>Ga0169931_10008390_pt1 | contig 15088 bp, 14 predicted proteins | sample Kivu_15m_20L_FD_129675 | JGI IMG/M metagenome (GOLD analysis project Ga0169931, IMG submission 129675) | Freshwater microbial communities from Lake Kivu, Western Province, Rwanda to study Microbial Dark Matter (Phase II) - Kivu_15m_20L... | ecosystem: Environmental > Aquatic > Freshwater > Lake... | reverse complement strand
GAGATGGCGGCGATCTGGGGGCGTCTCTACCGGATCGTTGCTCGCCATCCGCTGGTCAGGTCCGGATCGACGGCCCACACCGGCCAGGCCGGCCAGACTGGCCAGGCCGGTTGGACGTTGGGGCCAGGGTCTGCCTCCGCTGGCCTCTCCCTTCAGGATTTGACCCAGGACCTCTACCTGCAACTCTTTCAGAAAGGGCGCTTCGAGCACTATCGCGAGGCGGGGCTTCTGGACGGGGAGATCGAGCGTGAGGTCAGCCAGGTCGAACTGACCAACCTCCTGCTGGGGAAGCTGCGACGGGAACGCCCGGAGCACTACCGGCTCGCGCGCCGAGTCGGGATGGTGCTGGCGCAGGATCCACGGTTTCAGCGTGTTCTTTCCAGAACGATGCCCCACGCCGAAGGGCGGTATCGCCAGCTGGCGAATGGACTCTTTGGATTGCGCGTCTGGGGAGGACAGAAGGAGATTCGCAACAGCAGTGGGTTCGCTCAGCGGGTCTCCGAGATTCCGATCCGGGTCCGGAATCGCCGTCGAACGGGCTGTACAGGAGAGTCGCAGGTCATCATCGCCAGTAGCGAGCTGGCCGACCTGCTCGAAGAGATTCTCGTGGCGATCGATTCTCCAACCTCGCTGCGGGTCCTCCGTCGCCTCGCACTCGACAAGCTCTCCCTCTACGACCCAGTCCTGCTTCCGCTCGATGAGCCGGGAGGTCGCGAGGAGCGCGAGGGAGGAGAACGCCACCACGTCCAGAGAGATCTCATCCCAGTGGAGGCGACTCCGGAATCGGAACTGAGACAGGTCGAAGGGAGGCAGAGCGCCTCCCGGCTGGCGACGGAGTTCCTCGCGCGGCTGGCCAATCTGGTTCGCGGACATCCCCTCCGGACGGAGCGGCTCTGGCGAGTAGTCTGGCACGTCTACTTCGATCCGCGCCGACCAAGCCAGGTCGAGATGGCGCGCCAGATCGGCCTCTCCGACTCATCGGTCAGCGACTATCGCCGCCGACTTCTCGGAGAATTGAGGCGGCTGGCCCTGCTTCCAGATCAGGTGCCCTTCTTCGCAGAGGCGCTCGAGGAGCGGCTCCTCGCCGCCCTCTTCCCGGCGGTTCCGTCCCCGGGAAGGGAAGCGCTGCTCGACCGAAGCGAGTGGTCACCTTCCCCTGACGATCTCTGGCCGCAGGAAGCTTCGGACTCAGCCCCGGCCAACGATCGGCAGAGCGGCGCCGGTGACGGCACGGGCGCGGTCAGAGGCCAGAAAGAGGATGACTTCGGCGATCTCCTCTGGGGAGACCCACCGCTGGCGATCAGCTTTCGGCATGGCCTCCCGGTTGGGGGGAGTGTCGATGATGCCCGGTAGGACACAGTTGACCGTGATCCCCTGGTCCTTCAGCTCCTCGGCGAGGCTCTCGGTGAGCCGCACGACGACCGCCTTCGAGGCGGCGTAGAGGGCCACCATCGGCCCTCCCTGGAGCGCCGCTCGCGACGCGACGCTGACGATCCGCCCGCTCTGCCGCTCGATCATCCGGGGGATGACCGCCCGACAAGCGTGAAAGACGGAGCGCGCGTTGCGGTCCATCATCTGGTCCCACTCCTCCGCGCCCGCCTGGTGGAGCGGGTGCCCGCCCTGGAAGCCTCCAGCGAGGTTGAGCAGCGTATCGATCCGCCCCCAGCGATGAATCGCGGACTCGACCCAGCCGGCGAGGGCGCCCGGATCGGCGAGGTCGACCGGCGCCGCCACCAGATGGTCCGCTGAATCCGCGAGCATCGGAAAGCGACGCAACAAGCCGTCCGCCACGAGATCGACCGCCACCAGTCGAGCCTTCTCCTCCAGCAGACGGGCGACGACGGCGGCCCCTACATGGCCCGCCGCCCCCGTCACCATCACCACGCGCTCGTTCCACTCTCCCATAAACGGTCCCCTGGGTGGTCTCTCCCGGTCAGTCGACGATCGACTGGTAGGCCAGCACGCGGAACTCGGATCCATATTCGAGCCCGGTGTGCGGCAGGATCTGAACCATAAAGATTCCGATCAGCTGCTCCTGGGGGTCGATCCAGAATTTGGTACCGGCCGCTCCTCCCCAGTTGTACTCGCCCGCCGACCCCATCATCCCCGCCTCACCGGGAGATTTGTTGACCGCCACGCCAAGGCCGAACCCTTGTCCGGCGCTCATCCCGGGAATCGATCCGAGGTGGTCGTTGGTCATGAGCTGAACCGTTTTGCGGCTGAGCAGGCGCTTGCCCTCGTACGTTCCCTGGTTGAGCAGCATCTGGCAGAAGTGGAGATAGTCGTAGACGGTCGAGACCAGTCCTCCTCCACCGGAAGGCATTCCCACGGACTGCAGAAAGGAGGGGACGGCCCCTGGCCACTTCTCGAAGCACTCCTGTCGAGTCTGGCAAGTCTGCGAGGGAACGAGGCCCCCCTCGCGCGTCGGGGAGTAGAGCCGGGCGAAGCGGGCCTTCTTCTCTGCTGGTACGGTGAAGCCAGTGTCGGGCATCGAGAGGGGCTCGAAGATCCGTTCTTGCAGGAACTGCTCGAAGGATTTCCCGGAGAGGACCTCGACCAGGCGTCCCAGGACATCGACCGAGACGCTGTAGTGCCACCGCGTCCCCGGTTCGTGCAGCAGGGGGAGCCTGGCGAGTTCCCGGACAAAGTCCGCGAGGTTGATCTGGCTGAGGACCCGGGCTTCGCGATAGCCCCGGTCGACCAGCGTGTCCCCAAAGACGCCGTAGGTCAGCCCGGCGGTGTGGCGCAGCAGATCCCGGACCGTCATCGCTCGGCGCGCCGGCGCCAGCCGCAGGACCGGCCGGCCACTCTCCGGATCCTTCTCCTCGACCCCGACCTGCATTTTGGCGAACTCCGGCAGGTATTTGGCGACCGGGTCGTTGAGCTGAAAGCGCCCTTCCTCATAGAGCATCATGACGGCGACGCTGGTAATCGGCTTGCTCATCGAGTAGATGCGATGGATGGTGTCCATCCGCATGGCGACGCCCGCCTGATGGTCGGCGCTGCCGAACGCCTCCTGATACGCGATCTGTCCGCGTCGCGCGATCAGCCCCGATGCCCCAGCCAGCCGTTTCTCCTTGATATGTCGCTCCATATGCGGACGAATCTGGGCGAGGCGGGTGCTGGACAGCCCAACCTCCTCCGGTTTACTCGCTACCCGGTCCCGACCCGCCGTCGCCCGCGCCCCGGTCGTTCCCGCGAAACCGCTCAACAGGATGCCGAGGCAGATTGCTCCGAGCAACCCCTTCTGACGCCATCTCTCCTTCATCTCTTGTCTCCTCTCTGATGTGGTTCGGATCCGCTCGCTGATCGAGGCAGAATATCATAAACGAAGAGCGTCCCCCTTCCATCTTGCGGAAGGAACCAGCCGCGCAGGCCATCCCCGTGCGGTTCGACCCAGAATGGATTCTGGGTCAGGGGGAGCCCCTCCGGGGTCGATACCTCCACCGGTAGTTGGTGCACGGGCGCTCCCCGCGCCAGATCGACCAGTTCGAGCCCTCCCAGCCGGAAGACCCCGCCAGCCGCCCCTGGGAGGCGGTACGAGCTGACTCCCCCACACAACATCCGTTGCCGACCGACTCCGTGGCAGTCCTGGTAGTCGAGGTAGAACGAGGGGTTCCGTCGCGCGGGGCCCACGGCGGCGAGCCGCTCTCCACGGACCTTCCAACGGTAGAGGCGTCGACTGCCCCAGCTGGCCCCGTGCAGCATCCCCTCCGATCTGTCGTAGGCGAGCGCGCCGACGTGGTCATCCACCCGCGCGGCTTCCCGCGCCTGCATCGTCTCCGGGTCGACGCGGTAGATGATCGACCGGCTCTCTGGTCTGTACTCCGCCACCGCTACCCAGAGCCAGCGCCCATCGAAATCGATTCCTCCCGGATGGTAGATCGTTCCCTCTCCCAACGGGATCTCCCGCAGCAGGCGGCCTGTCCCATCGAAATGGAAGAGGTGACCAGCTCCGGCGCCTGGATCGCGGTCGAACCCGTTCCGGGGAGCGGAAAATCGCGTCGTCGGTCGGCTGACCTCGACCGAGGAGAGGTAGAACGTCTCGCCGATCCGCACCATCCCCTGCGGATGGTAGGCGTCGAACGCCAGCGCAATCGAGGCGACCCGGTTCCAGCGGGCCGCCCGATCCAGCGATTGAAACCGCGCGACAATCCCGGGGGACCAGCTCGCACCGTCTGCCGCCCAGGCACTTCCGATCACCCCAAGGCCAATGATCAACAGCCCCCACCTCCGCCAACCCATTCGATGTCCATTGCGACTCATGCGGCTCCTGTCCTCTCCCCGTCTCTTCTCCCACTCTCTTTTGGCCCGTTCGGGGACCCGTGGAGGGCGGCCTCTGTCGTCACTTTGCCTTTCGTTTCTTCGAGAGGCAAGAGTATGATACTTGTTTCTTCCTGATGGGATGGAGGACAGTCGTGTCCGCTCCCTCAGGCAGCCGGAGAAGAGAAGGGGCCGGGTTGAGCCCGGATCCGACTGACACTGGAGCAACGACAAACCATCCTTGCCAATCCGCCAGGACGCTTTGGTCAGGGATCCGTTGCGAAGAAGATCGAACGAGATCGAAAAACGTCGAAGTCAGTCGAAATCAAAGAAGACGTGGGTGCCCCGCTCGGTAATGAGCTTGGAGAAGGCAGTTTATGCGGATTACGAAGGTCTACACGAAGTCTGGGGATGCTGGCGAGACCTCCCTCGTCGATGGCAGCCGGGTCAGCAAGGCGGACCCGCGCGTCGCCGCTTACGGAGATGTCGACGAACTCAACTCCTGGCTCGGGCTGACCCGTCTCTCGCTCGGCGATGAGTCGCTCGACGAGATCCTCGCGACGATCCAGAATGAGCTCTTCATCCTTGGGGCCGATCTCGCGACGCCGTTTCCGCTGGCGGTCCCCCGCATCGACGAGTCGCATATCGCCGGGCTCGAGGCGTCGATCGATCGACTGATGAGCGAACTCGAGCCGCTGCGGGAGTTCATTCTGCCCGGAGGAAGTCCCTCCGCCGCTCACCTGCACGTCGCCAGGACCATTGCGCGACGGGCCGAACGCCTGGTCGTCTCCCTCGCGGCGGCAGCGGAGATCAATCCAGCGGGGCTGATCTATCTCAACCGCCTCTCGGACCTCCTCTTTGTCATGGCTCGGATCGCCAATTGCCGGCTGGGACTTCCCGAACCGGCCGCGAACTTCAGTCAGCGATCGTCCGATCGGCCGACCGCCGAATCGAAATGATCTTCCCCGGCCCCCCCCGCGCCGCGAGCAAACGGGGCGGATAACGGGAGCGTCGAGTGGCAAGTGGGAGAGAAGAATGGCGAGGCTGGTCAGCAGGGAGGCAGAGAACCAATCCACTGGTGGCCCACTGGTCCACCCACTGGTGGAGAAGATTGTTGGCGGGGAGGTTCGGGCGATTGCCCGTCTCATCTCGGCGATCGAGGATGGGGAGCAGGAGGTCGGGTGGCTTCTTCAAGCCCTCCACCCTTATGGCGGGAAGGCGCGGACGATCGGGATCACCGGCGCCCCGGGAGCCGGGAAGTCCTCCCTGGTCGACAAACTGGCTCTCTGCTACCGGGCCGCGGGGCTACGGGTCGCCATCCTGGCGATCGACCCCTCCAGCCCATTCTCGGGTGGAGCGATTCTCGGGGACCGCATCCGCATGCAGGCCCTCGCGACTGATCCGCAGGTCTTCATCCGCTCCATGGCGACCCGGGGGGCCCTCGGCGGACTCTCCCGCGGAACGATCGACGCCGTCGCGGTCCTTGACGCCGCTGGCTACGATCGCATCCTCATCGAGACGGTCGGCGTCGGCCAGGATGAGGTCGAGGTCGTCAAAGCCGCCGATGTCTCCGTCGTCGTGCTCGTCCCCGGCATGGGGGACGATATCCAGGCGATCAAGGCCGGCATCATGGAGATCGCTGATCTCTACGTCATCAACAAAGCGGAGCGCGAGGGCGTCGAGCGGACCGAGCGCGAGTTGCTGGCTCTGCTCGAGATGGCCGAAAGGCGCGATGGCTGGACCCCGCCGATCGTTCGGACCGTGGCGATTCGCAATGAAGGGGTGGAGGCGCTCGCAGCCGCGATCGATCGCTATGCCAGCTTTGTCGACGAGGCGAACCCTGCTCAGCCCATCCGGTGGGCCAAGCGCCAGCAGATCACTGAGCAGCGGATTCTCGACCTCCTCCGTGACCGGGTTGTTCGACAGGTCCTGCCGACCCTCCTTCCCGGGGACCGGCTGGCGAGCCTGGCTGCAGCGGTGGTCTTGCGCGAACAGGATCCGTACACGATCGTCGACCAGCTGCTGGCCGGTATCCCAGACCATCCGCTCGGACCTGGGGAGCCACGGGAGGCGAGCCCAGACCAGTCCCAGAAGATCGTTCCCATTGGCCGAGGAGATATGAAAACCGATCACGTCCAACAGCTGAGCCACCTCGGCGTCGCCGTCGAATCGATCGAAGAGGCGCTTCGCTTCTGGCGAGACACCCTCGGACTCGACCTCACCGGGATGGAGACGGTCGAGGAACAGGGAGTGCGGGTCGCCTTTCTCCCGATTGGGCCAGACGGGGGGAGCCGCCTCGAGCTTCTCGAAGCGACCTCACCCGACACACCGGTCGGTCGATTCCTGACCCGCCGCGGGCCCGGCATCCACCATCTCTGCCTCGAAGTCGACGATCTGGCGGCGATGCTGGACCGCCTCAAAGCCGCCGGCGTTCCGCTGCTCGACGAGGAGCCACGGAGAGGCGCGGAGGGAGCCCTCGTCGCCTTTGTCCACCCACGTGGAACCGGGGGGATCCTTCTCGAATTGACGCAACCCCAGGCGACTCCGCCGTCCCCTGGCTCTTCTTGACATCCGATGGAGATTTCCTCGTCTTGTGCCGCAGGGTCTCGCACCCGCGAGCCACAGCTCTGGGAACTCTGACGCGGGCTCGCGGAATGCCTCCCGTCTCTTCCGCCAGCCCTCTTTTCGACCCGAGACGATTTCATTGAGGAGTGTCCCTTGAAACGAGAGAATGCCCGGAAGATTACCCTGCTCCTTCTCCTGAGCTCCATCATCGCCACAGGTTGCTCCCGGCTGAGCCAATGGTGGAAGAGTGAGTACGCGACGATCGATCCAATCGAGATCACCTCGCGGGTCGATGCCCTGCCCGACAACCAGCGCCGCACCCTCGCCCAAAACGTGACCCAGCGCAAGGAGCTGATCGAGCAGTTCAAGAAGGCCTATGCCCTTGCCCAGGCCGCCGAGGCCGAAGGACTCCACAAGTCTGATACCTTCCAACGCCGTCGCACGATCAGTGAAAATCAGGCCCTCGCCGCCGCCTTCTCGACCAAGGACGCGATGTTTACCGTCGATCGGGTGGCGCTGACAAACTATCTGACGAGCCACCGCCAGGAGTTTGACGCCGATTACTCTTTGATCAGTGGTGTGGGCGCTGAAGAGGCGACCGAGGAGCAGAAGGAACTGGTCGCCCTTCAGTGGGCAGAACTTCGGATCAGAGCAGACAAGGGGCGGGAAGCTGGGCTTGACCAGACCCCCGCTTTCAAGGCGCAGCTGAAGTTCAGCCTCGCCAATATTCTCGCCAATCTCTATTCAGAGTTTCTCGACAAGAAGTTTGTGGTCAGCGATGAAGAGAAACGCGAATACCTTGCCGCCAATCCGCAGGCCGATGTGGAGAAGTTACGAGGAATTGCGCAACAACTGCTCGATCAGGTCAAGGCGGGCGCCTCTTTTGAGCAGCTCGCCGACCAGAACAACATGGACGGCACCCGGGGGGCCGGGGGACAACTCGATTGGTTGAGCAAGGGGCGGCTCGATCCTGAATTCGAAAAGGTTGCGTTCGGACTGCAAAAGGGGCAGGTCGCTCCGCAGTTGGTGCGGTCGAAATATGGATTCCACGTTATTCGTTTGGACGATCGTCGTCCCTTGCAAGGAGAACAACCGACCTTGTCTGAGACCAGTGGACCGGCGGAGGAGATCCTCACCCGCCATATTTTCATCAGCACCCAGGAAGCGGATACTTACGAGGCCCAGGTGAAAGAGGGGAAGATGAAGCGTGCCGTCGAGGATGTGACGCTCAACTTTCCCGTGGATGCACCCCGTGATTTTGCCATCAAGGTCGAGGGGCTCGCTCCATTTCGCGCGCCACGTCTCGGGGGAGGATCCGGTGGAACGATGCGATCGGCGACTCCAGCGGAGAAACGCTGATCGAATACCAGAGGGAGACGCTGGAATGACAAGTAAGGATCGAGCACAGATTGGAATCATTGGAGGAAGTGGCCTCTATCAGATGGAGGGGCTGACCGAAGTGCGAGAGGTGCAGGTGGAGACTCCGTTTGGCCCTCCTTCGGACGCCTTCATTTTGGGGATGCTGGAGGAGACGCCGGTTGCTTTCCTCGCCCGGCACGGGCGCGGGCATCGGTTGCTTCCCACCGAGCTGCCCTACCGCGCCAACATCTACGCGATGAAGATGCTGGGGGTGGAGCGGATCCTCTCGGCTTCGGCCGTCGGGTCTTTGCAAGAGCAGTATGCGCCGACCGATATTGTCATTCCGGATCAGTTTCTGGATCGGACGCGAGGGCGGATCTCGACCTTTTTTGGAGACGGCATCGTCGCGCACATCACCTTTGACCACCCGGTCTGCCACGTCGTCGGGGAGGCGATGGCCGCCTCAGGAGAAGAGGTTGGAGTAACCGTCCATCGCGGGGGAACCTACCTCTGCATGGAAGGCCCGGCCTTCTCGACGCTGGCGGAATCGAGGCTCTATCGGCAATGGGGGATGGATGTCATCGGCATGACCAACCTGCAGGAGGCGAAGCTGGCCCGGGAGGCCGAGATCTGCTACTCGACGCTGGCCCTGGTGACGGACTATGACTGCTGGCATCCCGAGCACAGTTCAGTGACGGTCGAGATGATCCTCGACTACCTGCATCGGAACGCGGTCAATGCCCAGCAGATCATCCGCCACTCGATCCGTCGCCTGCGGCAGACTCCACGCTCCTGCAAATGCGCGACGGCGCTGCGTCACGCGATCCTCACGCAGCGGGATCTGATTCCGACGGCGACGCGCCGCAAGCTCGCGGCGATTCTGGACCCGGTTCTGGGAGGTGACGCTTGAACAGGATCTCAATGAAATCGGTCATCGCGTGGCGAGATGTCTGGCAATACGGGGCCTCCCTGCTTCTCCTGGCAGGCTGTCTGTTCTCCTTTGCCGAGGCATCGGCTCGCCTTGCCCCGCAAGGTCCCGGACGGGGTCCGATTACCGCCCCGCGGGATCCCGAGCTGGAGAAGCAGTCGCAACGCAACCTCGAGGTTGCCAAGTTCTACTTCTACAAACGCAAACCAGAAAAGAAAGATCTTGCTGCCTGGGAGCGGCTCAACAAAGCGGTCGAGAGCCGATTGATGGAGATTGTCGATACGCACCCGGACTTTGGTCGGATGGACGAAGTCTACTTTATGCTGGGCGAGGTCTATCAGCGCGCGGGAGATCTGCCCGCGGCCCGGGAGAACTGGGCGCGGGTGGCGCAGAACTATCCGGAGAGCCAGTTTCTCGCCCGCGCTCGCAAGCGAATGGACGAAACGGCGGTCTCCCCCGGCAAAGAGCCGAAGTGATCCCCGCTCGATTAAACGAAAGAAGAGAAGAAAGGAATCAGAGATCCACATGTCATCCCCTCATCCCTCAAACCCTCTACTGGTGGTCGGTTCCGTGGCCATCGACTCCATCCGGACCCCCTTTGGGGTGCGGGAACGCAGTCTGGGAGGAGCAGCGCTCCACTTTTCCGTCTCGGCCTCCTTCTTTACGGAAGTAGGCGTCGTCGCGGTCATTGGGGACGATTTCACGGCGGAGGACCAGGCTGTCTTATCCGAGCGGGGCATCGATACGGAGAACCTGCATCGAGTGCCGGGGGGGCAGACCTTTCGGTGGACGGGAGAGTACGGGTACGACCTCAACACCGCCCACACGCTCGACACGCAGCTCAATGTCTTTGCCGAGTTCAACCCGCAGCTCTCGTCGCGGGCCCGGCAGTCGCCATTTCTCTTCCTGGCCAATATTCAGCCGGGGGTGCAGCGGAGAGTGCGCGAGCAGGTCGACGCCCGCTTTGTCGCGATGGACACGATGAACTTCTGGATCGAAGGAGCGCGCGAGGAGCTGTTGCAGACGATCGGCGTTGTCGATGCCCTCCTGATCAACGACGCGGAGGTTCGCGAGCTGGCGGGGGAGGCCAACCTGATCCGGGCGGCGCGGAAGGTGCTGACACTGGGGCCCCAGATGGTGGTGGTCAAGCGGGGGGAGTACGGCGCGGCCTTCTTCACCCGCGACAGCTACTTTGCGACGCCGGCCTTTCCGCTGGAGAGCGTCTTTGATCCAACCGGCGCGGGAGACAGCTTTGCCGGTGGGTTCATGGGCTATCTGGCGCAATGCGGAAAGATCGATGAGACGGCCCTGCGGCAAGCGGTCATCTACGGCTCGGTGATGGCCTCGTTCAATGTCGAGGAGTTTAGTTGTGACCGACTGCGTCGGTTGCAGCCGGCAGAGATCCGGGAGCGATTTCGACAGTTCAAGGAGTTCACCCACTTCGAGATCTAAGGGATGCGCTTTTACAAGTTCCAGGCGTGCGGCAACGACTTCCTGGTGATCCGGGAGTCGGTGCCGGGATGGCTGACGGAGCGAGGGCCCGCCTTCTTTGAGCGGCTTTGCGACCGCCATTTTGGCGTTGGAGCAGACGGGGTCGAGGTCCTGGTCGCGAAGCGGCCCGGGGAAGAAGTCGATCCCGGGGTCGACGCCTCGATCCGGCTCTTCAACGCCGATGGCGGGGAGACCCCGATCTCCGGCAATGGCACCCGTTGTGTGGGGGCATACCTCACTCTGGTCGAGGGATGGCGTGGTTCCTCGATAAGGATTGCGACGAAGGCGGGGTTGCGCGAACTCCGACCGGTGTCCCAGACGAAGCGTGCCGTCCTCTTCGAGACGATGATGGGGCGGCCCGGGCTGACCCCGGAAGAGATCCCTGTCCGACTGCCGCAACGCCTCGATCGGGTGATCGACCAGCCATTGCGGGTGGAGGGCTGGGGGGAAGGGGAGACGGTCCGGGTGACATCGGTCTCGATGGGCAACCCCCACTGCACGCTCTTTCTCGAAGGAGACGACGCCTTCGCGCGGGTAGATTGGCGGGGGCTTGGTGCGCGGCTGGAGCGGCACGAGGCGTTTCCGGACCGGACCAATGTCGAATTTGTCCGGGTCCTCGATCGCGGGAAGATCGAAGTTCGCTTCTGGGAGAGGGGCTGCGGCGAGACGCTCTCGTCGGGAACGGGCGCTTGTGCCGCCGCGCTGGCATCGATGCTCACCGGGCAGACGGAGCACGAAGTGACGGTCCAGACGGTCGCGGGAGAGCTGCGGGTCGAGTGGCGGGCCGATGGGACCGTCTGGCAGACGGGCGAGGCGCGACTCGTCTTCTCCGGTGAATGGCCGCCCGAGGAGCAGCTAGACCAGGAGGATTGACCAGCGTGTGGTATTGGCCGCAAGCGTCTGAAGCAGAGGATGCCGGGCCGTTCGTGCCGCTGGCGTCCTTTTCGACCGCGATGGAGGCGGGGATGGTCCGTCAGTTGCTGGTCAACAATGGCATCCGGGTGACGCTGCAAGGGGCCAATTTCGGAGCGCTCGAGCCGCTGCCGATGCTCGGGGGCTTTTCGGAGATCCAGCTGCTCGTTCCAGAGGCGCAGTGGGAGTCGGCCCTGGCCCTTTACCGGGCCTTCTTCGAGGAGTCCGGGACACCCGCGGACTGGGAAGAGGAGCTGGAGGTCGAGCTGGAGGGCGCCGATGGTTGACGCAAGGCCAGATTCTTCGACCGATCCGGCCGAGGCCTGCCTGGTGATGACGACGGTCGACAGCCCCGCGACGGCGCGGGAGATCGCTCAGCGATTGGTCGAGGCCCGGCTCGCGGCCTGCGTCCAGATCCTTCCCCCGATGACCTCCGTCTACTCCTGGGAAGGGCGGATCGAGGAAGCGCCGGAGTCTCTGCTCCTGATCAAGACGGTTCGGTCGGCCTATCCGGCCCTGGAGACCAGGTTGCGCCAGATCCACCCCTATCAGATTCCAGAGATCCTCGTCATTCCGATCGTCGCGGGACTTCCAGAATATCTCGCCTGGATGGCGGAAGTCACGGAGCGTTCTCCCGGAGGTTGAAGGCTCCGGCCATTGTCCAGCAAACGCAGGGTGACCTGCGTTGAAAGGCAGATCGGTCTTGCCGAACGCGCGAGAAGCGCTGGAGTCTGGAGATCCTGGGTTTCCGAGGCAGAAGAGAGGAGCGATCCTCATGTCGATGCACTTGCTGATCATCGAAGACGAAGGAAAGATGGCGACCATTCTCCGCCGTGGGTTGGAGGAAGAGGGGATGGAGGTCACGGTGGCCGCGGACGGCGAGAGAGGCCTCGAGGAGGCGCGGCGGGGAGCTTACGACCTGATCCTTCTCGACCTCGGGTTGCCGGGCCGGGACGGCCTCGAGGTGGCGCGGGAGCTGCGGGAAGAGGGCCACCACACGCCGATTCTGATGTTGACCGCCTGGGACAGCACCGAGATGAAGGTGCGCGGGTTGGATGCGGGGGCTGACGACTACCTGACGAAGCCTTTCGAGTTTGCCGAATTGCTGGCCAGGATTCGAGCGCTCCATCGCCGGGTCGCCCCTGAGGCGGTGACCCGCCTCCAGGTCGGGGACCTCACTCTCAATCTGCTCAATCGTCGCGCCACCCGCGCGGGAGTCGAATTCCAATTGACGGGGAAGGAGTTTGAGCTGCTCAAGTACTTCATGGAGCATCCAGACGAGCCCCTCTCGCGGCAAGTCCTGACGGAGAAGGTCTGGCACGGCACCTTCGACAATCTGACCAACGTCATCGAAGTTTATATCAACTACCTGCGAAACAAGATCGACCGGAACTTCGAACCGCGCCTGATCCGCTCGGTGCGAAGCGTGGGGTACATCCTGCGGACCCCTGACCGGCCCTCGCGGATTCTCTCGCGAGAGCCTCATTCCGAATGATCGGTCGGGGAGCCGCCCATGGATCGTTCCGTGATGGCCTCGTTGCGCTTCAAGCTGACCTTCTACTACCTGGCCATTCTCAGCCTGGTCCTGGTGGGATTTGGGATCGTCCTCTACGCCTATCTCTCGCGAACCTTGATGACGACGATCGACTCTTCGCTCGCTGCGCAGATCGAGCAGATCGAGCGGCGGGTCGCCTTCGCGGCAGGGGGGGAGGCGGCGGCTGCCGGAGGAGGGACGGGGGACCTGCTGCTCCAGTTGAGTCCGCAGGTCACGCAGATTCTCGATGAGCAGGGGCGCATTGTCGACGAGGTGATGGTCCTGGCCGGAGATCAATTGATCCCGGACCCAGGGGAGCTGCTGGCCAGCCCGCTCGGAGAGACCCGGTTTACGACCTCGCAGACAGAGCGGGGGGAGCCCTTGCGGGTGGCGACCCGGCGCGTCCGTGATCCGGAAGGAGAGCCGGGCACCTACTTCATTCGACTGGGACAGTCGCTTCGCTCCCTGGAGCGGGCGCGCCGCCGGTTGCTTGTCGGACTGGGATTGACCATCCCCCTGGTGCTGCTGATGGGCAGTTTTGGGGGGCTGATCCTGGCGCGGCAGGCCTTGCGTCCGGTCGATCGGATGACCAAAATCGCCGATCGGATTGGTGGGGGAGACTTGACGGAGCGCGTTCCTGTGCCGGCTCACCAGGATGAGATTGGCCGCCTGGCCGTGACGATCAACCAGATGATCGCCCGCCTGCAGGCGGCCTTCGAGCGTCAACGCCAATTCTCCGCCGATGCCTCGCACGAGCTGCGGACGCCGTTGTCGGTCATCCGGGCCGACCTGGAGATCGCCCTGCGCCGCGAGCGGACCCTTCCGGAGTACCAGGAGGTGCTTGCCTCGACGCTCGAAGAGACGGTTCGTCTCTCCCGGCTGGTGGAGGATCTGCTCTTGTTGACGCGGGCCGATGTTGGGCGGCTCGAGTTGGAGTGCCAGTCGGTCAACCTCACCGCGCTCGGTCGGGAGGTGGTCGAGTATCTCCAACCCCTCGCTGCGCAGCGGCGCCAGGCGCTGACCTGGACCTCGGAAGCGCCGCGCGATCTGGTGCTGCCCGCCGATCCGCAACGGCTGCGCCAGATGCTGATCAACCTCATCGACAACGCCGTCAAGTTTACCGGCGAGGGGGGCGAGATTGCCCTCACCCTGAGCGAGGAGTCGGGAAACGCCTTGCTGCGGGTGCGCGACACAGGGCGGGGAATTCCCCCGGAGGATCTCCCCTTCATCTTCGACCGATTCTTTCGTCGCTCGGCGATGACGGGAGACCGCCTGGCCCCCGGGACTGGGCTGGGGCTCTCGATTGTGCGTTGGATCGTCGAGGCGCACGGAGGAACGATCGACGTCGCCAGCCGCCTGGGAGAGGGGACCGAATTTCAGCTGCGGCTTCCTCTCGCCAATCCAGCTCGGCCACTTCCGGAGCGACGAAGATAAGCCCCGTGTTCCGATCAGGCGAGGACCCGCAGCATCACGCCAATCGCCAGGGTGGTCGGCTGCTGTTCGATCGCCGCGAGTGCGGCGAGGACGGGCGCCTCGCGCACCAGGTGCGTCAGCAGGATGATCGTCGCCTGTCCATCGCTTGCCACTCCGCGCTGGGTGACACTGTGGAGGCTGACGCCGTGGGCACCGAACGCCGTTCCGAGATTGCCGATCACCCCCGGGATGTCGCGCGTCTGCACGCGGATGTAGTAGGCGTTCCGGGTCTCCTCGACAGGAAGGATCGAGAGGGGCTCGGTTGTCGCAGGGGCGGGCGGAGCCTCGATCGAGTCGGCGAGATTGAGGAGGTCGCCGACGACGGCGCTCGCCGTGGGCATCCGTCCCGCGCCAGGTCCGGTGAGCATGACCTCGCCGACGGCATCCCCGCGGAGGAGGATGGCGTTGTTGACGCCGTCGATTCCGGCGAGGGGATGGTTGAGCGGGATCAGCATCGGGTGGACTCGCAGGTCGAGCCGCCCATCCGCCGTCGGTTGTGCCAGCCCGATCATTTTGATCCGGTAGCCGAACTCTTTCGCCAGGTCGATGTCGAGATCGGAGAT
>Ga0169931_10008389_pt1 | contig 15088 bp, 9 predicted proteins | sample Kivu_15m_20L_FD_129675 | JGI IMG/M metagenome (GOLD analysis project Ga0169931, IMG submission 129675) | Freshwater microbial communities from Lake Kivu, Western Province, Rwanda to study Microbial Dark Matter (Phase II) - Kivu_15m_20L... | ecosystem: Environmental > Aquatic > Freshwater > Lake ... | reverse complement strand
TGAGGCCGACCTCGTGCGGCGTGGTTGGCAGCAGCGGCGGGACTGGGTTCGATGGAGTCCTGTTGGGGCGGCGCGTTCGCGGCGGCGACAGGTTGGCCGGGCGGGCGGCGCGCGGTCTGGTGCCGGCGCGATCGAGTTTTATTGAGGAGTGCGCGGTGCATGAACCCGTCCGCCGCCCCTCACGCAGGAAAAAGCCGGAGGCGCACGACGAGCGGCGGCTCATGAGCCGTGCAGTCGTCCATCGAGGGATGCGAATCGCTCGTGCGTCGGCGGTGTCGGCAGCGACGGGCGTTGAAACGAAGTGTTGTGGTGGCTGTAGCTCAGCCGGTTAGAGCGCCAGATTGTGGCTCTGGAGGCCGTGGGTTCGAATCCCATCAGCCACCCCTGTAATCGCTGGCGGACCAAGTCGGTCCGCCAGCGGTTTTTTCGTGCCGGGGCGCGTCCTAGGCGCCACGCTCTGGGGCGCCTTCTGGGCGCCACGCTCTGGGGCCGTTAGGCCGAAGGGCGTGGTAGCCCTGCCGTGGGACTTTGCCACTGGTTACTGGGTTCCAAGCTCCACCTGAACCCACCGCGCCCATCGCCGCGCTCTGGGCGCGCCAGCCAAAAAAGGTTGGCGTGCCACGCGACCAACGTGGCGTGCCACCCAACCGACCAAGCGTGCCCCCCCAGGAATTGAGCGCGCCACCCCACGTAGCCACGCCGACGCACGGCCCGTGCATCGCCTTTTGCCGCTTGGGCCGTACGCCGCAGGCGTTCTTCCGCCCGGCCCGGGGTCGTCCCGGCGATAGCCGGGGCTACCCCGGGTAGGTGGCTTGTTTGAGCCAATTCACCCTGCAAGGGTTGTTCCTGCCCCGCTGGCGGGGCGCCGCCAGCGGTTGCGACGCTCCACCCCTGCCTTGGCCCTCGCCACTCGCGTTTGGGGGCGTACCGGGAGCTCGTCGCCATGCAGAGACTCCGCGATACCGCTTTTTTGAGAGAAAAAGTCACCATGAACGACTGCGGCGTGATCACGATTCCGGTCCGTCTCCGCAAGGCTTTCGGGCTCAAGCCCCACGCCGAGTTCATCGCCGAGAGCGTCGCGGAGGGCATCCTGCTGCGGCCTTCGATCAGCATTCCGATCGAAATTTATACGGAAGAGCGCATGGCGGGATTTGCGCACGACGATGAGGCGATCGATCGGCTGTTGCCGCCGTTGCCGTAGTCGATGCGCGTATTTCTGGACGCCAAGGCGGTTTTCTCGGCGGCCAACGAGGCGAGCAACTTGGCTCGCCTGCTCGACTTGGCGTTGGCCCGGCACGTCGTGGTCACCAGCGACTTTGCGCTGGAAGAGGCGCGGCGCAACGTTGTGGTCAAGCGTCCCGCGTGGGCGTCGCGTTTCGCCGCGTTGGCGAGTCGTGTAGAGATTGTTCCTTCGGTGGCGTTCGAGTTGCCGGTGGTCTTGCCGGCCAAGGACCGGCCGATTCGGTGTGCGGCGATCTGGTCGCGGTGCGATTTGTTGGCGACAGGCGATCGCACGCACTTCGGCTTTTTGTCCGAGCAAACGGTCGTCGGAGCAACGATCGTTTCGCTCGAGGGGTGAGCAAGCCGGCTGGTCGGTCCGAGATCTGAAGGCCCACCGCCCTCATCGGCAGGTCTCCACCCCGTGCAGGCCGGCGGCGCGCCGCGCGCCCGTACCGCAGGCTTCCAGCCTGCGAACTCTCTCGATTGAGCCGTCGGTAGTTTCCCTAGCGCCGAGCGGCAGCTCCGTGGCCTGTCGGTTGCGCAGGGCACTTTTTCAGGCTCGCGGCAGGTAGTGCGTGCGCCGTCGGCTTCGCGCGGCGGTTTGGTCGCGTTCTCCGGCGTGCTCATGGCGAAAATCGTGCGGGCCGTCGAATCGGCGCGGCGCTTCGGCGATGCTCGCGGCAGGCTGGAAGCCTGCCCTACGGAACGTCCGGCGGTGCGCCGCGCGTCGCGCGCGGGCAACGCGTGGTGCGGCCGACAAGGTGCGGCGGGCCCGCGCAGTTTTCAAGGTCGATCCGTACCGCAGGCTTCCAGCCTGCGAACTCTCTCGATTGAGCCGTCGGTAGTTTCCCTAGCGCCGAGCGGCAGCTTGGCGGCCTGTCGGTTGCGCTGGGCGTTTTCAGGCTCGCGGCAGGTAGTGCGTGCGCCGTCGGCTTCGCGCGGCGGTTTGGTCGCGGCCTCCGGCGTGCTCGCGGCAAAAATCGTGCGGGCCGTCGAATCGGCGCGGCGCTTCGGCGATGCTCGCGGCAGGCTGGAAGCCTGCCCTACGGAACGTCCGGCGGTGCGCCACGCTGGATGCGGTCGCAAAACCTGTCCGCGCCCGCAAGGCCCCCAGCCCGTCCAAAACGACCGCCGACCACCCCAACGCGGACCCCATCGTCGACCCCAAGTGCCGTGCGCCACCCAGAAGCCAGGGGGCGGGGCCCGCGCCGCAGCGCCCGCTCTACCTCGCGTCGGCGGGCAGGCGTGCGGAAGCCCGCCTGGGCAAGGGCGCGGGGCTGAACGCCTTAGTCGTCAGGAGAATCGCCCTCGTACTCAGTGCAACGGTACTCGTACTCGAAAGCAGCGCGATGGCAGAGACGCCCTGCGACCATGAACGCCAAGACGGTCACCGTCTATCGCACCGCTGCACCCGTCAATCAGCAGGTTGCAAGCAGCGTCCGTCGATCAGCGCGCCCTAGGCAACGCACGGCTGAAAACGCGCGTCGGTGAGCACGCGTCGATCGGCGAGCTTCCAGAAACGCCCGTCAGAAGGCACCCGTCAGGAAACGCGCGTCAGGAAACGCGCGTCAGTAAATGCGCGTCAGGAAATGCGCGTCAGGGAACGCGCGTCAGGAAATGCGCGTCAGGAAACGCCCGTCGCCGCGCTCGCAAAGCCCGACCCGCGCGCGTCCGGCGATCCTCGGCCCCAACGATGCGAGCGCCAACGCCCGTGCCCCGCCTCGCGATCGCGAAGCCCGCGCCGCCCGCCACCGCCCTACGGCCCCTCGCAGCTTCAGGGCCCCCTGCCGCCGCTCGCCCGCCAGCCCCGCCCGACGACCCCCTTCGCCCGACGAACCGCGCCGCCCAACGAACCGCCCCGCCCAACGCACCGCGCCGCCGAACGCACCGCGCCGCTGGAGGTAGAGCACCGCTGGACAAAAAGCCCTGCCCGACGCACGGCCTCGCCACGCACACGGCCCCGCCCGACGCACGGCCCCGCTACACGACCAGCGCCGTCGCGCCGACCCACGTCGCGAACGCGGCGTCGACCGCGCCCAGCGATTCGTCCTCGACCCCCGTTGCCGCGGCGTCGGCCGCCGCCGCCCGCCACGCCGTCCCCGCCCCGCTCCCCACCGCGGGCGCGGACCCGACCGCCGCAAACAACGCGGGCTCCTCGATCGCCGCCGGCACGAATCCGCCCTCCGCCCCCGCCTCGCTCGCCCCCCGCGTCGTCCACGGCGCGAGCGCGGACGACGACGGATCGGTCGCCGGCGCCGAGACCGCCTGGGCCAGCCACGCCAGATCCTCGCCCGAAGGGCCCGCCGCGGCGAACCCGCGCGACGCCTCGTCCTCCTCCGCCGCAACCGCGAATTGCACGCTGCCCCCGCTCGTCGCCCGGATCGGTTCGGAGGCCGGCTCGACCGCCCCCCGGGGAAGCCGATTGGCGCCGAAGTGGCGTTGCCACACCAGCAGATCCAGCCCGCTCAGCGCCCCGCCGTACCGCTTGTTCCAGCCTAGGGTGGCGTGCGCCAGGTCGCCCCCCTCGACTTTGCCGTTCTTGTCGAAATCTCCCGGGCCGCCGTAGATCTGCGGCTTGGTCGCGACGCTCTCGATGCCGCTGTAGAGCACCTCGGCGGCGCCGATCGTGACGCCCCCCGAGCCGGGCGGGTAGAGTCCCGGCAAGTTGCCGACAGGGTACTGGGCGCTGGGATTGACCGACAGCACGTCGCCGGGAGCGACCAGCGGCGCTTCGCCGCGGACCACGAAGGCGGCGAAGGCGGGGCCGTCGATCTCGAACCGGTCGCCTCCGTTGTTGCCGTCGAGCGTCAGCGTGCCGACGCCGCCGTCGCCCGCCACCTCGAACGCGTCGCCTTGCGCTCCGCCATCCAGTTCGACCTGTTCCACGCCGGCGAAGGTCAGCTCGACCGGCACGCTCGCGCCGGGGATCAGCGGATGGGCGTCGAAGCGGCGCACGAAGTCGGAGCCGATCGTGTACACCCCCCCCGCGGCGCCCAGGGCGTAGGGGTTGTTGGCGTCGCGGAGCGACAGTTGGTCGACGCCCGCGCCGCCGTCGACGTGCAGGTCGTTGACGGTCTCGAGATTCTGGGCCGTCGCGCTGGCCACGACCACGTCGTCGCCCCCGCCAGTCTGGACGCGCATCGCGCCGGTCGACGCCGCCAGCACGTTGACCAGGTCGTCCTGGCCCCCCGTGGCCACGGTCACGTCTTCGACCCCCGCGTAGGCGACCTCCACCGGCAGCGTGAACAGCAGGAACCGCTTCGACCGCTTCGTCTGGGAACTGCCGACCTCGTACTGCCGGCTCTTGGTCGCGTCGCTGTAGGGATTGTTTTCGTCGCGGATCACGATCTCGTCGCGGCCGTTGTTGCCGTTGAAGGTCAGGCCGTCGACCAGCTCCATGTTCTTGTCGGCGGGGCTGGCGATCAGCAGGTCGTCGCCGTCGCCGCCATGGACGGTCGTCGTGCCGATCGCCGCGGCATGGACGCGGATCACGTCCTTGCCGTGCGTGGTGGTCAGCTCGAGGTTCTCGATGCCCGCGAACTGGGCCTCGTAGACGGTCGGACCGCTGCCGGGCAGCAGAATGCCCCCGGCGACGTAGCGGCTGACGCGGTCGCCGTACACGTCGTACTGGGCCGAGAAATCGAACAGCGAGCTCAGCGTCTTGCCGTGGTCGAGCAACTCCAGGCCGTCGGAGCCTTCCTGGCCGTCGATGAACACGCCGTCGACCAGCTCGAGGTTGGCGGCCGCGGCGGCCATCGCGATCCGATCGTCGCCCTGGCCGGTGCGGATCGTCGTGTCGCCCGACGTCTTGCCCGACAAGGTCACCACGTCGGCCTGCTGGCCCGTGCGGAGGTCGAGGTTTTCGACGCCCGAGTAGTTCACCGCGACGGGCAGGGCGATCTTCACGTTGAACGGGGGCAGCGTGATTCCGCGATGCCGCGCGATCGACGAGCCGCCCACGGCGTACTGCGCGCTCAGGTCGGGCATCGAGTAGGGGTTGTTGCGATCGTCCGCCACCAGCGTGTCGACGCCGCCGCCGCCGTTGAAGGTCATGCCGCTCACCAGCTCGATGTTGCGGAGGCTGGGCAGCAGGTTGGCGGCGTCGTTCCCGTTGCCGCCGTTGAGGATCAGCTCCACCGCGGAGGTCCAGTCGCTCACCTGGAAGACGTCGTTGCCCAGGCCCCCGTTGAGGGTGATCGAGTCGAGCGATTCGACCCAGCGGGTCAACTGCACCTCGCCGTTCAGCGCGATCTGCACCGCCGATTTGCCGCCGTCGGGCACGATGTCCAGCGTGAAGACGTCGGATCCGTCGGTGCCCGTCACCGTCAGGTCGGTCCACGCGTTGACGTAGGCCGTCTTGAGCAGCGCGTTGATCGACCCGCCGGGGAGATTGTCCGACTGGGAATTCATCAGGTAGGCGACTTCCACGCCCCCGGGCATGGCGACCGCCAGCGACCGGAAATGGCCCCCGCCGGTGCTGGTCGCGCCGTTGTGGCCGTAGGAATTGCCGAAATCGTCGCTCGATCGGAACCAGCCGAGTTGCTGGGCGTCGCGCATCTGGCGGGTCGCCGGCGCGAGCAGGGCGTTGTTTCGCTGGATCCCGTTGAGAAACGTCGCCAATTCGCGGGCCGAGAGCTTCCAGCCGAAGCCGCCCCCCAGGCTCGTCAGGTCGCTCATCGAGGCCCCGGTCGCGAACGCGTCGGCTCCCAGGCTGTAGCCCTTGGCGGGAAACGCGTCGTTGCCCGCCAGGTCGGCCCCCAGCACGCCCAGCGGCTCGAAGATCTCGTCCTGCACGTAGTTGCGATAAAGCGATCCCGAGAGCGAGTCGCGGAGGCCCGGGAAGAGCGCCGCCGAGAGGTTGAGCGCCGGACTGACCAGCTTCGGCAGCACGACCCGCGCCAGCAGCGTGAAGTTGGCGTTGTTGTAGTTGTCGCCGAGATTCCACCGCGGCGTGCCGTAGGTGGCGTCGGCGGCCACGTTCGGCATCGGCAGTCCGGCCTCGACCAACTCCTGCAGGTTGGCGAACGTGTTGTTCTGGTAGTTCTCGAAATTGACGTCGATCGCGTTGTTGGTTTCCGAAAAACCGCTGGCGTGCGTGAGCAAGTGCCGCAGCGTGATGTGCTGCGTGTTCGCGCCCGGCGACCAGTCGCTCGGCAAGTAGTCGTTGAGCCGGGTGCGCAAGGCCGCGTCGAGACCCTCCGGACGCGACTGCAACAAATGCAGAATCGCCGTGGCGGTGATCGTCTTCGAAACGCTCGACACCTCCAGCTCGGTCAACGACGTGAAGTTCTGGTGCGGCAGGTCCAAGCCCAACCGGGCCTGGCCGCCGCTGCCCGTCGCCGCGTTCACCGTCCCCTGGTAGTTGATCGCCACGCCGAAGCCGACCGCGTTGCCCGCCGACAGCGCCGCCACGTGGTCCCGCATCAGCGCCGGACTGAAGGTCGACGACGCCAGATCGAGCGCCATCACCCGGCGATCTTCCAGCGCCTCGAAGGCCCTCCGCCGCCGGCCGTGCGGGCGGAGGGAGGAGCGGCCGGGACGGCCGGGACGGCGGAGGCGACGCAAGTTCATGGCACTACTTCCGATCACGCGGGGCAACGGCACGACGAGGCCGCATGCAGGTCCGTTCAAGCCGCGGGAACCAGGAGCCAGCGGACTTCGCAGGGATAATCGCCAAAGCCGCTTCCCGCACGACACGCCTCGCCCCCAAAAAATCAGCCGGCCCCCCCGACAGCCCCTCCGCAGGGGAGCCTGCCGGTGGGGGCGTGTCGCGTGCCGCGACGTCGCGGGCATCGCACGGCGCGCGTCGGCTTCTCGCGCCGTCGGTCTTCGCACGACGGCCGATGCGCGAGAGCCGGCGGCAGGCCCCGCCGGAACGCCGGGCCGCTGGGGCCGTGGGCCATCGCCGCCGCGGCGGCCGTGGCGTCGGAAAAAGGGCCGAGTGCTGCTCGCCTGCCAGTTATAATTGCCCGGCGCAAGGTTTTCGAGTCTCGGGGCGAAGGCCGCCGCGGTCGCAGGGGTGCCATGACGCGCGACGATCGAGGGCATCGACTGGCGGGGGCCGATCTGGCGGCGCTCGACGCGATTTGCGACCGCTTCGAAGCCGCCTGCCGCGACGGCGTGCCGTCGCTCGACGGCTACCTGGCGGAGGGCGCTGCGGCATGGCGCCCGGCGTTGCTGGTCGAACTGGCGGCGATCGCGCTGGCGTACCTCGGCCGTCGCGATCCGCAGGCGGTTTCGTGGGAGGCCTTCGTCGCCGCGCAGGGGGCGGTGGCCGACGAACTGCAGGCGGCGCGCGGGGCGATCGAGTCGGCGGCGGCGGAAGCCTCGCCCGCCGACCGCAGTCCGCGTCCCGCGGCGCCTCCCGCAGGGCTGCACGTGCGGTGCCCCCACTGCTGCCATCCGGTGGAACTGGTGGCCGATACGCCCGCCGACGACGTCACCTGCGGCGCCTGCGGCAGCACGTTCTGCCTGGTGGAACGCGGCAACGCGTCGGCGCCGCCGCCGACGCTGCAGCGGGCGGGCCGGTTCGAGCTGACGGCCCGCGTGGGCGTCGGCGGTTTCGGCACGGTCTGGAAGGCCCGCGATCCGGAACTCGATCGCTACGTGGCCGTGAAGATTCCGCGTCGCGGCCAGCTGCCCGCCGAAGAGGTCGAACTCTTCTTCCGCGAGGCGCGGGCCGCCGCGCAGCTCCGCCATCCAGGGATCGTGCCGGTCTTCGAAATCGGCCGCGCCGACGATTTCGTCTACATCGTCAGCGACTTCGTGCACGGCGTCACCCTTGCGGCCTGGATGGCTCGCGAGCGGCGCACGCCCCGGGAGGCGGCGGCCATGGCGGCGGCGATCGCCGACGCCCTGCATCACGCGCACGAGCAGGGCGTCGTCCACCGCGATCTCAAGCCGTCCAACGTGATGGTCGACGAACGGGGGCAGCCGCAGATCATGGACTTCGGCCTCGCCAAGCGGGAGACGGGCGAAGCGACCATGACGCTCGACGGGCAGATTCTCGGCACGGCGGCCTACATGGCCCCCGAGCAGGCCGCCGGCCAGGCGCACTGGACCGATCGCCGGGCCGACGTCTACGCGCTGGGGGTGATCGTGTTCCAAATGCTCACGGGCGAATTGCCGTTTCGCGGGCATCTCAACGCCCAGCTGGCCCAAAAACTGCACGACGAGCCGCCGCATCCCCGCACGCTCAATCCGCAGATTCCGGTCGATCTGGCGACGATTTGCCGGAAGTGCCTGGAGCGGCAGGCGTCCTCGCGGTATGCGACGGCCGGGGACGTGGCGGCGGAGCTGCGGCGATTTCTGGCGGGCGAGCCGATCCGCGCGCGGCCGATCGGCCGCGCGCAGCAAGTCGGGCGGTGGGCGCGCCGCCGGCCCGCCGCGGCGACCGCGCTGGCGCTGGCTGCGGCGCTGGCGATCGCCGGCCCGCTGGCCGCCCTGACGATCGAGGGGCAGCGCCGCCGCCTGCTTGCCAAGACGACCGAGCTCGACGCGCTGGCGGCCGACGAGCAGCAGGGCAGGCGCGCGCTGGGCGCCGAGCTTGCCGCGCTGCAGGCGGAGCTCGAGGCGGTCCGCGGGGCGGCGGGGGCGACCTACGGCGCCGCGGCGTCGTGGCGCCGCGCGCTGTGCGACGCGATTCTGGCCGCCTGGCGTCCCGGCCCGTCGGCGGCTCCGCCGCAGGCGAGCGAGGCCTGGGCGCAGGACCAACTCGCCTGGGGCATGCTGTTGGCGGCCGCCGAGCGGCCGGCCGAGGCGGCCCTTTGCCTGGAAGCGGCCCGTCAGGGGCTGGAGGCCCTCGCCGCCGCCGCCGACGCGCCGCCGCGATTCGCCGCGGCGCTGGCCGACTGCTGCGACCAACTGGTCGAGGTCCACGGGGCGGCGGGCGACGCGGCCGCCGCGCGGCGGCTGGCCGCGGAGGCCCTTCGACTCCGCGCGGCGGCCGCGCCGGCCGACGCCTCCCCCGCGGCCGCCGCCATCGACCGGGTCGCCGCCCACTACGCCGCGTTGCCGCTCGACGCGTCGCCCGCAGGCCTCGCCGCCGCGCTCGAGGCGGCTCCCCCCCTGACCCAGGCCGTGATCGACCGCTGGCCGCGCGACGCCGACCAACGTTACGAAGCCGCCTGCCGGCTGACGGCACGGCGTCCGTGGCTGCTCGCGCGCCCCGGCCCGGCGGTCGCCGCCGCCGCGCCGGTCGCCGACCGACCTCTCCCGCCCGCAACGCCGCCCCGCGCGCCGTGACCCCGAGGGGCGGCACGGCAGGCGGGGGGGCGTTGCGATCGATCGGCGGGCTGCGTCATTCGTCTGCCGAGGCGTCCGCCTCGCCGCCGGCGCGGGTCGCCAGGGCCCGCAGCGTCGGCAGGTCGATCTCCTCGGCGATGGCGGCGACGCTGCCGTCGGCCCGGGCGAAGCGGCCCCCCGCCGGATGTTGGCTGCCGAAGGGGAGTTCGTTGCTGAGGGCTTTGGGCAGGCCGGCGGGGGCGGCGAAGTCGCGGACCGAGGCGACGCGGCGGCGCTCCAGCGCGTTGAGGGGCCACACGACGTGCTTGGCGGCGGCGACGCAGGCGCTGTCGGGCCGTGGCGCTTTGCCGAAGCGGTGCCAGACCGCGCCGAGCGTCCAGTCTTCGTCGACCTGGAAGATCGACCGCTCGCCGACGGCGAGCGTCCGCGAGGAGCCGTCGGCGATTTCTTCGAGGGCGACGCGGCTGCGCAGAAAGAGCGTGCCGTCGGTGGCCGCCACGCCGCAGACGACTTCTTCCAGCGGCCAGTCTTCGCGGGTCGTGCCGGCTCCGGCCACGCCGACGTAGTGGGCGCTCTCCAGGTCGGCCGCGTCGGCGGTCGGCGGCTCGGCGGAGGGACAGAGATAGACCGGGACCGTCACGTTGCCGGCGAACAGCCGGGCCCCGCCGTCGGCGTCCGGCGCGATCCGTTCGTACAGCGGCGCCTGCTCGAGATAGGGGAGCAGTTCGACGTGCCAGCCGATGCTTTTGGCGCCCTGGCGGACGTGCAGCCGGGCGCCTTCGGGCAGGTGCTCGTGCGCGGCATGGTGCGCGTGGAGCGCGACGGCGATTTGCCGCAGATGGTTGCTGCAGACGGTTTGCCGCGCCGTTTCGCGGGCCGCCTGCACGGCCGGCAGCAAGAGCCCGATGAGCACCGCGATCAGCGTGACGACGACCAGCAGTTCGATCAGCGTCAGTCCCCGCGCCGGGCGGCGCGCGGGGCGCCACGAGCGCGGGCCGCCGCGGCCGTTCGACGCCGACCGCGGCCGCTCCGGGCCGGGGCGACGACGATCGCCAGCCAGCCGAAGGCCGGCCCGCGCGGCGAAAAATAGAGGTCGCGCGACCACGCGAGGCGCCTCACGCAGCAGGTTCGCAAGGGGCGGGGCGGGGGGAAGCGCCACGACGCGCCGCGGCCGGCGACGCCGGCCGCCCCCCGGGATCAGTCTGGCAGGTCTTGGGGCTGTTCGCACGCGAAATCGCGAGGTCTCTTCCGCCGACCGGCGGGACGGGAGGGCGCCGCAAGGCGGAACCGCCGGCCCAGCGCGCCGCGAAACGACCGTCGCCGTCGCAGGAGGCGACGGCCGGGCGGGCGTCGGAGGAACGCGCGTGGCGGGCGGCGGCGGGCTGGGCGACGCGGCGGCCGCGGCGGAACATCGCCCCGCGGCCGCTCGTCAACGCTCGCTCAGGGCTGCAGCGCGCGGAGGCGGATCTGCTTGAATTCGGCCCACATGGGCGCCCCGGCGTGCAGTTGCAGCGCGAGCACGCCCTCGCGCAGCGCCAGTTCGGGAGCGGCGTCGGTGAAATCGAGGAGCTTCCGGCCGTTGAGGTAGTGCACGATGCGATTCCCCTCGGCGACGATCGCCACGTCGTTCCAGTCGTCCAGCCGGAAGAGTTGGCGGAAGGCCGGTTCGTCGAGCATCCGGCCGCGCACCTCCTTGCCGGCGGCGGTCCACATGGCTTCCTCGCCGATCAGGCACAGCCGTCCGCGGCGGCCTCCCTCGTCATAAATGAAGCCGGCGACTTCGGGATAATTCAGTTCGTTGCGGACCTCGTGCTGGTACCCGCGGACGACCCACGGGTTGCTCGCCGAACCGTCGACGATGCGGCGCGAGCGATACTGGATGCCGGAATTGTTGGTGGCGTTGCAGCGAAACGACAGCCGCAATTCGAAATCCCGCAGAACGCCCCCCGTCCAAATCAGAAACGTGTTGCCGTCGGCCGCGCGGTCGGGGGTCGTTTCGCCGTGGATGACGCCGTCGCGGACCGACCACAGCCGGGGATCGCCGTCCCACCCCTCCAGGTCCCGTCCGTTGAACAACGGCTGCATGCCGGCGGCTTCGTCGGGAAGCGTCGCCGGCGCTTCGAGGCCCGGGCAGGCGCGGGGGAGCAGGCCCGCGGCCGCGACGAGCGCCAGCCGGACGAGGGCGGCGAGGGGGCGGCGGGGGACGCGGCGAGCGGGCGCCAGGAGCGGGCAGGAAGTCATGCGCAAGTCCTCAGGAGAGCGTGCGGGGAAGAGCCGGGGAGGCCGCCGGGACGGCGGCCGGAGGGCGGCGGCGTGCGTTGCGTCAGACCCTGCGCGGCGGCGCGCCGTCGAGCCGATGCCACTCGGCGAACGTCGCCGCTTGTCCGCAGTATGTTCCACGTTCGTCGAGCAGGTTCCAGACGATCGCCCGATCAATCCGAAAGCGTCGGCCCGTGCTGCTGATGCGAACGCCCTGGTAGTCGTCGACGAATCCCTCGCGGGCGGTGCGGGCGATCAGCCGGGCGCGCTCGTCGCGATGCACCGGTTCGGCCGTCAGCCGCGAGGGCGTTTGGCGGAGGGAGGCGACGTCCAACTCCCACAGGTCGAGCGCCGTCTGGTTGCCGTAGTTGAGGATCGGATCGGCGGAAGTCTCGTGGGAGACCGCTACGAACGGCGCCGCGAACAACGCGAGGGCCTGGTCCTCGGGCGTGCCGCGACGGGGCACGAGTTCGCGGCCCAGCCACCGCGCGTAGGAATCGAGCAGGCGCTGCGTGTGACGCACCCAATCGTAGCGGCGAAGCAGCTCCAGCAAGTCCATGCGCACCGTTTCGCTGCGGCGAAAGGAACCGGCGGGTCGTGCCGCCCGAAGTCCGCGGCCCCGCGTCCCATGGTAACGGATGCCGCCCGCCGCCGGAAATCCCCGCGCCGGGGCGCGGAGATTCCCGGCGGCGGGCGGTCGGCCGTCGAGCAAGGGCCGCCGCCGCGCGGCGGCGGCCGCGATTGCAACCGTGCCGGAAATGCTCGACAATACCCCCGCGCAGGACCCCCGACCCCCGCGCAGGACCCCCGCGCGGGCGCGCCCCGCGACCCCGCGCCCGGCGACCCCGCGCCCGGCGCCCCCGCGCCCGGCGGCCGGCCGACCGCGCGTTGTTCCGCCAGACCTCCGGGCAGTTCCGCCTCATGACGCCTTTTCAAGACCGGCCCGGCACGTTCTACCTGGGGCGCCGCTACGATCTGTCCGCCGGCAAGCTGCTCCCCGAAGAAGTCCGCTACGACAGCAAGGATCTGACGACCCACGCGGTGTGCGTCGGCATGACCGGCAGCGGAAAGACGGGGCTTTGCCTCGCGCTCTTGGAAGAAGCGGCGTTGAACGGCATCCCGGCGCTGGCCATCGACCCCAAGGGCGACCTGGGCAACCTGCTGCTCTCCTTCCCGCAGTTGCGCGGCGACGATTTCCGGCCCTGGGTCGATCCCGGCCAGGCCGAGCGGCAGGGGATCTCGCTCGACGAATTGGCCCAGGCGACGGCCGACAAGTGGCGTGGCGGGCTGGCCGAGTGGGGTCAGGACGGCAGCCGCATCCAGCGGTTCAACGACGCGGTCGACAAGGTGATCTACACCCCCGGCTCGACGGCGGGCGTGCCGCTGACGGTGCTCAAATCGTTCGCCTGCCCGCCGCCGCAGGTGATGGACGACGCCGAGGCGGCCGCGCAGCACGTGCAGTCGGCTTCGTCGGGGGTGCTGGCCCTGCTCGGAGAGTCGGCCGATCCGGTCACCAGCCGCGAGCACATTCTGATTTCCAACGTGCTGCTCCATGCCTGGCGCGGCCGTCGCGATCTCGACCTCACCGCGCTGATTCGCGACGTCCACCGTCCGCCGTTCGACAGCATCGGCGCGCTCGACGTCGAGTCGTTTCTGCCGGCGGCCAAGCGGATGGAGTTGGGCATGAAGCTCAACAACCTGCTGGCGTCTCCGTCGTTCGCGGGCTGGCGCGAGGGGGAGCCGCTGGACATCGGCCGGCTGCTGTACGCCCCCGACGGCAAGCCCCGGCTGGCCGTGGCGTCGATCGCGCATCTGAACGACGCCGAGCGGATGTTCTTCGTGACGATTCTGCTCAACGAGGCGTTGAGCTGGATGCGCAGCCAGCCGGGAACCGGCAGCTTGCGGGCTTTGCTGTACATGGACGAGGTGTTCGGGTACTTCCCTCCGGTCGGCAATCCGCCCAGCAAGACGCCGATGCTGACGCTGCTCAAGCAGGCCCGGGCCTACGGTTTGGGGTGCGTGCTGGCGACCCAGAATCCGGTCGACCTCGACTACAAAGGGCTCTCCAACGCCGGCACATGGTTCCTCGGCAAGCTGCAGACCGAGCGCGACAAGGCGCGGGTCGTCGAGGGGCTGCAAGGCGTGGCCGCCGAGGCCGGCGAGGGCTTTCCGCGGGCCGAGCTGGAGCGTCAGTTGTCGTCGCTGGGCAACCGCGTGTTCCTGATGCACAACGTGCACGCCAAGGCGGCCACGGTCTTCCAGTCGCGGTGGGCGCTGTCGTACTTGAGCGGGCCCTTGTCGCGACCCCAGATCGCGCGGCTCATGGAAGGGCGGAAGCCCGCTCCGCCGGTCGCTCCTCCGGACGCGGCGTCGCCGTCGCCCGCGGCGGCCGCTCCGGCGGCCTCGGGCCCGGCCTCCGGCGGACGGCCCCTCGTGCCCCCCGGCATCGCCGAGCGGTTCGCGGTCCCCGCGCCGACCGCGGCGCCGCCGTCGGCGGTCGCCTACGAGGCGGCGTTGCTCGGCCGCGCGCGGGTCGCCTACGGGGCCGCCGACGCGGCGGGACCGCAGAGCGTCGCCATCCTGCAGCGGCTCGGCCGTCGTTCGGTCCCGGAACCGGCCTGGCAGGGGGCCGTGCTCCGCGAGGAGCCGCTGGAGCTGGCCGAGGCTCCCGTCGTCGTGCCGACGGCGTCGTTTCAGCCGCCGCCCGCCGAACTGCTGCAGCTCCGCAACTACGCCCGGTGGGAGCGCGAACTGAAAGACTGGCTGCCGTTTTACCTCAAGCGCCGCCGGTGGCACTGCCAGTTGCCCGGCGAAACCAAGCGCCGCGAATCGCTGCCCGGCGAGTCGGAGGTCGCCTTCCGCCAACGCGTGGCCGAGGCGGCCCGCGACGGCCTCGCGGCGGAACGACTGCGGATCGAAAACAAGCACGAGATCCGCATCCGTCGGCAGCGCGAAGCCCTGGCCCGCGCCGAGGCGCGGGTCGCCGAGCACGACGCCCGATTTTTTTCGCGCGTCTTCGAGATGGTGCTCCGTGTGTTCGAGGTGCTCTTCGTGCGGTGGAGCGGGGGCCGCTCGCGCCGGCAGGCGGTGACCTCCACGTCGGCCCGCGACGCCGTGATGCAGCGGCAGCGCAAGTCGTCGGCCCGGCAAAAAGTCGACCAGGAGCAGGAGCAGCTGGCCGCACTCGAGGCCGCGCTGGAAGACGAGCTGGCCGTGGCCGAGACGCGCGTCGCACCCGAGGCGCTGGCCGTCGAGGCGTTCGACGAAACGCCGCCGAAATCGGGCGTGACGGTGGAGAAGGTCGAACTGGTCTGGCTGCTCGCCGATTGAGCCGGAGCCCCGCCCCCCGGCCCCGCGCCCCCCC
>Ga0169931_10008388_pt1 | contig 15092 bp, 9 predicted proteins | sample Kivu_15m_20L_FD_129675 | JGI IMG/M metagenome (GOLD analysis project Ga0169931, IMG submission 129675) | Freshwater microbial communities from Lake Kivu, Western Province, Rwanda to study Microbial Dark Matter (Phase II) - Kivu_15m_20L... | ecosystem: Environmental > Aquatic > Freshwater > Lake ... | reverse complement strand
GTTCGCCTGGTCGCTGTGGCTGCGCGAGCGCAGCTCGAAGGTGTGCGTCACGTTCTCGCGATCGACCCGCGCGAGCGGCTTTTCGTGCGTCTTCGCGTGGCACTGCGTGCACTGGCCGCTGTCCGAGCCGTGCCAGCTGAGCGCGACGACTCCGCCGCCGCGTGCGACGAGCGCCGCGCGTGAGGCGCGCACCATCTCCGCGCGTTCAGGCACGTTGCGCGCGAGCTCGGGGCTCTCGACGTGGCACTGCGCGCAGTGCTCGAAGGTCACGCGGGCGAACTCGGAGCCGCTCGCGCCGTCCTGTTCGAGCGGCTGGTGGCACACGCCGCAGTCCATCGCCGGCTTGGCGCCCAGGTGCGCCGCGTGCGAGAAGCGTTCGAACCCGTAGGCGTGCGTCGTGAACGCTTCGCCGACCGTAGCCAGGCGCGGATCGGCGGCGAGTTCGAGCACGCGCGCCAGCGTCGCATCGGACTGCGACGAGGGCGGCTGCGTATGGCACTTGGCGCACAACGCGTCGTTCGCGTCGTCGCTCAGTTGAGCCATGCGCGCACGCGCTAGCTCGCGTGCCGGCGCACCGTGAGCCGCGCGCAGCGCAGCTTCGTCCGCGTTGGCGGCGACCTCGAGCGGCAGCGTCTGATGGTGCGTGGGATGGCACATCAAGCAGCCGTCGTCCGGCGCGGCGATGCCGCGCTCAGCGAGCGCGAGCTCGCGCTCGCCATCCATGAAGGGGTGGCTGCGCGGGAACAGGTTCGCGTGGCACGCGACGCAGGTCGCGACCGCGCCCGGGCGGCCGTTTTCGTGGCACTGCGCGCAGTCCTGGATCACGCGGCCATGGTTGCCCGCGAGCGGCGCGGGCTGCAGCCAGCGCTGTCCCGCGTCCGTGGCGAACAGCGCGACGGCGCCGACAAGCCCGAGCAGCAGGCCCGCACAGGCTGCGCGACGCACGGCGGGAATGCGCCCGAAACGCACCTCGCTCTGCACCCAGCGGTCGGCGTCGCTGACAACCCACGACTCGCGTGGTCCCTTGTAGTTGTCGGGGCCGGCGCGCCGGTAGTGAAAGCTCGCCTCTTCGACCCGCAACTCCAGAAACGGTCCGTCCGCGCTGGCTTCGATCTGCACACTCAGGCGCGAGACGCCGAGCACGATTCCGTCGCCGCTCATCAACTCGCGGCGGCCCGAGAGCTCCGCGCCGTTGACCCACGTGCCGGTCACCGAGCCGAGGTCTTCGACCCAGAAGCGACCGTTCTCGCGGTGCAGCGCGCAGTGCCGCTCGGCGACGACCGGATCGTTGAGCACGAGCGCGCAACTCGAACGCGCTCCGACCTCGATCGACTCGCTCGTCCACTCGCCGCGCGGCTTGCGCCCCGGCATGGCGAGCGCGCGGAACACGACCGACGCACGCGCCTCAGCCACGCCCGCCTCCCGGGTTGCGGTCGGCGTGCACGACGTCGGCGATCGAGCCGGTCACGGCGCGTTCGCCTGCGAAGAGCTGCTCGGGATTGCGACGAGTGATGGCCGTGGTGGGGCAGTTGTAGACGCAGCCTTCGAAAGGCAGGCCGGCGCACAAGTCGCACTTGATCGACTTGCCGTTGACCTTCTCGCCGCGCGCGCTGAGCACTGGACCGCCCGCCGCAGGCGCCGCCGCCGCCGGTTCCGCGCGCTTGAACAGCTTCGCAAGCCAGGGGACCGCGTCGAGGAACGAGTCGAGCGGCGCCACGGGACCCGCGCCGGGAGGCGGCGTGTAGCGGATCACTCCGTAGGGACAGGCCGAGACGCAGCTCGCGCAGCCGACGCAGTTGTCGTACACGAAGCGGATCACGCCCTCGACGTCGCGGCGGATTGCTCCGTAGCCGCACGACATCATGCACTCGGGGATTTCGCAGTTGTAGCAGCTCGTCGCGAGGTTGAGCTCGGCCGAGATGCGGTGGCCCTTCTTCGAGAGGCGCGGCACGCGGTCTTCGTGCACCGCCACGCACGTTTCCACGCACATGTTGCAGCGCACGCAGCGCTCGAGGTCAATCACGAGCGCTTCGCCGCCCTTCACCGACTGGCGCCGCACCATCAGCTCGAGGCGCTCTTCCTCGCTGTGTTCCGGCGCACCGTCGCCGACGGCTTTCGCTTGCGCCTGATCGGCGCGCGCGAGCTCCTCGGCCGCGCGTTGCAGCGCAACGAACGTGCCGCTGCCTTGCCCATACACCGAGGCGAAGGCCGAACGATCGATCACGAGCACGTCGGTCGGGGCGAGCGTGGTGTACGTGCCGCTCCACGTCGCGCGTTCGTCGCTCAGCGTGCGCTCGCCGAACGAAGAGTTGTTCATGAAGTAGCCGGTGATGCGCTGGCGGCCGCCCGTTTCGCTGCGCGTGCAGCTCACCGCGCCGCTGCGCACCATGTAGATCCGATTCGCGGGCGCGTCCTGCTTTTCGATCACCTTGCCCTTGGCGAAGCTCTCGAAACGCACGTGCGGCCGCACGCGGGCGAGCTCGGCCTCGGGCAGAGCGCGGAAGATCGGGATCGTGCGCAGGTGCGTCGAGAGCGAACGCTCGCGGTAGCGCTGGTCGATTTGCTCGCGGAATTTCGCGGCCGTCGCGTCCTTGTAGAGGATGCGGAAGGTGCTGCCGTCGAGCGTCAGCAGCGTGCACGGCACGTCGGCCTTGAGCGTCGCGAGCGAAGGTTGGTTGGAGAGCGCGCTGACCTCGCCAAACCACGAGTGCGGCGCGAGCACGTCGAGCAACTCGGTGCGGCCATCGTCGTCGGTGCGGTACGCGCTGACCGAGCCTGACAGCACGTAGTGGAAATCCTCGGTGTATTCGCCTTGGCGCACGAACACCGTGCCCGCCACGCCGGGCGTGTAGCGTCGAAAGCGCGCGACGATGTCGCGCAAGCGTTTGGGCAGGTCCTTGAGCAACTCGAGCCCGAACAGCAGTTCGAGCTCTTCGGGCGGGAGCGATTGGGGAGCGGATTCGGTCACAGGGCGCCTCGACGCGTCGAACGCGGTCAGTAGATCCAGATCGTGACCAGGTGGGCCGTCACGGCGAACAGCAGCAGCACCGCGGCGGGGATGTGCGCGGCGCGCCACGCCATGAAGCTCAGGCGGATGCGCCACAGCGCGCGAAACTCGACGTCGACGCGCCGCGCTTGACCGGCGAGCACGCAAGCGTCCTGGAACAGCTTCCGGCGCTCGTCTGGAAAGCGCGCTGCGGCCTGGAGCGCGGCGGCGCTGGCCTGCGGGCCGCGCGCTACGACCTGGTCGAGCAGCGTGACGAGTTCGCCGTCGCTGGCGAGTTGCGTGCGCAACTGCGCGAGTTTGTTGCGAAAGCCCTCGTGTAGCACGAAGGACTCTTCGATCGACAGGTCGCGTTCCCGCCGCGACAGCCAGCGCGGGCCGAAGGTCCACAGCGCGATGCCGACCAGACCCGTGACGACCACCCACAGGCTGAGCGCGATGAGCACGCCGCCGAGGTCGGCGCCGAGCTGGCTGCCGGCGTGCTGCAGCACGAACAGCGCGAAGGCGAGGCTCACGTAGACGTGCAGGTGCAGCCACTTCGCCGTGCGGCCGAACATGAAGGCCTTGTTCAGCTCGAGCACGAAGGGCGGGCCGCCGGCCGGGCCGGGCTTCACATCGATCTTCAGCACGCGCTGCACTCGTTCTTCGGCCAGCGCGCGATCGACCGCGCGGCGCACTTCGGCGACGCTCGTGAAGCGCTTGGCGAGCACCTGTCCGCGCAGCTCGTTGAGCCGCCGCTCCGCGCGCTCCAAGCTGGCGATGGGCACGCGCAGCTTGAACTCCGGCGAATAGCCGTACTTGTGCATGTACTTGCGCACGACGTACGCGAGCGCGAGCGCCATGCACACGAGCGCCGCCGAGCCGCTCGCCAGACGCAGCCAGCGATGCTCGTCTACGGAGCCCAGAGTGCTCGCTGCGAGGACGGCCGCGAGGGCGAGCACGACGAGCACGCCGTACCAGGAGCGGAAGAGCGTGAGGTTCATGCGGGCCCGGGCGGGAAGAGCCTGGGGGCTAGCTCACCAAGTCCTTGAGGAACCACGCCGCCGCGGCGGCGGCGACGGCCACGCCCAGGACGATCCACACGAGCTTGGACTTCGGCGTGGCCGCCGCGACCGGCGCCGCGCGCATCTGCGCTGCTTGTTCGAACGCCCGCGTCCAAACGCGTGCGCTGATCGCGCCCGACAGCATCAACGCTTCGCCGACGTGCTGTTCTCCGCTCGCGGCCTGTTGTTTGGCGCTCTGCGCCTGCTCGGGAGTGATGGCTTTCTCTTGCTGCAACCACTCCAGCGCTGCCGCGTAGCGCTGAGCGGAAATCGGCTCGTTGTTCGAGTCGCGCGAGACGACGAACACCGCCTCGATCGGCCCGAAGCGGATCAACGATTCGGGCTGGAGCAACTGCGGCACGCGCGGATTGAGCGCGAGCGCTCCGAGCAGCGTCTGGTTGCGGCTCTCGAGGTCTTCGATCTGGAACGACAGCGACTGCGCCACGAAGCTGATGCGCGCGTGCGGCGCCGAAACGCCCGGGTGGGCGAGCTTGATCTCGGCGTTTTCGCGGCTGATGGTGACCTGCGCATCGCGGATCGGCACGGCGCGGCGGTCGGCGTCGTTGACGATCACCAAGCGCGGCTTCAAGTTCGAGAGCACGCCTACGAGCGCGAGTTTGTCGCTCGCGACGGGCGCGAACGCCAGCGTCCCTCCGCCGACATCCAGCTCCGCGTCGGCGCTCTCGTCAGCCGGCTTGGCCGCCGGACGCAGCGGCGCCGCCGCCTGGGGCGGATCCTCACGCACCGGCGGCGGGGGCGCTGGCGGCGGGCTCTTGGGCTTCGACGCGGGCGGAGGTGTGATGGGCGGAAGGGCCGCCGCGCTCACGCGCTGCGTTTGGATCGGCTCTTCGCCATAGGTCGTGATCTCGTCGTTGCGCTTGCGCGTGGGGGGCTCGACCTCGAGCGCCTTCTGAGATGCGAGCGGCCCCGGCGCGGAGGTGCTTCGCTGTGTGGCCAAGGGGCCGTCGCCGAGCGGCGCCATCAGCGTTCCGTCGCTGTCGAGAACGGCCGCGTTGGTGGTCGAGGCGTCGGCCGGCTGCGCCCGGGGACGCGCCACGGCGTCGGCGGGGGCCACGACCTGCAGGCGCGAGCGCCCGATCTCGAACACCAAGCCGCCGCTCAGCGGGATGCGCTGGCCGGAGGTGAGCGGGCCGCGGCCGCTCACGATCGTGGGGTTCTTGCTGCCGAGGTCTTCGAGCTGCGGGGCGCCGTCGACGATCACGATGCGCGCCGCGAGGCGGCCCGCGTTCGCGTCACGCAGCACACAAGCGTCCGGCGGGGCGGCGCGACCGATCTTGAGGTCGTCGCGCACGTCGATTTCGAACGGAGGCTCGGCGCCACCGTCCCACACGCGCAGTTTCCACATGAGCTCAGGCCTCGATCGTCAGGTTCGAGCACGGCTTGGCGCAGCAGGCGAGCACCCAGCCCTGGCGCTCGTCGTCAGGGTCGAGGCTGTGGTCGCTGCCCATGTCGACCTTGCCGCCGGGTTTGCACTTGGTGCGGCAGGTTCCACACGAACCGCTGCGGCAGCTGTACTCGATGTCGACGCCGTTCTGCTCCGCGAGGTCGAGCAACGGCACGGCGCCGTCGGTGTGGACCGTCTTGCCGGACTTGGCGAACACGATCTGGAAGCCGGTCGGTGCGGGCGGCGCGACCGGCGCCGGCGGCGCGACGGGTGCGCTGCGCGGTGCGGGCGCCGGGGCCGCGGCGGGCGGCGGCGCTTTCACGGCGGCCTTCACAACGGCGGCGGCCGCGGCAGGGGCACTAGCCGGTGCGGGCGGCGGCGCCTTCGCTGCTGCGACCGGCGTACCGGCGGCCACGCGCCCCGCGCCGAAGCTCTCGGTGTGGAGATGGTCCATGGGGAAGTTCATGGACTTGAGCACGTCCTTGACCGTGTCCATGAACGGCTGCGGGCCGCACATGAACACGTGGCGCTCCTCGAGGTCGGGCGCGGCGAGGCGCAGCATGCGCTCGTCGATGCGGCCGGAGAGCGAGAGCCACGGCTCGAGCCCGCCGGCGCCGCCGCTCACCGTGACCAGCACGCGGAAGCCCGGGTGGCGCGTGGCGAGGTACTCGAGCTCGCGGCGGAAGATGATGTCGCGCGGCGTGCGCGCCGAGTAGAGCATCGAGAAGTCGACGTCCGTGGCCGTGTCGCACACCCAGCGCGCCATCGACATGATCGGCGTCACGCCGCTGCCGCCCGCGATGCCGAGCATCTTGAGGCACGGGTGGTTGATGCAGCTGAACTTGCCGGCCGGCCCGCGCACCTTGAGCGTGTCGCCGAGCTTGAGGTTGTCGTTGAGCCAGTTCGAAACCTGGCCGCCCGGCACGCGCTTGACCGTGATCTCGATCACGTTGGGGCGCGAAGGACTCGACGAGATCGTGTACGAGCGCTTGACCTCTTTGCCGTCGATCGGGAGCGAGAGCGTGAGGAACTGCCCGGGCTTGTAGGCGAACAGCAGCGGCTTCGCCGGGTCGCTCGACACGAAGCGAAAGGTCTTGGCGTCGTGGGTTTCTTCGACGATGCCGGCGACGGCCAGCACGCCTTCGCCCGAGGTCCAGTAGGGCCGCTGTTCCTGCGGGCGGGCCGGCGCCGGCGCCGGCTCGGCGATCGGCGTCACCGCCGGGGCCTGGAGCTTGGACAGGTCCGGCCGCGGGATCGGCTTGGTGTCGCTGTTCGCGGCTTCGACGTGCAACTTGAGGCGCAATTCGAAGCAGGCGCAGCGCACGACCGACTCGGCGTCGAGCGCAATCGGCGTGTCGGGCGCGATGCGCTTGCCGTTGACGAGCGTGCCGTTCGTGCTGCGGTTGTCGACGGCGAAGTAGCGGCCCTGCTGGCGCAGGATGCGCAGGTGCACGCGCGACATCTGGTGGTCCTCGAGTTGGACCGTCGTCGACGGGTGGCGCCCGATCGTGACCTCGTCGCTCAGCGGAACGGATTTGACCTCCTGGCCGTTCTTGGTGACGACCAGTGTGTCCGGCTCGATCGGCATGCTCTCTCCTGGCAGCGCGGGGGCGCGGGTGGGACGGAAACGCGTGCGGCGATTGTAGTGGCGGCGCCCGCACGAACGATGGACTGGAGCGCGCCTTGTGCGCGACTTCTCGCCAGGAGTTTGGAGCGGGCAGCGGGAGGTAGCGCGCCGCACGAGCCGCCGCGCCTACGGACAACCGCCCCCGAAAGACAACCGCCCCGACGCCGGAGCGCCGAGGCGGCCTTGGAATCCGGCGCGTGGCCTCTGTCAGAACGAGTAACCGACGGAGACTCCGAACTGACCGTAGTCCGCGTCCCCGTCGGCGAAGCCATTGCCAGGCTCGAACGTGGTGCCGAAAACCGCGCGGTATTCCACGCCTAGCCCGCATTTCTCACGAGCGTCCGCGTTCGACGGCACATCGGGGCTGGCGCGCGGTTTCGGTCAGCGTTGACGCGACGTAGCCGTTCATCGCGCCCGCTGCGGCCGGGTTTCGAGCGCCAAAACGTCTATAGATAGCCATGCCTTTACATTCCGGGCGTGGCTCGGCCCGCGGGCGAGGCCGCGTCGAGTTGGTTCAGCTCTCTGCGTCGCGCGTCAGGCCGTCGATAGCCGCGGCTGCGCAAGCTTGTCGAGCGCTCGCGCGAAGAGCTGCTGGAGCGGGAAGGCCTGGCTGAGCGCGATGCGCACACGTCTCACGCTCACGGTGATCTGAGCGCCGATCTTGAGCAGCCGCAGCCGGATCGTGCCGCACTGCGCGCGCTTGAGCTCGCTGCCCGCCAGCCCGTACTCGCGCAGCGCGCGCATCAGCGTGTAGACGATCGATGCGAGGTACAGCCGCGCCTGGTTGGCGACCACCGTCGCGGCGCTGACGCGGCCCGCGAACAAATCGTGCTGCTGCTCTTTGATGCGGTTCTCCATCTCGCCGCGCGCGCAGTACAGATCCTCGTAGAGCGCGCGCGCATCGAGCAACTCGGGAGACAGCGAGGTCACCACGAAGCGCGGATTCTCCTTGCCGGCGATGTACTCCGCCTTGGCCACCACACGGCGGGTGCGGCTCCACGAGTCCACCGTGCGGTACTCGAAGTCGCAGAAGCGACGCGCCGCTTTGCCCGTGGCGGCGAACTCCGTCGCAGCCAAGCCCATCGCGTAGCTCGCAAGCTCGATCAGCCGTGAATTGCGCGCGATTCCGAAGATGTAGTCGACACGCTCGCTCTCGCACCAGCTCATCAGCTCGTCGCGGCAGAAGCCCGAGTCCGCGCGCAGCGTGATGCGCGTCGACGGCCAGCGCGCGCGAATTTGCTTCACGATGCGCGCGATCTCGTCCTTGGCGCCGGCGCTTGCGTCGCGGTCGGCCGTGCGCAGGCGCGCACACAGGAGGTGGTCGCCGCAGAAGACGTACAGCGGGACGTAGCAATACTCGTCGTAATAGCCGTGGAAGACGCGGCCCTCTTGGCGGCCGTGCAGCTCGAAGTCCGTCGTGTCGAGATCGATCACGATCGAAGCCGACGCCTCGGCGAAACGCTCGACGAAGACCTCCACGAACAGGCTGTCGACATCGTCGGTGCGCAGCGCGACCCGCCTGTAGCGATCGTGCGCGGCCTCATCGCCCGTCGAGAGCTCGAGCCGACTGAACGTGCTCTTGCCCGCCAGCAGCGCACCGCTCGAGCCCTTGCCCGCCACCGAAGCCAGCAGCGGATCGTCGCGCAAGAGATCGTGATCGCTCAGATCCTCGTAGCCCAGACACAGGCCGAACACTCGCTGCCGCGCAAGCTGCGCGACGCTGTGCTTCACCCGCGCCGCATCGCGATGATCGGTGAAGCAGCGCGCGAAACGCTCGACGATGCGTGTACGCTGCTCCGTCGCCTGCAGCAGCAACACGCCGCCGTCCGAACTGATCCGCCCTCCGTCGAAGCGCGCCACCAAGGAACGCTTGCCAGGACCTTCGAGCCGCAGCTCGTGCTCGTTACACTCTGTCATCGTGGTCGTCGGTGCTTGGCGTGGGCCGAATTGCTGGTACCAACTCGACTTACGGCGAACACCGCGACCCGTTAGATCACCCGTGGTGAGAATTCCGGGCTAGAAAGCGCGCGGCTGACCGCTTGCTACGACTGTTACAGGATACGCGCCGGCGATTGCGTACGAAATCCTCGCGCTTCGCCGGGTCGATCACGGCTCGCGCGCAACGCGAAGCCCAAACTGGTCGAACGCCGTGTTGGGCGCCACACCTCGACGCACGCGAGCCGAACACTCATCGCTCGGTGAGCGGTATCCCCCGCCTCTCAGGACTCGGCCGCTCGTGCTTGCGGCGGGGCCAGCGGGGTCGATGGCAACACTCTCGGCTGCGCCCCACGCCTTCGCCGGCTCGTGCCAGTCGCTGCACCATTCCCATAGGTTGCCAAGCGTGTCGTGGAGGCCGAATGCGTTGGGCGCCTTTGTGCCCACGGCTTCGGGCGTGAACACTCGCTTGCCACGGTCATAGACCGCTATCGACCCCAACTTGCCGTAGGTTGCCGCTGTAGTTCCCGCCCGGCACGCGTACTCCCATTCAGCCTCGGTGAGTAGGCGCAGCGCTCCCTCCGTCGAGTCGCGGTTCGCCAGACTCAGGAACTCTTCGACGTGGACGTAGGACACGCCGGACTTGGGCAACTTGGCGTTCGAGTTTCCCTTGCCGGTGACGGCTTTCCAGGCCGACTCCGTCACTTCGTGGATGCTGCAGTAGAAAGGGCGGCTGATCCGAACAGACGCGCTTGTGAGTCACCCCATCCTCCAGCGCGTCCTGCGCGAACACTCCGGGGGGGATGAGGACCATGGTCATGCCGGTGAGTCTGTCGACGACACGCCAGGGCAGGCCGGTGGCTTCGATCGCGCTGCGCAGCGCCGCTTCGGTGACGATGCGCGGATCGGGCTGTTCGGCTTCAACGCTGGCGATCCAGGCTGGAGCTGAGCTCTTGCGCGGCTCCACCTTCGGATCGACCTTGGGCTCCACCTTCGGATCCACGGGCGTGACCGGTACGACGACCGCCGCCTCGCTGCGCACATAACGCAACACTTCGACGCCGGAGTTGCCGAGCGTGTCGTCGAACTCCAGGCGCACTTCGAACTCGCCAGCTCCGTCGCTCACGCCGAGCTCGAGCTCGCCGCGCGCAGCCGCGACCTTGGCCGTCGTGCGGTTCGCCGCCAGCGCGCCGAGCGGCTCGTCGAACACCAGCTCGAGCTTCAGCTTCTCGCCGGCCTTCACGGCCGAGCCGGGCGCCGGCTTGCAGCTGGCGGGCACGAGCTGCGGCGCCTTCGTGTCGCGGCGCAGCTCGAATTCCAGCGCTTTCGCCTCGTTGCCGGCCAGGTCGCGCGCCGCGAGCGTGAAGCGCTGCGTTCCATCCGCGCTCAACTCGACGTCTCCGCTCCACACGTCGTTGGAGACTTGCAGAGTCCGGCCGGCGAGCTGCACGCTCTGCGGATCGAGGTTGCGCTCCGTGATCTTGAACTCGACATGCTGGCGCGACTCGCGCGTCGCGAAGCCAGATTTGGGGCTCACGAGCTCGAGTCTGGGCGCCGTCGCATCGTGCACGAACTCGAGGCTCAGCTCTTCGGCCTCGCCGTGGCGCAACTTCACGTCGGTGTTCGCCTCGCGCGCGAGATCGACGTTCCTCGAGAACTTCCCCGAGCGCAACGAGACCTTGCGCGCCTCGCCGTTCACGACGAACTCGACGTGGTCGACCACGGGGTTGTGGACTTCGCCAGCGAGTTCGAACGTCGTCGCGTTCGTGAATCGCCGCGCGCCCGAAGCGAGTCCCTTGTCGAGCTCGATCCACGCCTCGCCGGGCGCGTTGATCACGCGCACGCTGGCGCTGCGGGGCGCGCGGTTGCCGAGCGCGTCGACGACTTCGATTTCGAACTCGAGCTGCGCCAGGCCCTCGGGCGGCGTGAGTTCGAGCACGACAGACTTGCCCTTGATGCTCAAGGTTTCGCGCGTCGGCCACCAAGGTTGGCGCTCGCCGACCAACTTGGCGCTCGTCGGCGCCTCGTCGAAGGGCAGCTCAAACGAACTCTTGCGGCCCGCCGTCAGCGGCTGGAGTCCGCCGCTCGCGAGCGCGAGTTGCGGCGCACTGCCGTCGCGGTCGACGCTGAACTTCAGCTTGGTGCTGAGCTCGACCTCGTCGAAGGCCGTGATTTCGAGCGTGTTCGTGCCGTTGCTGTCGAGCGGCACGCCCTTGGCGATCCAGCTCGAGCCCTGGCGGTCGGCCTTCACTCCCGATACGTTGGCGCGCGCCGGGTGCACGTCCTCGATCTCGAACTCGACGTCGATCGCCGCGCCGCCGACGCGCGCCTTGTCGTCTGGCTTGCGCAACTTGATGCGCGGCGCCGTGTCGTCGTGCGCGATGCTGAAGCGGATCGGATCGGCGTCGCCGTAGCGCACCACGACGTCGTTCTGCGCATTGGCGCGCAACGTGAGTTCATGGTCGAACTGCCCGTTCGCGACCGGCGCTTCCTGACGTTCGCCGTTGAGTTCGATTTCGAGGTCGCGGCCCGCGAGCGGGTTGTCGACGCGGCCCGCCAGGCGGAGCTGTCGTTTGGCGACGGGGCGGACTCCGCCAGCGATCGACGGAGTCTGCAGCTTGATCAGCGGCTGGCCAGGCGCCGCGCCGCCTCCGCCGCTCGTCAACTTCCAGGCGGCGAAGCCCAGCACCAGAACTCCGAGCGCTGCGCCAGCGATCAAGGGCGTGCGCGATTTCGTCGCGGTCGTAGGCGCTGCGGGCGCCTTCGCGCCGCTTGCGGGCGCGGCGGGCGGTGCGCTGGAAGCCGGCTGCGCGGCAGGCTGCGCAGCGCCGGCGGTCGCGGCCGGCGGTGGCGTGTTCGCGATCGTCTCCAGCGCTGCTTCACTGCGGCTGGGGACTTTGGTGTTCACCTCGACGCGGATCTGCGCGAGCGTTTGCGCGGGCGGCGGTGAAACCAGCGTCGCCGCCTGGATTCCCGAACCGCTCTCCGAGTCGGCAAGATCCACCGCGGTGGCGCCGACGATGAACTCGAGCTGCCGCGCGACTTCGACCGCGTCCTTGGGGCGCTGCGCCGGATCGCGCGCCGTCATGCTCTGCAGCAGCGCGAGCAGCGCCGGGTCGATGTTGCGGTGCGCGCGGACGTCGGGGAACGGCTCGCCGCAGATCTTGAGCGCGCACTCGCCCTGCGTAGTCGCGCGGATCGCGTTTTCGCCGACGAGCAGGAAGTAGAACGTCGCGCCCAGCGACCACACGTCGGCGCGCGCGTCGATCTTCGACGCGTCCATCCACTGCTCGGGCGCCATGTACTGCGGCGTGCCGATCGCGCCGACCGTGAGCGTCGGGAACTCTTCGTTGTCGACGGCGCGCGCGATGCCGAGGTCGGCGAGCTTCACCACACCTTCGGACGAGATGAGGATGTTGTCGGGCTTGACGTCGCGGTGGATGATCCGCTTGCGGTGCGCCGCGGCGAGTCCGCGCGCTGCGCCGAGCAGGATCGTGCCTGCATCCTGTTCGCTGAGCGTGCCTTTGCGCTTCACGCGCTGGCGCGCCGTCTCGCCCGCGATGAAGTCCATCACGAGGTAGTGCACGCCCGCTTCGCTCGCGACGTCGTACACCTGGATCAGGTTCTCGTGGCGGATGCTCGCGGCGAGTTTCGCCTCGCGCTGGAAGCGCACGATGAACTGCTCGTCGTTGTCCGCCAGGCCCGGCTTCAGGCACTTGACGGCGACGTCGACCTCGAGGTTGAGGTGCCGGCCGCGGTACACGGCGCCCATGCCGCCCTGGCCGATCTTGGCGTAGAGCACCGCCGGCCTCAGAACCTTGTAGCCCTTGAGCTCGGGCACGTTCTTCAGCAGGGGATCGTTGCGCAGGTCCGAAATCATGCGGTGGGGGACCGGGAAGCTCGCCCCTCAACATAACGGATTCCTCATGCGTCGCGATCGTACGGCGCCGGAGCAATTTGTCTCACGCCGTCGGTGCGCGCGCCGCCCCGACGGCGTGAGACAAATTGCTCCGGCGCCGTACGATCGCGCTACGGCGAGCGTGCGCTGGAGTGGCGCAGCGCGACCGAACCGAGCGCGAGTGCCGCTGCCGCGCCGCCGACCGCCATGGCCGCGTCGATCAGCCAGCCGTGAGGCTCTTCGGAGTCCGCGAGGCCCGGAACGAACAGTACGAACGGCGGCGTGGCGCCCGCGCTGGGCGTCGAGCCCGGCGTCGCGCGCCATTCGATGCGCGCGACCTCGGTCGGGTCGAAGCTCACGGAGGTCACTGCGCCGGACAGCGGTTTGCACTCGATCCATCCGTCGGCCGCGGCGCGCGACGCGGCGGCCGGCTCGAGCGCGCTCGACGGCGTGATGCGCACATCGAAGCGCAGCGTGTCCGGGCACTTGAGGTACGTGCCATCAGGATTCCGCAGCGTGAGGTTGCGCCACACTTCGGCGCTCGAGCTCCAGCCCCAGCGGTGCTCCCACACGCCCTGTGGAGCGACAACCAGATCGATCGTCGGACTGCTCGCATCCGGCCACGTTCCGTGTCGCATCCACTGCCCCCAGCCGTACAGGCCGAAGAGCGCCACCGCGGCCGCGAGCGCGCTGAGCGTGCCGAAGAAGATGGCGAGTTGGCGGTCGAGCGTCACGCTGCGAATCGTACGACGCCGTACGCGGCTACGATCTCGCCGTGAATCCGAGCGAGAAGCGCGCGCTGGAGGACATCGAAACGTACGGCTGTCACGTGCTCCACGTTCTCGAGGAGAACGAGTTGCCGCGCTTCTCGTACTCGCTCGGCATCCAAAGGCTGTCGCGCGCGCCGGAAATCGTCGTGGTCGGCCTGAAGCGGCCCTTGGCCCACTGGGTGGTGAACGAATACAACCGGCGAGTGCGCGCGGGCGAGTCGTTTCTGCCGGGCGTGCTCTACTCCGGTTTCCTTGAGGGGTTCGACGTGCGTTTCGAAGCCGTGGAGCGCCAGCACTACCGCGAGTACTTCGGCTGGGCCCGCTGGCTCTACGACGGCGACAAGTTCGACGTTGTCCAGTTGATCTATCCCAGCACCTCCGGCGTGTGGCCGTGGGACGGCGATGCGGAGTTCACGGCGTTTCAGCCCTTGCTCTGCCGCGATCCGCGCGCGTCCTGACGTACGTTCGGACGCGGCGCTTGCGGCAGGCCGACTGCTAGCTGCCGGGTTCCTCCATGCGGAGGACCTGGCTGCGGATCTACAGCGCAGCAGCATTGTCGGGATCGAGTTCGAGCACGCGGCTCGACTCCGCGGCGGCGCCGAAGCGGTCGCCGAGATCGAGCAACAGCCGCGCGTACTCCAGGCGCAACTCGACGCTCGCCGACGTGCGGCACAGTTGCGCGTAGATGCGCGACGCGTCGAAGAGCTTGCCGTTGCGTGCGTGGGCTCGGGCGATTTCGAGTTGGTCGGTGACCGATTGTGGCGGCGACGCGAAACCCGCACGTGAGAGAAGACGTTGGAACCAGTCGGAAGGTGAATCCATGGTGAACGGGTGAACAGGCGGAGCACGGGCGCGCTGTGCGCCGTGGCTCCGCGGCAGAGAGGAGAATCGAAGGCGATGGCGCGGCGCGCGCAGCGTGAGCGTGGAGCTCGGGCTGCCGCAGTCCGCGGATGTCGCGGCGCGGCGCTAACGGCGGAGCGCGACGGCCAGCGGATCGCGGTTTCGATCTCGTCTCGTCAGGCGCGCGAGCCCGCGGCGTTCGCGGACCCGTTCACACGCAAATGTGCGAGCGCTGACTGCGCTCGTTCGCGCTGAGGGCGCTGCTTGCTCTCACCCGCGCCGATCGTCGTCAGCGTCGCTCGCCCGACGGCGCACTCGGGTTCAGCGCCATCGGCTTGCTCCGGCGTCGGCGCTCCGCGGCTGCCGCCCTCGAAGGCGGAGTTCGCCTGCGTCTCGCCCTGCTCTCCGTGCGCGAGTGCAATGCGCTCAAGCGCGGCGCTCCGGCACTGACTCGCGACTCCTTCCGCGCGCAGCGTCGGCGGCTGTGACCGCGCCGGGACGAGCAGCCCGAACGCGACGAACAGGTGCAGGATGCGGAGCAGGGCGATCACGCTACCGCGCGTAAGCCCG
>Ga0169931_10008387_pt1 | contig 15092 bp, 10 predicted proteins | sample Kivu_15m_20L_FD_129675 | JGI IMG/M metagenome (GOLD analysis project Ga0169931, IMG submission 129675) | Freshwater microbial communities from Lake Kivu, Western Province, Rwanda to study Microbial Dark Matter (Phase II) - Kivu_15m_20L... | ecosystem: Environmental > Aquatic > Freshwater > Lake... | reverse complement strand
CTTGAGGGCAAGGTACTTGGAGATCGCGGCGGTCAGGCTCGTCTTGCCGTGGTCGATGTGCCCGATCGTTCCGATATTGACGTGCGGCTTCGACCGCTCAAACTTCCCCTTTGCCATCTCGAACTCCTTCCTTAATCTCTACTTTTTTCTACAACCAACCGACAGGGCGACGCCGCTATGCCTGCGCCGCGGACTTGTTCTTCGCCACGAGCTCCTGCGCAATGTGCGAAGGAACCTCGGCGTAGTGGGAGAGCTCCATGGAGAATGCTGCTCGTCCCTGCGTCATCGATCGAAGGTCCGTAGCGTACCCGAACATCGTGGCGAGCGGGACGTTGGCTTTGACAACCTGGGTGGTGCCGCGATTCTCCATTCCAAGCACCTGACCACGACGGCTATTGAGGTCGCCCATGACGTCGCCCATGAACTGCTCGGGCATCGTCACCTCAACACCCATGATCGGCTCCAGCACGGCTGGATCCGCCTTGGCGAAGGCATCCTTCAGGGCCATCGAACCCGCGATCTTGAACGCCATTTCTGACGAGTCCACGTCGTGGTACGACCCGTCCACAAGCGTCACGGTGACGTCAACGCCTGGGAAACCCGCGTAGATGCCGGTCTGGAGCGCCTCGCGGGCACCCTCGGCGATCGGCTTGATGAACTCGCGTGGAACGGAGCCGCCAACGATCTTGTCGACGAAGACGTACCCACTCCCCTTCTCACCCGGTTCGGCGACGATGACGGCGTGGCCATACTGGCCCTTGCCGCCGGACTGGCGGACAAAGCGGCCCTCCCCGTTCGCGCGCTTGCGAATGGTCTCGCGGTAAGACACCGATGGACGACCGATGTTCGCAGCGACATTGAATTCACGCACCATGCGGTCGACGATGATGTCCAAGTGGAGCTCGCCCATACCAGCGATGCGTGTCTGGCCCGACTCCTGGTCGGTGTGCACGCGGAACGTTGGATCCTCTTCAGCAAGGCGCTGCAGCGCAATGCCCATCTTCTCTTGGTCGGCCTTCGTCTTCGGCTCAACGCTAAGTTCAATCACTGGATCTGGGAAGGTCATTGATTCAAGGACGATCGGGTTCTCAGGATCACAGAGCGTGTCACCCGTGAAGGTGTCTTTCAGGCCGATTGCCGCGGCGATATCGCCAGTGCGAACCTCGTCGATCTCCTCACGATGATTTGCGTGAAGTCGGATCAGACGGCCGATGCGCTCCTTCTTCCCCTTTGCAGGATTGAGGACGTATGAACCCGCCTTCAAGACACCAGAGTAGACGCGGAAGAATCCGAGCTTCCCCACGAATGGGTCGGCCGCGATCTTGAACGCCAGGGCCGCAAACGGCGCATTGTCATCGACAGGTCGCGACATCTCGTCGCTGACGTCGCGTGGGTTCGTCCCCTTGACCGCAGGTACATCGATTGGACTCGGGAGGTACTCCACGACCGCGTCGAGCATTGGCTGCACGCCCTTGTTCTTGAGGGCAGAGCCCGTAAGCACGGGAACGAACTTGTAGGTAAGTGTGCCGGCGCGAACGCCTTCGCGGATCTGCTCTTGTGAAAGTGTCCCAGTCTCGAGGTAGATTTCCGTGAGCGCATCGGTCTGTCCGGCCGCCTGATCGAGCAGGAAGGCGTGCCACTTGTCAGCCTCGGCCTTCAACTCTGCGCGGATCGGACGGCGCTCACTCTTCTCCCCCTTGTCGTCGAGGTAGATGATCTCCTCCATGGCGATCAGATCGATCACGCCTTCAAACGTGTCTTCCATGCCGATCGGCAGCTGGAGTGGAACGGCGTTTGCACCGAGTCGGTCCTTGATCATGTCGAAGCAGCGCCAGAAGTCGGCACCGGTGCGGTCCAACTTGTTGACGAAGCAGAAGCGAGGAACGGCGTGGCGGTCAGCCTGGCGCCAGACGGTTTCCGACTGCGGCTCCACGCCCGCCACACCGTCGAAGATCACCACGGCGCCGTCGAGGACGCGCAGGGAGCGCTCCACTTCGACGGTGAAGTCCACGTGCCCGGGCGTATCGATGATGTTGATCGTGTGATCCTTCCAGGCACAGGTGGTTGCCGCGGCGGTGATGGTGATGCCGCGCTCCTGCTCCTGCTCCATCCAGTCCATGGTCGCCGCGCCTTCGTGCACTTCGCCGATCTTGTGAATCTTCTTGGTATAGAAAAGGATGCGCTCGGTAACCGTGGTCTTCCCGGCGTCAATGTGCGCGATGATCCCGATGTTTCGCGTTCGCTCCAGAGGCGTTGTGCGGGCCATGCTGATCGCCTCCTAGAACCTGAAGTGACTGAAGGCCTTATTCGCCTCCGCCATCTTGTGCGTCTCTTCTCGACGCTTCACGGCGGCGCCAAGATTGTTTGACGCGTCCATGAATTCAGCGGCGAGCTTGTCGACCATGCTCTTCCCCGAGCGTTTGCGCGCCGCTTGGACGAGCCATCGAACCCCGAGGCTCAGTCGGCGTTCGCCGCGAATCTCAACGGGGACCTGGTAGGTAGCACCGCCAACACGGCGGGGCTTCACCTCGATCAGCGGCGTTGCATTTCGAAGTGCAAGATCAAGGACTTCGAGGCCCGGCTTGTTCGCCTGCGCCTCAACTCGCGCGAGCGTCTCGCGGAGGATTCGCTCGGCCAGACCGCGCTTACCGCTGAGCATCACCTTGACGACGAATCGGTCGATCGTCTTGTTCGGCGGTACTACCTCGTACTTCAACTTGCGTGGGATCGTTGTACGACGTGGCATCGCTTACTTCTTCTTCGCGTCGACAGCGGACTTGGCGCCGTACTTCGAGCGACTCTGCATGCGATCCTTCACGCCTGACGCGTCGAGTGCGCCGCGTACGATGTGATACTTCACCGACGGGAGATCTTTCACGCGCCCGCCGCGGACGAGCACCACGCTGTGCTCCTGAAGGTTGTGGCCGATGCCAGGGATGTAGGCAGTGACTTCCATCTGGTTGGTGAGCTTCACGCGCGCGATCTTCCGCAGCGCCGAGTTCGGCTTCTTTGGCGTCATGGTGCGCACGATCAGGCAGACGCCACGCTTCATCGGGGCACCCTCAGCGACCTCTTGTCGCTGCTTGATCCCGTTCCAGTTCTTTCGGAACGCTGACGCCTTGACCTTGCTGATCTTGGCTTTGCGTCCCTTTCGAACGAGCTGATTGATCGTAGGCACAGTTCGCGCGCGCTCCTTTACCCTTCTGGCTTCCTGCTGATCGCCCCTGGTGGCAGCGCCACAGTGGCACGGACGGTGGAGCGTAGCAGCCTCGTGCTCAGGGTGTCAAAGCACCGTGCTCAGCGGCCGATCGGCTCGTTACTCCTTGGACCCCCCGTTCGCCTCTTTGGCGGCGGCCGCGTCGGCAGCGAGCGGGTTGAACTCCTCCCCTTCTGGGGCTGGCTTCTCCTCCGTGAGGAGGGCAACCAACTGGGAGACATCATCCTGCGGACCGGCCGTATCCTCGGTCTGGAGGAAGACGTTGAAGTCGTCCTGACCGAAATCGGCTGGGAGTTCCCCGCCCGCGAGGGCGGCGGCGGCTCGGAGCTTCTCCTCCGCCTTGCGCTTGGCCACCGCGTCAGGTGCGCCTGTCCCTGCTGGGATCAACTTGCCAATGATGACGTTCTCCTTGAGGCCGACGAGGCGGTCTCGAGCTCCCGTGATCGCGGCTTCAGTGAGCACGCGAGTCGTCTCCTGGAAGGAGGCCGCGGCGAGGAAGCTTTCGGTGTTGAGGGAGGCCTTTGTTACACCGAGTAACTGTGGCTGCGCGGTTGCCGGCTCGCCCCCTTCGGCCAAGACGCGAGCGTTCTCACGCTCGAACTCGAGTCGATCGGCGAGCTCCGTTGGAAGCAGTCGAGTGTCGCCTGGGTTGTCCACCCGCACTTTGCGGAGCAGCTGGCGGACGATGATCTCGATGTGCTTGTCAGAAATTGTTACACCCTGGCTTCGATAAACCTTCTGGACCTCCTTGACCAGGTAGTTCTGGACCTCGGCTCGGCCGCGGACCTCGAGCAACTCCTGTGGGTCGAGCGGGCCGTCGGTCAGCGGGTCACCGGCACGGACCGTGTCACCGCTCTTGACGAGCAGCTTGGCGTTGTGCGGGATTGGATACTTGGAGGCTGGGACCACATCCTCCGCGCGGATCACAAGCCCATCTTTCGACTTCACGAGCATCCCCTTCACGCTCGCGGTGAGGTCGCCCTGCGTCACAGAGGTCCCGATCAGCTGGCTCGCCTCGAGCAGATCGCCTTCACGTGCCGTGATCGACGCATCGATCGGAAGATCTAGCTCGACTTCGTACACCTCACGGTGCGTCACTTCAACGACAGTTCCAGCCTCACTGCGGATAACTTCAACTACCCCGTCGATGCGGCTGATCTCAGCCTTCCCCTTCGGCTTGCGTGCCTCGAAGAGCTCCTCGACGCGCGGCAGACCTGCAGTGATGTCCACACCGGCGACGCCGCCCGTATGGAACGTTCGCATGGTGAGCTGCGTACCGGGCTCACCAATCGACTGCGCTGCCATGATGCCCACCGATTCACCAAGCGCAATGAGCGCACCTGTTGCAAGGTTGCGGCCATAACAGGCCTGGCAGACACCAGCGGACGCGACACAGCTCAACGGCGATCGAACTTCGACTGACGATGTTCCACTTGCCGCAATCGTCGCAGCAAGTGCAGCCGTCAACTCAGTACCGCGCTCAATCTTCTCACCGCCAGCCTTCAAGTCCGCGGCGAGCAGTCGGCCAACCATGCGGCGTGCAAACGCTGCGCGCAGCTCTGGCATGTCGTGGTGATCATCACTGATCGGCCACTCGCTGCCGATCACTTCGGCAGTGTCTGCAAGCGTGATCTCGGTGGATTCAAGGGTGGCGCAATCCACAATTCGGACGATAACGTCTTGTGCAACGTCAACGAGGCGTCGCGTCAGGTAGCCAGAGTCTGCGGTTCGAAGCGCGGTGTCGGCCAAGCCCTTTCGCGCTCCGTGCGTTGAGATGAAGTATTCGAGTACGGTCATCCCTTCGCGGAAGTTTGACTTCACCGGCACATCGATAATGCGGCCAGACGGATCGGCCATGAGCCCACGCATCGCGCCAAGCTGGCCAATGTTTCCCTTGTTCCCACGAGCACCAGAGTTGGTCATCATGAGCAGAGGGTGGAACTTCGGATCAACGCCGCCCACCTTCGCGTTCAACTCATCCATCATGGCGGTGCCGATCTCGCCAGTCGCCTTCTGCCAGAGACGGATCACGTTCTTGTACCGCTCATCTTCGGTGATCAGGCCTTGGGTGTACTGCCTATCAACCTTTGCAACATCTTTGTCCGCCTCAGCGATGATCGCCTTCTTCCCCTTCGCCATCGCAATGTCGAAGACCGAGATCGTCATCCCACCGCGCGTAGCCGCCTCAAAGCCGACGCGCTTGATGCCGTCGACAAGAAGTGCGGTCTCGCCCTTGCCCAGAAGTTCAAACGAGCGGCTGATGAGCTTCCGCAGATCGGCGCGCGCCATCTCTCGGTTCACGAAGCGGAGTCGGTCTGGAAGGACCTGATTGAACTTGACGCGACCGATCGTGGTTTCGACGCGCTGTTCAACAATGGCGTCCGCCGCCTCATCCCAGACGCGTGCGGTCACATCGATCGGGGCGTGCAGCGTCACCTGCCCAAGCTCGTAGGCGAGCAGGGCCTCGGTCTCATCCGAGAAGCGGCGGCGCTTTTCGCCTGACTCGAGCGCGCGCTCCTGCGTCAGGTAGAAGCAGCCGAGCACCATGTCTTGGGTCGGCGTCACGATCGGAGTGCCGTCAGCCGGCGAGAGCAGGTTGTTGGCGGAGAGCATCAGCTCGCGCGCCTCTTGCTGCGCCGCTTCCGAGAGAGGCACGTGGACTGCCATCTGGTCGCCGTCAAAGTCCGCGTTGAACGCGGTGCAGACGAGAGGGTGAATTCGGATGGCAGAGCCTTCCACGAGCACTGGCATGAACGCCTGGATTCCCAGTCGGTGCAGCGTCGGCGCGCGGTTGAGCAGAACCGGGTGATCCTGGATCACGTCGGCGAGCACATCCCAGACGGCGTCAGTTGCGCGCTCGGTGAGGCGCTTTGCGCTCTTGATGTTGTGCGCGTGACCCAATTCGACAAGTTGTCGCATCACAAACGGCTTGAAGAGCTCGAGCGCCATCTTCTTCGGGATACCGCACTCGTGCAACTTGAGCTCTGGACCGACCACGATCACTGAGCGCCCCGAGTAGTCGACGCGCTTGCCGAGCAGGTTCTGTCGGAAGCGACCCTGCTTCCCCTTGAGCATGTCGCTCAGTGACTTCAGGCGATGGTTGCCCGTGCCGGAGATGGCACGACCACGCCGGCCGTTGTCAACCAGAGCGTCGACCGCCTCTTGGAGCATGCGCTTCTCGTTGCGCACGATGATCTCCGGTGCGCCGAGTTCGATGAGACGCTTGAGGCGGTTGTTGCGGTTGATGACACGGCGATACAGGTCATTGAGGTCTGAGGTGGCGAAGCGACCGCCGTCGAGTTGCACCATCGGTCGCAGATCTGGTGGGATCACTGGCAGGACGGAGAGGATCATCCACTCAGGACGCGCGCCGGATCGGCGGAACGCCTCAATCAGCCGGAGGCGCTTGATCGCCTTCTTGCGGCGCATGCCAGCGGTGTTGCGCACCTCAACGGCGAGCGCCTTTGACTCCTTGTCCAAATCGATCTGCTCAATCAGCTCGCGCACCGCTTCCGCGCCCATGCCGGCGCGGAAGATGCGTGCGCCACGTGGTCGCTCGCTCCCGAACTTCGCATCGAGCGTGCGGAAGCTGTCAAGTTCGTCGTCACGACCGATTTCAGGGAGGAGCTGATATGGCTTCAGGCTGAGCAACGCCTTCTTCTCCTTGGCGATCTCTTCCTTGCGACTCTGCGCCGAAGTCTTCGCGTTCGCACGGAGCCCAGCAATCTCGCCCTCGGCAAGCGCCTTCAGGTCGGCACGCTTCTGCTCGCCCTCTTTGTTGATCTGCTCCTTCTGGTTCGTAAAGGCCTCTTCTGCGTCGAGTGAGGCCTGGGTGAGGACGGCACGCAGCCGCGCCTTCCCATCTTTGCCGCCAAGGGCACGGTCGGCGACGATGACTTCGCCAGTTGGCTCGAAGATGATCGCGCCGTCTGCCGCCGATTCACCAAGATCGTTGATCGCCTTCTCCGTCACCTGCGCCGCTTCACCCATCCCTTGGGCCTTCTCGGCGCGGTCGGACTCCACCTGCTCGAGTCGTGCGCGAATCTCGCGATCCAGCTCCGTCAACTGCCGCTTCAGGCGCGCATTGATCTCGCTCTCTTCCTCTGCGGTTGCCCCGCCGCCACGACCTGCGAGTTCGTCATTGAGACCCTTGAGGGCTTCCTTCCGTGCCGCTTCGTCAACACTGGTGACGATGTACTGCGCGAAGTAGAGGACCTTCTCCAAGTTGCGCGGTGAGATCTCGAGCAGCGTTGCGAGGCGGCTCGGTGTCCCCTTGAAGTACCAGATGTGCGAGACCGGACTCGCCAGCTGGATGTGGCCCATGCGCTCACGGCGCACCTTAGATCGCGTGACCTCGACGCCACACTTGTCGCAGATGATCCCCTTGTAACGGATGCGCTTGTACTTGCCGCAGTAGCACTCCCAGTCGCGCGTCGGTCCAAAGATGCGCTCGTCGAAGAGCCCGTCCTTCTCTGGCTTCAGCGTGCGGTAGTTGATCGTCTCAGGCTTGGTGACCTCGCCCTTCGACCAGCCACGGATCTGCTCAGGGCTCGCCAGCGCAACACGGATTGCGTCAAAGTTGTTGACTTCCAACATCGCTCGCTCCTCTCCTGTGTCCCGCTACTTAGAAATCTGCGCCGGACTCGAAGCCCGACAGATTGATGCCGAGGTTTGGCGTTGCGTATCCGCCCGGATCTTCGAGCAGCTCGATCTGCTCATCTTCGGCATTCAGGATCTCCACGTTGATGCCGAGGCTCTGGAGCTCTTTGACGAGCACCTTGAACGACTCCGGCACGCCTGGCGCCTGGATGCGCTCGCCCTTGACGATCGCCTCGTACGTCTGCACGCGTCCAACCACGTCGTCCGACTTGACGGTGAGGATCTCTTGCAGGATGTTTGCCGCGCCATACGCTTGCAACGCCCAGACCTCCATCTCGCCGAATCGCTGGCCGCCGAATTGCGCCTTTCCACCGAGCGGCTGCTGGGTGATGAGGCTGTATGGCCCGGTTGAACGCGCGTGGATCTTGTCTTCTACCAAGTGGTGCAACTTCAACATGTAGGTCACGCCAACGGTGACTGGACGGTCGAACTCTTTGCCGCTCTTCCCATCCCGCAACACGATCTTTCCATCTGCCGGAAGACCCGCGGCCTCGAGCTCGGCAATGATCTTCTCCTCCGTCGCGCCATCAAAGACCGGGGTTGCCCCCTTGAGGCTCTGCTTCGCCAGCGCCCAGCCCAGGTGTGTCTCAAGCAGCTGGCCAATGTTCATGCGGCTAGGCACGCCAAGCGGATTGAGGATGATGTCGACTGGGGTGCCGTCTGGAAGGAATGGCATGTCCTCAACAGGGAGGATCCGTGAAACCACACCCTTGTTGCCGTGACGGCCCGCCATCTTGTCCCCAACAGAGATCTTGCGCTTCTGCGCTACGGAGACGCGGACGAGCTGGTTCACACCGGCTGAGAGATCCGCATCTTCACGGAGGAACTCACGCACCTCTACCACGGTGCCGCGCTCGCCGTGTGGGAGTCGCAGCGATGAGTCCTTCACTTCACGGGCCTTCTCACCGAAGATCGCACGGAGGAGTCGCTCTTCCGCCGTCACTTCGGTCTCGCCCTTCGGGGTGATCTTTCCTACGAGGATGTCGCCCGGGCGAACTGCCGCGCCCACGTGGATCACACCCTTCTCGTCGAGGCTGGCAAGAAGCTCCTCGGGAACGTTGGCGATGTCGCGGGTGATCTCTTCAGGGCCGAGTTTCGTCTCGCGCGCCTCCGTCTCATGCTTCTCAATGTGAACTGAGGTGAAGACATCTTCGCGAACGAGTCGCTCGCTGATGATGATGGCATCTTCGTAGTTGTAGCCCTCCCATGACATGTAGGCCACGACCACGTTCTGGCCGAGCGCGAGCTCGCCTTGATCGGTGGACATGGAGTCTGCAATCACCTGGCCTTGGGTCACTCGATCGCCAACCTCGACGGATGGCCGGTGGTTGAGACAGGTCCCCTGGTTTGAACGGACAAACTTGAGCAGGACATAGCGATCCAGATCCTTCTTGCTCGACGCCTCATCAGGCTCGACGACGATCAGATCGGCAGCAACGGAGGTGACCACGCCAGCGCGACGGGCGATCACCACCTGGCCCGAGTCGCGCGCCGCGCGACCCTCAACGCCAGTCCCCACCACAGGGGCGTTCGGCGAGATCAGAGGCACCGCCTGCCGCATCATGTTGGAACCCATCAGTGCACGGTTGGCGTCGTCATGTTCAAGGAATGGGATGAGCGCGGTCGCCACGGAGACGACCTGCTTCGGCGAGACGTCCATGAACTCGACCTTGGATGGCTCGACCAACTCGAACCCCTCGCCCTTTCGGCAGTAGATGCGCTCACCCACGAGGCGGGAGTTTTCATCAAGCTCGGCGTTCGCCTGGGCGATCGCAAACCGCTCCTCCTCGTCTGCTGGGAGATAGACGACGTCGCTTGTGACACGACCCTCCTTCACCCGGCGGTAGGGTGTCTCGATGAAGCCGAGATCGTTGACGCGGCCAAAGGTTGCGAGCGATCCGATCAGTCCAATGTTCGGACCTTCTGGCGTTTCGATCGGGCAGATTCGGCCGTAGTGACTGTGGTGGACGTCGCGAACGTCAAAGCCAGCGCGCTCGCGTGAGAGGCCGCCCGGGCCGAGTGCCGAGAGGCGACGCTTGCTGGTGAGCTCGGCGAGCGGGTTGGTTTGATCCATGAACTGGCTCAGCTGAGAACCGCCGAAGAACTCCTTCATGGCGGCGACCACGGGGCGGACGTTGACGAGCGCGCTCGGCGTCGCCTTGTCGTCCTCTTGGATGGTCATGCGCTCCTTGATGACGCGCTCCATGCGCAGGAGGCCGACACGGAAGGCGTTCTGGATCAGCTCCCCGTTAGCGCGTACGCGACGATTGCCGAGATGGTCGGTAACGTCTCGGTGGGCACCACCCTCGTTTGCAATGATCAGGTGACCTACGATCGCGGCGAGGTCTTCGCGCGTCAGAGTGCGCGTTGCATCGCCTGGCAGCTCAAGGTTCATCAGGCCGGCCGTCTCCTTGAGCCGCTGCGTGAACTTGTAGCGACCGACACGACCTAGGTCGTATCGTCGTGCATTGAAGAAGAGATTCTCCACGAGCGAGCGGGCATTGTCGCCGGTGGGTGGATCGCCTGGTCGCAGTCGCTTGTAGACTTCAACGAGCGCTTCGCTACGAGTTGCGGTCGTGTCCTTCTCCAGCGTATTCGCAATGTACGGATGCTCCGGGTTACTCGGCATGCGCGAGAAGAGACCCGCAATCTCGTCATTCGTTTCGTAGCCGACCGCACGCAAGAGCGAAGTCGCGGGAAGCTTTCGCTTCCGGTCTACCTTCACGTAGAGTTGATCCTTGCCGCTCGTCTCAAACTCCAACCATGCGCCGCGATTTGGAATGACCTTCGCCGACCAGAGCGCACGACCAGAGACTGCATCAACTGTATCGGTGTAGAAGACTCCTGGTGAGCGAACGAGCTGCGAAACCACGACGCGCTCCGCTCCGTTGATGATGAACGTGCCCTGGCTCGTCATCCATGGAAAGTCGCCCATGTAGATCTGCTGACTGCGAATCTCGCCCGTCTCGAGGATCTTCAGTTCGGCAGTGACCATCAGCGGCCGGGCGTACGTTGCATCCTTCGTGCGCGCATCCTCTTCGCTGACCTTCGGGTCCTTGAACTCGTAATCGAGGAACGCGAGTTCCATGCGCTTCCCTGTGAAGTCACGGATCGGGCTGATCTCCTCGAGCAGTTCCGCAAGGAAAGTCTTCGTCCCCTTGGGAAGCGGTGTGGCGCCAGGGATCCACTCAGGGCCGACAAATGCGGCAAATGAAGTGGTTTGCAGATCAATGAGGTTCGGGATCTCGAGGATCTCTGGAATACGTGAGTAGAGCTTTCGGTTACCCGCCGAGCCAGCGCGGTTGGTGCGAGAAGGCATGCGGCAGCTCCTTCGGCAATGTGGTCGCGATCAAGCGAGCGGTGAGCGTAGCCTAGTTTCCTAGTCCTTGGCAAGCGGAAGCCCCTCCCGACCCGCCCAATGGCGAGGCTGAGAGGGGCTCCAGCAGCGATTGTTACAGAATCGAGACTACTTGAGCTCGACCTTTGCGCCCGCTTCGGCGAGGGCCGCGACGATCTTCTCCCCTTCGGGCTTGGCGATCCCTTCCTTGATCGGCTTGGGAGCCGCGTCAACAAGGTCCTTCGCCTCCTTGAGGCCGAGACCGGTCAGCTCGCGGACCACCTTGATCACCTGGATCTTGTTGGCGCCAACGTCCGCAAGGATGGCGTTCACAGTGTCGCCACCAGCCGCACCGGCATCACCGCCAGCGGCACCACCGGCTGCAGGGGCTGCCGCCACCGCAACGGGAGCTGCGGCGCTGACGCCGAACTTCTCTTCGAACGCCTTGACGAACTCGGAAAGCTCAAGGACGGTCATCTCGCTGACGGCCTCGAGCAACTGGTCAGTTGTGAGCTTCGACATTTCTCTCTCCTTCTTCAGCCATGCGGCCGATCAATGGTTTCTTGCATGCCCAATGGGCAGAGTCAGGCCGCCTCGGCCTCGCGCTTGTTCTTGAATGCGCCAAGTGCGTAGCCCGCCTTCTGGAGTGGTGCTGCGAACAAGAACGCTACCTTCTGGACTGGTGCTTGGAATGCGCCCGCCACCTTGGCGAGGAGCACTTCGCGGGTCGGGAGCTTTGAGAGTGCAGTGAGCTGTGAAAGGTTGAGGATCGCCTCACCGAGCACACCTCCCCGAACTTCTACCGCCGGATACTCCTTCAATGCGCCCAAGACGGTCTTGGCGAGCACTGCCTCGTCACCAGAGCCGAACGCGATCGCCGTTGGACCTTTGAGAAGGTCTGGCAGCGTCGCGTTGCCGAGCTCGTTCGCAGCGACGCGCATCAAGCGATTCTTTACCACTCGATACGTGATCCCCTGCGCCCGAAGAGTGGTACGGATCGCGGCGAACTCCGAGACCGTCAACCCACGGTAGGACGAGAGGATCAGCCCACGGCTGCCCGACAACTCCGTTCGGAGTGAGTCGATCGTGTCGCGCTTTTTCTGCGTTGGCACGGTTCCTCCTAGCTTTGGCGCACATGCCGGTGCGCCTCGGCGGGTGCTGCTGACACCGCTGCAACGGTCCGCGTCACAGGGGGCCGCGCTCCACGCGCTAGGAACCCTGCCTCTGCGTGCCCACCCCGCCATCCGTTGATCACTCAACGGACTGCGAAGCGACTTAGGTTCCTGGCCGTAAGGCCAGGATCACACGCTCTCTTCGGCGAATCGTCGTATTTCATCTCCCAGGTGTCTCCACCAGGGCGCTCTGTTTCGTGCCGATCAACCGGATCGGCGCGGACTGGGAGTCTACCCCGAAGCGAGGTCTCCCGCTGGTCGCTAGCTCGCCGCAGCCAAGAGGGCGGGAACGTCAACGGCGACGCCTGGCCCCATGCTTGCAGAGATGCTCACGCCCTTGATGTAGGTCCCTTTGAGACCGGTTGGCTTGGCCCGGTTGATCGCTTCGAGGAGCGCGCCGAGGTTGCCCACGATCTGCTCTTCACTGAAGCTCGCCTTGGCGAAGCCGAGATGGATGATTGCCGACTTGTCGAGCTTGAACTCCACCCGTCCGGACTTGAGTTCACCGATCGTGCGCTCGAGATCCGTCGTGATGGTCCCTGCCTTCGGGTTGGGCATCAGGCCCTTTCGGCCGAGCACCTTACCCAGCTTGCCCACCTGGCCCATCATGTCGGGCGTTGCGATCGCAACGTCAAAGTCGAGCCATCCACCGTCAACTTTCGCAATGAGATCGGCTGCGCCAACCTCATCCGCGCCCGCCTTCGTGGCTTCAAGCGCTTTCTCACCCTGGGCAAAGACGGCGATGCGCACGCGCTTACCAGTACCGTGCGGCAGGCCAACCGTGCCGCGAACCGCCTCCTCGGACTGTCGCGGATCGACACCGAGTCGAATGTGAACCTCAATGGTTTGATCGAATTTGGTGGTTGCCGTCTTCTTCACCAGCGCCGCCGCCTCAAGTGGGGCGTACTGCTTCTCTGGGTCAACCAACTTTGCCGCTTCGAGATAACGCTTTCCGTGCTTTGCCATCTTGGTTCCTCCTTGTCGGCCGCCTTCGGCCTCCCCCTTCACCGCGGGGTTGCGGCGATCGTCAGGCGACGACCTCTACTCCCATTGAACGGGCGGACCCCTCGATCATTGAACAGGCGGCCTCAATGCTTGTGGCATTCAAGTCCACCATCTTCTTCTGGGCAATGTCCAAGACTTGCGCCTTGGTGATCTTCCCAACACTGCCTGCCTTGTGATCTCCAGCACCCTTCTCAATGCCAGCCGCCTTGCGGATCATGTCCGCGGCAGGCGGCGTCTTGAGGATGAAGGTGAACGATCGATCTTCAAAGATCGTGATCACCGCTGGGATGACTTCACCCTTGCGATCCGCCGTCTTCTCGTTATACGACTTGGTGAACTCCACGATGTTGATCCCGTGGGGCCCAAGTGCCGTACCGACTGGCGGCGCGGGGGTTGCGCCGCCTGCTGGCAGCTGCAACGTGACGGTTGCGCGAATCTTCTGTGTCATGTTCTCGCTCCTCCTGCTCTCTCGTTACAGCTTTGCGACCTGAAGCAGGTCGAGCTCGACCGGCGTCTCTCGGCCGAAGATTGAAACCAATACCTTCACCTTGCTTCGCTCGGCATCGACCTCTTCAACCGTGCCCACGAAGTCTGAGAATGGTCCGTCAGTGACACGGACAGACTGGCCCTTGACGAACGCAACCTTGACGGTTGGTGCCTGGCCAACACCGAGCTGTCGCAGGATCTGCTTCACCTCTGTCTCTGTCAGTGGGACGGGGTCGGCCTTCATCCCTGGGATGGCGGAACCGCCGACGAAGCTCGTGACGCCTGGCGTGTTTCGCACCACGTACCAGCTCTCCGGCTCCATGTACATGTCCACGAGCACGTAGCCGGGATAGATCTTCTTCTGGACGGTCGTGCGCACACCGCCGCGGATCTGGATCTCGTCTTCCATCGGTACAACGACCTGGAAGATGCGGTCCTTCATGTCCATAGACTCAATGCGGTGTTCGAGGTTCGCCTTCACCTTGTTCTCAAACCCTGAGTAGGTGTGAATGGCGTACCAGTGTCGCTTGACCGTTGGTGCGCTCTTCTCTGTGGTGATGTCAGCGGTTTCGCTCACGTTCTACTCCTCGCTCGTAGGCTGTTCAGGCGGGGTTGATGAGCTTCAAGAGCTCAGTGAAGAGGAGATCCCAGAAGGCGATGTAGAAGCCCACGATAATGGAGGTGCCGAAGACGAGCACCGTCAACACGCGCACCTGTTGTGCGTTCGGCCACGCGACCTTGCGCAGTTCCGAGAACGCTTCGGCCAGGAACTTCCGGATTGACTTCACGCTTCTCTGCTCCTTACTTCACTCATGACGCCCTCCGCGGCACTCGCCGAGAGGCTGGCAGGGGCGGCCGGACTCGAACCGACAACAACCGGTTTTGGAGACCGGTACTCTACCAATTGAGCTACGCCCCTAACTGCTGAACTCCCCGCCTACTTCGTCTCGCGATGCAAGCGCTGCACACGACATCGCGGGCAGTACTTGTTGAGTTCAAGACGGTTCGGATCGTTGCGCTTGTTCTTGCGCGTCGTATACGTCCGCTCCTTGCACTCCGTGCACGCAAGTTGCAGCGTTGGTCGGTTCTCTGCCTTGGCCATCGGTTACTCGGTGATCTTCGTGATGGAGCCGGCACCAACGGTGCGGCCGCCCTCGCGGATCGCGAAGCGCTGCCCAACCTCGATCGCGATCGGGGTGATCAGCTCGACGGTCAT
>Ga0169931_10008386_pt1 | contig 15094 bp, 14 predicted proteins | sample Kivu_15m_20L_FD_129675 | JGI IMG/M metagenome (GOLD analysis project Ga0169931, IMG submission 129675) | Freshwater microbial communities from Lake Kivu, Western Province, Rwanda to study Microbial Dark Matter (Phase II) - Kivu_15m_20L... | ecosystem: Environmental > Aquatic > Freshwater > Lake... | reverse complement strand
TGAGCTGCATCGCGGCCACCACGTTGACGTGGAAGACGTCGAGCAGTTCCGCCTCCGACAGGCCGGTGATGGGCCCGCGCAGCATGTTCGCGGCGCCGTTGATCAGGGCATCCAGCCCCCCACCGTGCGCCACGGCGGCATCGACCACGTGCCGGCGGTCCTCGTCGCGTGCGATGTCGGCCCGCACGGGCAGGCAGGCGGCCCCGAGTTGCTCGGCCACCTCGTTGATGCGGTCGGCGCGCCGGCCGCAGATCGTGACGCGTGCGCCACGCTCGACGAAATAGCGGGCCGTGCCCGCGCCGATGCCGGTGCCTCCCCCCGTGATCAACAGTGACATGCCTTCGATCGGTCTCATGCATTCCCTCTCATTGGTTTCTGTCTCGCCTGGCGGCTGGCCTCCAGCAGCCACCGCACGGCCTGTTCCAGGGCCCGCGCATGGCCAGGCACGCGCAGGCTGCGCTCGTCATGGCCCAGCGCGTCGTAACACACCGTGGCGTCGGCCTCGCGGCGCACCCACCAGGCGGGCATCCAGCGGCCTTCGGCGGCACGCGCGTGGGCGAGCACCTCGCAGTCCGGCTCGACATCGAGGTCGCCATAGACCTCGTCCACGAGGTCGAAGTCCGACACGCCTGCCATCACGGGGTGATCGGGGCGGTCGATGCGGGCGCTCGCCAGCCCCAAGGGGGGGTGGCCCGAGCGGTCCCACATCCAGCGCCCGCCGAGTAGCCGCCCCCAGCCCAGCCAATCGCCGAAGCAGATCGAGGCCGCATGCATCCCGAGCAAGGCACCGCCCGAGGACACATGGGTCTCGATCGCCTGCCGCGCCGCGGGGCTGATCCGGTAGGCCCAGCGCTCCCGGTGCGGGGCGTAGCGTTCGTGGTTGTCCATCGGCCAGCGCAAGGCGCTGACGACCAGCAGGTCATGGGGCCGCGCGGCGAGTGCAGCACAGCCCTCGTCGATGTCTTCGCGGGTACAGACCTCGGCGCCGAGTCGGCCCCACAGCTCGGACCAGAATACCCGGGTGGCTTCGGCGGGATGGTGGAGACCGCCGACAAGGTGGACGACGCGGACAGGCGGCATGGCGACCATCGGCGGCATCAAGTCCGCGCCGGCTCGCGCGGCAACTGCAGCAGCAGGCTCGACACCACGCCTCCGTCCACGACCAGTTCGTGTCCGTTGACGTAGGACGCCTCGTCGCTGGCCAGGAACATCACCGCCTCGGCCACGTCGGCCGCGGTGCCGAGCCGGCGCAGCGGCACGGCGCGGCTGCGCAGATCGCGCACGGCGGGGTTGGCGAAGAACGGCGCCGAGATGCCGGCGTCGATGAAGCCGGGGGCCACCGCGTTGATGCGCAAGCCCAGCGGCCCCCACTCGAGCGCCATCTGCTCGGTCAACCGCGCCAGCCCCGCCTTGGCCGCCGGGTAGGCACCGGCGTTCGGCCCGGGGTTGATGGAGTTGATGGAGGTGATGTTGACGATGTTGCCGCGGCCGCGCTCGCGCATGCGGCGGGCGCTGGCACGGGCGACGATGAAGCAGGAGATCAGGTTCACCTGCGTGACGAGCTCGAAATGCTCCAGCGGCATGTCCATCAGGGGCCCGAAGCGACCGATGCCCGCGTTGTTCACGACCAGCGCGGGCGGCTCGCCCAGCCGCTCGAGCAAGGCCTCGACCTGCGCCTCGTCGGTGACGTCGACGCGTTCCGCGCGCGCGCCTTCGAAGCGGCTGGCGACACGCTGTGCGGCCTCCAGGCTCTGGTCCACCACGGCCACGCGATAGCCGCGGGCGGATGCGCGCTCGCACACGGCCTCGCCGATGCCACCGCCACCGCCTGTGATCAAGGCCCACTCAGCCATCTTGGTATCTCCGAAAAACGAAAGGGTTGCGCTGCCACGCAGAACTTCAGCGGCCGAGCAGCAAGGGATAGGACGCCCAGTTGTTGCGCACCGTCGAGCGATCGACGACGCCGGGACGCATGGGGTCGGGCCGGGCGCCACAGCGCAGCAGGTCACGCGCGATGAGCGTCACCGTGCCCCACTGGTGGCGCGCCGGGTCGCTGTCCTGGCGCGGCAGCATGCCGGCCGCGAGGTTCAGGCCGATGCAGGCATGCATGCCCATGCCGAAGGACAGGCCGTAGGGACTCGCGCCTTCGGGGGCGGGCCGGTGCGGGTTGTACTCCGCGGCATCGGGGCCGAAGACCGCCGTGTCCCGGTTCGCCGTCATCAGGTCGACGGACACGAGGTCGTCGGTGCCCGCAGCCTGCCCTCCGGGCAGGTGGACGGGGCACACCGGCCGGCGCCCGGCCGTCGGGCTCGAAGGATGCAGGCGCATGCTCTCGTGGATGCTGCGCTGCAGGAAGAGCATGTCCTCCTCGTAGCGGGCGGCATCTTCCGGATGCTGTTCACGCCAGACGAAGATCTCGTGCACGGCGTGCGTCAGCGTGTGGATGGAGGTGAAGGCACCGGCCAGCAGGAAGAAGCCGATCTCCTTCATCAGCACCTCGTGCGACAGCGGGTGCTCGGCCTCGTGTCGCAGCAGTTCGGTGAGCACGTCGCGCGGCAGGTCGGCCTCGCCACAACGCCCGGCGGCGTGCTCTGCGAGCAGATGGCGTCGCCGCGCCATCGAGGGCTGGAAGAAGACAGTGTCGAACTCCTCCAGCGCAGCCCGGATCTCGGCGCGGATCGCCTCCCGATCGCCCAGCGCCTGCCCGAGCGTGGCCGCCTTGCCGAAGGTGCGCAGGATGGTCAGCAGGCGGGCCGTCTCCTCGGGTGTGCGCAACGGCCGATCGACCCCGGAGAAGTCGGCCGTGAGGTTCATCATCGCCCGGAAGCCGAAGTCCACCAGATCCGCCGCGCCCCGCTCGAGATAGGGCGCCAGCGTCTCACGAAGCGTGACGGGGAAGACCTCGCGCTCGTACCAATGAAAGAAATCGCGCCGGAAGACCCGGGTCTCGATGTTGCGTCGCGCCCGGTGTTCCTGGCCGTGCAGGTTGACGAGCACCTTCTCCATCAGGATGGCGCCTTCGTCGTAGAGCGCCTGGCGCAGGTCCGGCATGCGCAGGGCCTCATTGGCCTCCTGGTACCTGCTGACAACCAACGGTGCCACCACCAGACCCTCCCTCGTGAATGAACGACTGTTCGTCTCTCTCGCCGCGACTCCTCGCATTGCCACGAAGTGCTCGGCATACCCAGCCCTGTAAGCTATCTGCAAGCTGACCCCCGTGTCAACCCGATGCGCGGGTAATCACTAGGCAGGCAAACCAGGGTTGAAACCGGCTCGGATGGCTGAGTGCATCCGCGTAGACCGTCATCGGCGGCGCCCGAGGGGCGCTCTCCTTGCCGCCGCCGAGCGGGGCTCTCATCCCGTCTCCTCTCCGGCGCTCGCGAAACCCAACCCCACCACGACGATGCGCCCGGCCTCGTCGACCGCCCGGACGACGAAGACGGCGGCGCCATGGGCGACGCGGTCGCTGACGACCGGGGCCCGGTGCAGGCGGTCGGCCAGCCAATCGGCCACGGCCTGCGCGGGCTCGGCCGGCTCGGGCAGGCCGTAGAAGGCGCAGACCTCGCCGATCGGCGCGCCCGCGTCGACCAGGAAGTCGCGGAACATCTCGCGCTGCCCGGCTTCGTCGCGGACCTCGGGCAGGGCCAGTCCGAGCCGGCGCGCCGCCCAGCCGATGGTCGAGCCCTGCAGCGTGAGCGAGATCAGCACGACGACGAAGGCGACGTTGAACAACTCCGCCGCGCGCGGCACGCCGGCCATCAGCGGGAACAGCGCCAGCACGATGGGCACAGCCCCGCGCAGCCCGACCCAGGAGACGAAGGCGATCTCGCGCCAGGCAAAACGAGCCGGCCACAGGCAGATCCACACGGCGAGCGGGCGCGCGACGAGGATCAGCACCGCTGCCACGCCCAGGCCGGGGAGCAGGCTGTCGGCCATCTTCGAGGGCGTGACGAGCAGCCCGAGCAGCAGGAACATCGAGGCCTGGGCCAGCCAGGCATAGCCGTCCATGGCCGCCAGCGTGGGCTGCACCGTGCGCGGCGCGCGGTTGAACAGCACCAGGCCGAAGAGGTAGGCCGCCAGGAAGCCCGACCCGCCCGCGAGCCCGGCCCCGGCAAAGGTGGCGAGCCCGCTCGCGACGATCAGCAGGGCCAGGATGCCGCCGCCAACGTCGCGCGGCGCGATGCGCGGCAGCAGCACCGCCATGCCCAGTCCCGCCAGCCCGCCCGCCAGGCTGCCCCAGCCGAACTGCTGCAGCAGCGACAGGCCCATGCCCGCCAGCGCGTCCCCCAGCGGCAGCGCCGCCTGGCTGCCCAGCAGGGCGATGCAGGCCAGCGTGAGGTAGACGGCCATCGGGTCGTTCAACCCCGACTCGAGTTCCAGCGTCGCGGCCACGCGCTCATTCAGCGTGATGCCGGTGCGTGTGAGCAGCGCGAACACCGCCGCGGCGTCGGTGGAGCCGACGATGGCGCCCATCAGCCAGGCGGTGCGGGCGTCCAGGTCCATCAGCCACATCGCCGCCGCCGCAGTGACCCCGGCACTCACGACCACGCCGACCGTGGCCAGCAGCGCCGCCGGCTTCAGCCCGGTGCGGAAGGTCGCGACCGCGGTGCGCAGCCCGCCGTCGAGCAGGATCACCGCCAGCGCCACGTTGCCGACCCAGAAGCTCAGCACCACGTCGTCGAAGCGCCAGCCCATCACGCCGTCCTCGCCCGCCAGGATGCCCGCGAGCAGGAAGACGAGCAGGAAGGAGAAGCCGACCCGGGTCGAGAACAGCCCAGCCATCACGCTCAGGAAGACGAGCGAGGCCGCGGCGAACAGGGGCAGGTTGACGGCATCCACCTGCGGAGTATCGCCAGCACGACCCAGCCCTCGTGGCGAAGGGACTGCTCCGGCAGCGGCCCCGCCGCAAACGACCGCGAGCGGGGGCCGTCCGGAGCTCTCAGGCTCTCAGGCTCTCAGGCAGGCGAAGAGCGCCAGCCCTCACTGCACGTACACGCCCCCGTCCACCATCAGCGTCTCGCCGTTGACGAAACCCGAGGCGGGTCCGAGCAGGAACATGATGGGGCCCGTCATGTCCTGGGGCTGGGCCATGCGCTTCATCGGCACGCGCTTGGCGTAGACCTCTTCGGGGATGCCGTCGAAGATCTGCTCGCGCCCGGTGCCGCCCACCAGGAAGGCGGTGTTGGTGAGCCCCGGGGCGACGGCGTTGACGCGCACGCGCGGCGCGTTCTCGCGCGCCATGCCCTTGACCAGACCGACGATGCCGGCCTTGGCGGCGCCGTAGTGGGTGTAGTTCTTCACCACGTCGGCGGCCATCGTGGAGGCCACGCACACCAGCGAGCCCCCGCCGCCGCGCGCGTGCAGTAGCGGCAGCGCCGCACGCGCGCACAGGAAGTGGGCGCGCAGGTTGCCGGCGATCACCTCGTCGAAGATGTCCACCGGCAGGTCCTTCACGGGCTGGAAACCCTTGAAGAAGCCGGCCAGGTTGACGAAGCCGTCGAGCACCGGCCAGCGCGACGCCAGCGACGCGAAGGCGCGCTCCACGCTGGCGGCATCGCTGCCGTCGAGCGCGAAGGCCAGCGCGCCGGCCGGCGGCGGGTGCTGCTCTAGCGAGGCTGGCAGGTCCAGCACCGCCACGTCCACGCCGGTGGCCTGCAGCGCGGCGACGAGCTTGCGCCCCATGCCGCCACAGCCGCCGACCACCGCCACGCGCGCGCCCGGCGGCGGGCCCAGGCGGGCCGGGTCGAAGCCGTAGCCCTCCATCAGGCGCCCTCCCCGGCTGCCGGCCTGCGGCGCCTCACTTCAGCACCGGCGAAACCGCTTCCCAGCGCCCGTTGCGGAACTGGTCGACGGTGGTCACCTCGGGGTCGAAGTGGTTGTTCTTGAAGGCGGCCGGGGCGATGAACACCGGGTGGTTGCTCGTCGTCGCCTGCAGGGCCTTGACGGCCGCGTCGGTGGTCAGGTTGCGGCCAGCGGCCTGCAGCCCGCGCACGAACCAGTCGGTGTAGGCATAGGCCAGGTAGGCGTTCTCGTCGGGCTCGAGGTTGAAGCGCTTCTTGAAGGCGTCGGCCGAGGCCTTGTCGGCCGCGCTGCCCGAGTTGGGGTCGAGGATCTTCCACGGGCCCACGCCGTAGAGACCGTCGATCACACCCTGGCCGAGCTTGGCCACGATGCCCGAGCGCCCGGGGTTGCCGGTCAACACCTTGACGTTGTTCCAGCCGATCTTGCGGATCTCGGCCATCATGCCCACGGTCTCGCGCGTGATGGTGGCCATCACGATCAGATCCACGCCGGCCGCGCGCATGCGCGCGACCTGGCTGGAGAAGTCGATCTCGCCCGGCTTGTACGAGGCCTCGGCGGCCAGCGTCATGTTCTTCGCGGCCATCGCGCTCTTGACGCCACGGCCGATCAGGTCGCCGAAGGGGCCTTCCATGTAGACCCAGCCTACCTTCTTGATGTCGGCGTGCTGGTTCAGCATCCAGGTCAGGCCCAGGTGCGTCGTGGTGTGGTAGTCGGGAATGGTGGTGAACAGGCGCGGGCTCTTGCCGGCGATCTGCTGCAGCACGGCCGAGGCCGCCCAGGGCGAGAAGTAGATGACGCCTTCGTCCACCGCACGCTTGACGGCGGCCGCGTTCGTGCCCGAGCCGAAGGGGTTGACCAGGGCGAAGACCTCGTCGCGACGGATCAGCTTGTCGGTGGCGCGCACCGCCTGCTGCGGCTGGCTGGCGTTGTCCTCGACGATGAACTTGATCTTGCGGCCGTGGACACCGCCAGCCTCGTTGAGCTCGTCGAAGCGCATCTGCGTGCCGTTGCGCAACTGCGGCATGCCCGCGGCCACCGGGCCGGACAGGTCCATGTGGGTGCCGATCACGATCTCGGTGTTGCTGACGCCGGCCGCCTGGGCCGCGCTGCCCAGCAGCGCAGTGCCCGCCGTGGCGATCATCCATTGACGCTTGTTCATCCTCATCGAAGTCTCCTCGGGTCGTGGTGGAAAAAGAAAGCCGGGTCGGGGCGGGTGTCCCACCCTCACTCCGGGTACATGCTCGTGATCAGCTCCGCGTACTTGGCCGTGACGACCTTGCGCTTGAGCTTCATCGTCGGGGTCAGCTCCTCGTCCTCGGCGGTGAGCAGTTGCGAGATCAGGCGGAAGTCCTTGACCTGCTCCACGCGCGCCAGGCGCGCGTTCACGGTCTCGATCTCGGCGCGCACCAGGGCCAGCACCTCGGGCGCGCGCGTCAGGCTGGCGAAGTCGGTGTAGGGGATCTGGCGGTCCTGGGCGAACTTGGCCACGTTGTCCTGGTCGATCATCACCAGGCAGGTGACGTAGCGCCGCGCCTCGCCCACCACCACCGCATCGGCCACGTAGGGGCTGAACTTGATCTGGTTCTCGATCAGGCTCGGCGTGATGTTCTTGCCGCCCGAGGTGATGATGATGTCCTTGATGCGGTCCTTGACGCGCAGGTAGCCCTCGGCGTCGAGCTCGCCGCAGTCGCCGGTGTGCAGCCAGCCTTCGGCGTCGACCGCCTCGGCCGTCTTCTGCGGCAGGTTCCAGTAGCCGGCAAAGACATTGGGGCCGCGCACCAGGATCTCTTCGTCGGGCCCGATGCGCACCTCGGTGCCGAGGGCCCGCACGCCGGCGTAGCCGATCTTGATGCGATCGGGCGGGTTGGCGGTGCAGAAGCCGCAGGTCTCGGTCAGGCCGTAGGACTCGATCAGGTCGATGCCGATCGACATGTACCACTTCAGCAGGTCCGGCGGCACCGGCGCGGCGCCGGTGAGCGCGGTCTTCACCTCACCCAGCCCGAGGAAGCTGCGCAGGTTGGAGAACACCAGCCACTGCAGGAAACGGTAGCGAGCCTGACGCCAGGCGGGCACAGGCTGCCCCTCGAGACGGCGGGCCGCCAGCGCGGCGCCCTCGGCCGTGACGCGCCGGTAGGCCCAGCGCGCCAGCGGGATGGCGTCCTGCATCGCCAGCGTCACCTGCGAGTACATCTTCTCCCAGAAGCGCGGCGGGCCGAAGAGCAGGTGCGGCCGGACCTCGCGCGCATCGTTGAAGACCGTGCCCGCGTTCTCGGGGAAATGCACCACCGGCCCGACCCACAAGGGGTTGTAGATCGTGCCCATGCGCTCGGCGATGTGGCACAGCGGCAGGAAGGACAGCGTGCGGTCCTGCGACCGCAGGTTCAGGTACTGGGGCGCGCTGGCCACCTGGAACACCAGGTTGCGGTTGGCCACCATCGCCCCCTTGGGCAGACCGGTCGTGCCCGAGGTGTAGACCAGGAAAGCGGTGTCCTGCGGCTGGCCGGCGTCGATCGCGGCGTCGAAGCGCGCCGCGCCGTCGCCCTGGGCCGCCAGCGCCTGGCCGCGCGCGGCGAACTCGGCGTAGGGCGTCACCATCGGGTCGGACAGCGCGCGCAGGCCTTCCAGGTCGAGCACGACGATGCGCGCCAGGCGCGGGCAGTCGGCCCGCACCGCCAGCGCCTTGTCGAGCTGCTCCTGGTTCTCCACCACGAGCACGCGGGCGCCACTGTCCTGCAGGATGTAGGCGAGCTGATCGGGCGAGGAGGTGGGGTAGACGCCCACGCCGAGCATGCCCATGCCCTGGGCGCCGAGGTCGGTGTACAGCCACTCGGGGCGGTTCTCGCTCAGGATGGCCACGCACTGGCCGCGCTCGACACCCGCCTCGGCCAGCGCCAGGCCGAGCGCGCGCGCGGCCTCGAAGTACTGCTGCCAGGTGACGGTGTGCCAGATGCCCTTCTTCTTGTGCCGCAGCGCGGGCAGCGCCGCCCATTGCCGGCAGCGCACTCGCCACAGCTTCTGCGGCGTGTCGCAGCCTTCCAGGGGCGCGGGGGCGCGGTTCGCTTCTTCCATGCGTCTCACCGCCAGGTCTTGCGCCGCTTCCAGCGCTGCTTGCCGCCGGCGCTGCCGGCCCCGCGCGCGGCCGTGCCGCCGAGGTAGAACTCCTTCACGTCGTCCTTCTCGCGCAGTTCGGCGCAGGGCCCAGCAGCCACGACGCGGCCCAGTTCCATGATGTAGCCCAGTTGCGCCGTGTTCAGCGCGATGGCCGCGTTCTGCTCGACGACCAGGATGGACATGCCGGTCTCGGCGTTGATGCGCTCGACGATGCGGAAGATCTCGCGCGTGAGCAGTGGCGACAGCCCCAGCGAGGGCTCGTCCAGCAGCAGCACCGTGGGCCGCGCCATCAGCGCGCGGCCGATGGCCAGCATCTGCTGCTCCCCGCCCGACAGCAGCCCGCCGGGCTGCTGGGCGCGCTCGCGCAGGCGCGGGAACCAGGTGTAGACGCGCTCGATGTCCTCGTCCAGCCCTTCCTTGGCGCGCCGCGCGAAGGCGCCCATGCGCAGGTTCTCGGCCACCGTCAGGAAGGGGAACACCTGCCGCCCCTCGGGCACCAGCACCAAGCCGCGCCGCGCCACGGCGTCCGGGTCCAGGCCGTGGATGGGCTCGCCCATGAAGTGCACCGAGCCCTTGAAGGGGTCGATGACGCCGGCCACCGTGTTCAACAGCGTGGTCTTGCCGGCGCCGTTGGCGCCGAGCACGGTGACGATGCTGCCCCGGTGGAGCTCGAGGTTGACGCCCTTGATCGCCGCCACCGGCCCGTACCAGGTCTCGAGGTTGCGCACCACGAGCAGCGGCTGGGCACCGACCTCCCCTTCGCCGGCGCCTGCGGGGGGCGACGCCGTCACGGCCTGCGGTCTGCCTTCGTCCATCTTCGCCTCACCCACCCAGGTAGGCCGCGACGACGCGCGGGTCCGACTGCACCTCGGCGGCCGTGCCCGTGGAGAGCGCCTCACCCAGGTGCATGCACAGCACGCGGTCGGCCACCTCGGAGACCAGCGACATGTCGTGCTCGACCATGATCACCGTCACGCCCAGGTCGGTGCGGATGTCGTCGATCCAGAAGGCCAGGTCGCGCGTCTCCTCGGGGTTCAGGCCCGAGGCCGGCTCGTCCAGCAGCAGCAGGCGCGGTCGCGTGGCGAGCGCGCGGCCGAGCTCGACCACCTTGCGCACGCCGTAGGACAGGCCGGTCACGAGGGTGTTGCGGTGCGGCGCCAGGTCGAGCAGGTCGATCACGTCCTCGACGTGGGCGCGCAACCGGGCCTCGGTCTCGCGCACCTTGGGGGTCCACAGGCACTGGCCGAGGAAGCTCTCGTCGGCGAAGCGGTGGCAGCCGAGCATCAGGTTGTCGAGCACCGTGGCGCCCTCGAACAGCTCGATGTTCTGGAAGGTGCGGGCGATGCCGTGGTGGACGACCCGGTGCCGCGGCACGCGCGTGATCTCCACGCCGTCGAACACCACCGAGCCGGCACTCGGGTCGAAGACCCGCGTGATGACGTTGAAGACCGAGGTCTTGCCCGCGCCGTTGGGGCCGATGATGGCGAAGACCTCGCCCTGCTCCACCGTGAAGCTGACGTCGCGGATGGCGTGCACGCCGCCGAAACGCAGCGCCAGGCCCTGGGCCGAGAACAGGCTCACCGGTAGCGCTCCGACTTCATGTAGCTCTTGCCGCGCTTGAACACGTCCTTGCGGTAGAGCGGAAAGGTCTGGAAGAAGGCCTTGAGCTTGAGCCAGCGCCCGTTCAGGCCCTTGGGCTCGAACAGCACGAAGACCGCCAGGATCAGGCCGAAGAAGAAGATCTCGAGCCCGAACTGCTGGGCGATGCGGTCGCCCAGCAGCGGCTTGATCTGGGAGATGAAAGGCGGCACCAGCCCGATCAGGAAGGCGCCCATGATGGCGCCTCGAAGCGAACCCAGGCCCCCGAGCTTGACCATCAGCACCAGCTCCAGCGACAGCAGCAGGTTGAAGCCTTCGGGCGTGATGTGGCGCACGTGATGGGCCAGCAGGGCGCCGGCAAAGCCGGTGACCGCGGCCGAGACCACGAAGGCGAGCACCTTGGTGCCGGCCACCCAGATGCCGAGGCTGGCGGCGGCAGCCTCCGAATCCCGCACGCCGACGAAGGCCCGGCCGGTCTTCCCGCGCGTCAGGTTGACGAGCAGCAGCAGGACGATGACGAGGCAGGTCAGGCACAGGAAGTAGAAGGGCTTGAGACCCGAAAGATCCATGCCGAAGAGCACCGGGTCGTTGACGGGCATGCCGTTGAAGCCGCCCGTCACGCTCTTCCAGCGCCCGAGCACGTGCTCGATCAGGATGGCGAAGGCCAGCGTCACCATCGCCAGGTACAGGCCCGAGACACGAATGGCGGGCAGGCCCAGCGCCAGGCCCACGAGCGCGCTCACGCCGGTGGCGAGCAGGATGCTGGGCAGGAAAGGCAGACCCTGCGTCAAGAACCACGCGTGCGCATAGGCGCCCACCGCCACGAACGCCGAGTGCCCGAGCGAGACCTGCCCGGTGTAGCCGCTCAGCACCATCAGGCCCATGCTGGCGATGGACAGGATGAACAGGTAGGTCAACTCGCCCACGTAGTACTTGGGCAGCAGCCAGGGCACGGCCACCAGCAGCAGCAGCAAGCCGGCGTAGGTCCATTTCTGGGATGGGTAGCGCAGCAGGCGCTTGCCGTCCCGGTAGCTGGTGTCGTAGTCGAAACGCATGGCTCAGACCCTCCGCCCGTGGGCCTCGCCCAGCAGGCCTCGCGGCCACAGCACCAGCGTGACGATGAGCACCACGTAGGCGGCCACGTCCTTGGAGCCATCCGGCAGGTAGACCCCTGCGAATTGCTCGATCAGGCCCAGCAGCAAGCCGCCCAGGATGGCGCCGGGGATGCTGCCGAAGCCCCCCAGCACCAGCGCCGCCAGCGCCTTCAGCACCACGATCCACAGCGAGATGTCCACGAGCGCGATCGGCGCCAGCAGCAGCCCGCACAGCCCCGCCGCGGCACCGGCCAGCGCCCATACCAGCGAGGTCACGCGCTTGACCCGGATGCCGCTGAGGTAGGCCGCGAGCTGGTTCTGCGAAGCCGCCTGGATGGACACGCCGAGTGCGGTCCGGCGCAGGAACAGGTACAGCAGGACGGTCATGGCCATCGCCGAGGCCAGGATGACGAGGCTCAGGTCACTGACGACCACGGGGCCGAGATGGGTGGACTGCTGGGTCCAGGGCGTCGGGTAGGAGCGCGACTCGGGCCCGAACAACATGCTGACCAGCCCGCGCACCATGAAGGCGATGGCGATCGTCAGCATGACCCCGGCGAAATGGGGCTGGCCGACGATGCGGCGCATGACCCGCGCGTCGATCTGCCAGCCGAGCACGGCCGCAAAGGCCACGGTCAGCAGCGCGGCGATCCAGAACGGCAACTCGAGCCCGACGATCAGGCCCCAGGCGACGAAGGCGGATGCCATGAGCACGTCGCCGTAGGCGAAGTTGAGCACCTCGGTGGCCTTGTAGGTGATCACCAGGCCGAGCGCCACCAGCGCGTAGATGGCGCCGGTGGCCAGACCGTTGAGCGTCAACTGGAGCAGCGAGACGAGTTCCGGGGACATGCTTCAGGTCGCTCGCGCCGGGGTGGCAGGGTGGGGCATGACAGGGCGATACGCTACATGAGGCTCGGGCGGCAGCCCATAGAGGGAAGCCCGGATTCCAAGGCCCTCGTTGTCGTGCGAGCGGGGCCCAGGTGACCCGACCGACACCATGGCCATCAGCCCCGACCCCGCGGCGGCCGCGGGAAGAAGGCCGGCACGCGCGCCATGTAGTCGGCGTAGCCGGGCTTGGTCTTGAGCATGTAGCGCTCGGTCATGCTTGCCGCAGAACCCTGGTTCATGAACCAGAAGACCATCACCACCGAGGGCAGGCCCAGCCAGCCCCAGGGGACGGCCAGCGCCATCAGGCCCCAGGCCAGCCAGGTCATGGACTCGCCGAAGTAGTTGGGGTGGCGGCACCAGCCCCACAGGCCCCGGTCCATCACCTGGCCCTTGTTGCGCGGGTCGCTGCGGAAGCGGTGCATCTGCAAGTCGCCCCCGACCTCGAAGACGAAGCCCACCGCCCAGGCGGCGACGCCCAGCCACACCCACACCGACAGCGGGCCCGGCGTCCCCAGGGCCAGCGCCAGCGGCACCACCCACATCCAGATCAGCACGCCCTGGGTGAGGTAGATCTGGAAGTAGGACCACCACCACCAGCTCGCGCCGCCGCGCTCGCGCCACCGCGCGTAGCGCGCCTCCTCGCCGTGCGGCAGGTAGCGCATCGAGATGTAGCCCGCCAGGCGCCAGGACCACAGGGTCAGGCAGACCATCAGCGCCAGCTTGGCCGGCGAGGTGTCGGCCCCGCCCTTCCACCAGGCCAGCGTGGTGACGAGCCAGGGCGTGATGGGGTAGGCGATGTCCATGATGCTGTGGTTGCGCAGCATCGTGCCGAGCGCCCACACCAGCGTCACCAGGGCCCAGACGGCCAGGCCCATGAAGGTCAGGCGCTCCGCGGCTTCCTTCAGGCCGGCGGGCCAGGGCCAGCTCAGCGCCAGCACGGCGCCCCACACCAGCGGGGCCAGGGGATAGAGCACGAGGCGCAGCGACAGCCCGGGCGGCTTGGAACGCCGGTACTGCGTCGCCAGCCAGAAGGCCGCCAAGGCGAGCCAGAGCCACGCCCACCCCACCATCGATCCGGGAAATCCATCCATCACGACACTCCTGACAAGAGACCCACGGGCCCGACACCTCAATCCAGCGAGATCTTCAGCTCCCGGTTCAGCTCGCGCAGATCGTCGATCTCGCGCTTCACGCGGGCGGCGAAGGCCTCACCCGCCAGCGAGCGGGGCTCGATGCCCATGGCTTCGAACTTGGCCACGATCTCAGGGTCGCGCGCCGCCGTCTGGAAGGCCTGGATGAGCTTCTGCCGCACCTCGGCCGGAATGCCTGCGGGCGCGGCGAAGCCCAGCCAGCCCGAGCTGACGTGGGCGATCCCGAGTTCCTTGACCGTCGGCACCTGCGGCAGCAGCTTGGAGCGTGTCTCGCCGGTGTAGGCGAGCATCTTGAGCTTGCCGGAATCGGCCAGGTTGCGACTGGCCAGGGAAGAGAAGGCCATCTCGACCTGCCCGCCGGCCAGGTTCTGCAGCAGGGGCGATTCGCCGTTGTACGGGATGTGCTGGATCTTCATGCCCGCCGAGCGCAGGAATTGCTCGGTGGCGACATGGAAGCCGGTGCCCACACCCGTCGATCCGAAGCGCACCTTGTCCGGCGTCGCCTTCGCCCGGGCCACGAGTTCACCCAAGGTGTTGATGCCGGTACCGGGATGGGTGTTGATCAGGTAGTGGGACTCCAGGACCAGGCTGATGAAGGAGAAGTCCGCGACCGCGTCATAGCTGATCCGCGTGCCCAGGGCCGGCGCCGCCACCAGGCCGGCGTTGGACACCGCACCGATCGTGTAGCCATCCTTGGGCGCCTTGGCCAGCGCGTCGGTACCGATACGCTGGCCCGCTCCGGCGACGTTCTTCACGACGATGGGCTGCCCGAGCAAGGCTGCAGCCTTGTTCGCGACGAGGCGCGCATTCGCGTCGACGATGCCCGGCGGGAAGGGGACGATCAGCGTGATCGGCTTGTCGGGATAGTTGCCCTGGGCATGCGCACCGACCGTGGTCAGCAGCACGACGCCGAGGGTGCAGATCACCTTCGATGCAGAAACCTTCTTCATGCGGCACTCCTCTCGGGGATGGGGGACGGGGCGGGGTCGGGTTCGAAAGCAGGGTCCTGCGCCGCCGCCAACACGCGCAGGCGCGCTTTCAGGACCTTGTTGTTCGGGTTGCGCGGCAAGGCCGGCAGCAGCATCAGGCGCTCGGGGCGCTTCATGGCGGCCACGTGGCGCTCGTCGCGCAGCCAGGCGACGAGCGTGGGAAGGTCCAGCACGGCGTCGGGCCGCAGCACGACGCAGGCGCAGACGCGTTCGCCCAGACGTTCGTCCGGGTAGCCGACGACGGCCACGTCGGCCACGGCCGGGTGGCTGGCGACGAGGTTCTCCACCTCCTCGGCCGAGATGTTGTAGCCGCCACGCACGATGATGTCCTTGGCCCGGCCGGCAAAGCGGTAGTACTGCGCGGCCTCGCCGCTGATCTCGAACAGGTCGCCGCTGCGGTACCAGCCCTGGGCATCCAGCGCGCGCGCCGTCAGCTCGGGCTCGCCGTGATAGCCGCTCA
>Ga0169931_10008385_pt1 | contig 15095 bp, 20 predicted proteins | sample Kivu_15m_20L_FD_129675 | JGI IMG/M metagenome (GOLD analysis project Ga0169931, IMG submission 129675) | Freshwater microbial communities from Lake Kivu, Western Province, Rwanda to study Microbial Dark Matter (Phase II) - Kivu_15m_20L... | ecosystem: Environmental > Aquatic > Freshwater > Lake... | reverse complement strand
ATGTTTTATGTTTTATGTTTTATGTTTTATGTTTTATGTTTTTCTTTAAGTAGGTTTAAAATAATATATATGAAACTAACTTAAAGAAAAATACCAACAAAACCAACAAACCCAACAAAAAAATATCTCTTTACAATTCTATTTTTATCTTTTCAATATTATTTTTCTTTATTTATACTATTTAAAATACTTTGCGTTTTATTTATCAATCTCCCTTTACATATTTCATACTTTGAATTTATTCCATCTTCCTCCCAATTATGTAACATTAAATATGCATATTCTTCCATTATTTTCCTTATTGAAGTTCGTAATCTATTTGCATCATGTGCAACTAAAGTTGGTATCGATTGAATAATTACTCCTATATTTTGATTTAAATAATCTCCACTTAATAGTAAATCATTTATTTTATATTCATTCTCATATTCTAATATTTTATTTACTTTTTTTATTCCTGTATTTATATTTGTTGAAATCATTTTTACATATTTAAACATTGTTACACTTTCCACTATTAATGTAAATATTGGCGTTTCTGTACAATTTTCTTTATCATTTAATAATTCTGGTACTTGAATTTTCTGTTTTATCATTTGAGGAGCATAATTAAATCTCCAATCATATGTATTTATCATTCCCAAATGTATCATATCATCCAAATGTGTCATATTTTCTCCTTTATAATTTTCTAAGATTTCAAATAATTCTACTCTCTCATCCTCTGTCAATATTTCTTCCATATTTTTTTATTTATTTTTTATTATTTTTTATTTTTATTATTTTCAATTTTATTTTTACATAAAAAAATTTTGTTTTGTTTGTTTTTTGTTTTTTGTTTTTTGTTTCTTACCTTATAATATTTCCTCTCTCCATAAATTACTTGAAATTAACTTAATACAATCTACGGGTAATGGTAAATTTTTTATTACAGAATATTTATAAACAAAAGATTTTATTTTAAATTCTTTCACCAAATCATGATTTTTGATTTCATTTGCATTTTCTCTTTTTGTTTTTGCATAATGTGTACATTCTAATTTTGACCATAATTCCTTACTTGAATTTGTAAATCTATTATCTCTTTTCATTTCTAGATAAATTTCTATTTCTTCATCTCCATCATAATAATTTCCTGATGTTGGCTCAAATAATAATACCTTTATACCTTCATCATACTTTTCTAGTATGATTTTGAATTCTTCTTTTGTTCTTATTAATGATTCAATTACTTCTTCTCCACCTTCATCATAATCCTCTAACATTGTTTTAAATTTGTTTTTACAACCCTATTTTATACTATTTTCCATTTCAATTTTTTTGCAGGATTTGTTGGGTGGTCTAACACTTATTCATCACCTTGGTCACCTTGATCACCTTGGTCACCTTGGTCACTTTAGTTCCCTTCCAATACGATTCCCTCCAATTTATTCGGTATGTCCAAAGCTGTAAAAAAAAAGTGGGTTTGTTAAACCCTATTTATATGATTTTTTATTTTTTATTTCAGTATTCCCATAAGATTAACAAGTAAATGCTACAGGAGTACTATTACATGATTCACAGTATTCCGTAAATAGTCTTTCAAATCTCACCATGTTCTCATTTTGATTTATATTATCTTCATTCCATACATGTTGAAATTGTTCGATTGAATCAATACTATCACAAGTTAAATCATTAAAGTATTCCAGTAAATTCATTCCTGACCTTGCTGACTTTCTCTTAAAATCTGAAACATTACGAGGAAAGTTTTGAGGAAAATTTCTCATCAGTTTTTGTTTCATCTCTTTCATAGACTCTAGTCGGTCTTGAATTTCTCCATAAATCCCAAAATAATCATTATTGTCATCCAGTAAACTTTCTGTAATAAATTCCATTTCATTATCATAAATTATCATCAGTTCCTCTAGTGTTTCTATTCTGTAATTTAAATTATTTATAAACCAAGCTGTAAGCATTCTGAAAGATTGGACTTCGTTAGATACGCGTCTATTATCTTGATTTTGAGAAGATGTATCGATAGCCATATTCGAATTGATGATTGCAAATACCTTACTATTATTTTTATAAAAGTCATTTCAATTTTTTTTTATAAAAAAAAGTGTTAGTTTTATTAAAGGGAACCCATGGTTCCCCTATAACCCCTCCTTCATGCCGAAGGCTCAGCGGGGTTTTACTGGGGCGGCAGCCCCAATACAACAATACTAAATGATAAGATTACATACCTCCTAATTCAATCCAATCTTTTTCCTCAACATCTAATGACCTAAACAGACATTCAATATCAAAATTATTCTTTCTTTTTTTAGAGGGAATGTTCCAATCTCCTAGATGAAAACTTTGGTTCTCTTCATCAAAATCGTCTGTATCGTATTCACTTTCTTCATTCATCCCATAGTAGAAGTAATCATCTCTATCACGAACTCGTTTGATTGAGAAATAATCCGTAATTAAGCTTTGTCTTTTTTGTTTCATAATTCCCTCTTTCTCAGCTCCTTTCCAATAATCTTCTCCATAGTCAATAAACAATTCCTCATGATACATTATATGGTTTCTTGTGATAAACACAATATGAACTTCTTCCACTCCATTTATCTTGTGAATATGATATTTTGTATCAACATTTGGTAAGTCTGAATGATTCAAAATCGACATCATTGATTCACATTGTGAACCATCAATATAATAATTTTTCATACCATAACAGAAATCGTATCTCCAATCATCACCTGATTTTCGCTCTGTGTTATGTTTTAAAGTACCTAAATAACAACCTATTTTTGTTCCTTTTGAAATATATTTCTTAGCTCTGATTCCTCTTCCCATTGTTGGAGTTGTAAATATTTCACACATTTCTTCTGAATTTGGACATTCATAAGATACTTGGGGAATCTTGTAAAGGTCTTTCAAAACAAATTCATCCAACATATATTCCAGATTTTCCTCTTCACCTTGATACAATTTTGGGTCTCTGATAATTTCTGTTAATAATTCCGCATGAGCCTTGGTGTCTTCACTATAGTATTTTAACATTTTCTCGAATTGATACTGTAATTTACTACCTTTAATATAATTTTAAATACATTTCAATTTTTTTTAGGGTAGTTGTAAAAAAAAATACCTGTAAATAATGTTAGTAGGGAAGATTATTTATTAATTACATTTTTCTTTTTGTTCCAATGCTTTGAGTTTCATAGAATTTTTGTACTTGTTCTTTATATTTTTGAGGAATAATCATTGAATTTGGTATCCAAAACATTTTTACTACGCCAGAATTTATACTTTGTTTTTTATATTCAACCACTAAGGAGGGACATAATAATTGTAAAAGAGGAAAATATGTTTGTAATTCTTCTTCTTTCATTGTCCATATTACATTACCTTTTTTATTACAATTATCTATCTCTATTTCATAAAGCATAAAATCTATATCTTTTTTTTCATGAGGATGCAAAGAATTATAAGAATATATAAATATTTCAAAACGAGATTTTGATGCTATATGATTTTGAAAAGGATTTTGAATATTTGAATTTTGTAAAACTTGAAGAGACATTTTTGTTACTTAAAAAAAACTGACAATTTTATTTTCAATTTTTTTATAAATTTTCATAAAATAATTAAATATTTATGTGGTTCTCTTCATAATTCATCATAATAAAATGGAATAATAATTTTATTTTTATTAATTAAAGGTTTATTTCTGAATCGAACGCAAGTTTCGCAAGTGCATTTTGTTTCTTCTTTATCCATAAATACACTATCTTCATCATAAAATTCAAAATGGTGTTCCCAATATATTTGTTCATCTTCATCTACTGGGCAGTTAAAATAATTATTCCAATATACAGGTTTAGATTGAAGATTTTCTTTTACAAATGTTTTTAATTCTTCAAAGCTATAATTATGGACAATAAGTTCACCAAGTATTTTCCCGTCCCTTAGTCTCATAATTTTTTCTGCTTTAAAAATAAAAAGTGTTAATTATTTCAATTTTTATTTTACACCTTTGGACATTTAAAAATTTTTTTGTTTTTTTCTTTGATTTTATATTTCCATAATAGACATCCCATTTGAAATTTCTATACTTGAATATAAACCTTTTTGTTTTATGAACATTTTTGTTTTTACCTTGTGACAACTTGGACAAAGTGCTTGAATATTGTTTATACTATTATTCTGAGTTAAACAATATTCTTCAATATGGTCAAATTCATATCCTGCTTCATCAAAATTTCCATTTTCGTATTTCCATAATTTACAATAATAATTATTTATACCATATATATTTCCACACTTGTAATTTTGTTTTTCTAATATCTGCTTTCTTACTTTTTGTGATATATATCTTGAATTTTTTGTTTTACAGCTTTCATCTATTTCCATGGAATCCATTTTATAATTATAATATATAAATAATTAAAAAATAATTTCAATTTTTTTAGAGGGAGATGCGGTCTTTAAAAAAAAGTTGAAGATTTTATAGCTACAACATCTTCAAACTATTTTTTATTTTATTCAATATTTTATTTATAATTCTAGTTTTATAACTTACATATTTCTTGTGTCTTCTTCATTACTTGCTTCACTTGCGTCGTTTTCTTTTTCGAGATGAAATTCATTTCTGCGTTCATCATCATTTTCAATTTGATTTTCCTTGGCAGCTTTTGGCGTACGAATTTTTTTTTCAGTCGAGGTTGTTTCATCAATCATTGCATAAGGTTTTCCTTTTGGCTTCTCCTTGTCTTGAGGCTTTTCCGTGTGACTTGCAGTGCATTTCCAGAACCAAGGTTCGTCATAAACGATTTTCACTTCATTTCCGTCCATAAGTCGAGAGCGTATTTTCTTTGCCAGTTCTCCAGTTTGACTCCAGATGAGATGAACATAAATGGTGCAATAAGTATCTCCTTTCGCATCTTTCTTGTGGACAACATCAATGCGTTCAATATGTCCGACACGCAATTCTTTGAATGTATCAAACACAACACGCTTGATAGGTTCGCCTTTGATGGTAGGAAATGCACGAGGAATGCAGATGCTTGGATTCTTTTTCTCTTGTTCTTCGGCATTGTGTTTAGCACGCTGGTCTCTCACATCTTGTTTTGACTTTCGCACAATAAATTCTTCATCATCATTCTGAATTCTTGATTCGTAAACTTTTCTCTCTTGGTGCTTAGAGTCATCCCTAACATAATCACGACGCTCCCCTTCGTATCCTTTGAAAATTTTGTAGTATTCAATTGCATCGTTATGGAAATATGGATGAACATATGAATCACGCGAATCATGAATATCACGCGAATCACGAGAATCACGATAATCACGAGAATCACGAGAATCACGAGAATCACGAGAATCATTTGAGCGGTGAGGGATATTGCGACTGTAAGTTCTTCCTGACATTGTATTCGACTTGAATGTATTCAAACTACATTAATTAAAATCCTGTTCATTCGTTTCAATTTTTTTTATAAAAAAAAAATAATAAATAAAAAAAGTACCTGTAAAGTGTAAGTACTAATTTTTATTGTTGAGAGATTTTTATTTTTTATCTATTTTTAGAAAGGGAACCAAGGTTTTGTTTATGTAAACTATGATAAAGTTGATGCACTGATGCTCTATAACCTAATCGAAATTTTTCTTTTAATTCTGGCATCAATTCAATTCGATATTTATCTCGCATTTTTTCAATCTGTTCTTTTGAAAAATTGTGACCTTTTATCTTTTCATTGAATTCATTATTAAAATAGGTTGGATAATTTTCTGCGAATTGTTTTTCAAAATCTTTTTCATAATGAATTTTATACATATCTTCAAAATCTTTTTCATATTTAATTTCATTTATTTTAGTAGTACTTGATGTACTATGTGTATTTGGTATAGTTAATTCTGTTTTAACAGTTACAGTGACGGTCTTGTTTTCCATTGAGTTTATTTCATGTTTTAACATTATTTTTTAATTTCAATTTTTAAAAAAAGGTAAATAAATTAATAATTTAAAAGCATAAAAAAGCATAATAAGATTACTAATCCAGCACCACATAGATTCAAAAGTGCCTGATTTAAAATAAGAATAATATGAAATTAAAAATAAAATAAAAGCAAAAGAAGAGATAAAATATAATTTTTCTCTAATAATGGGATAGAAAAGAAATAATAAATAAAATATATGAGTTAAATATTTCAAATTAGAGTTTGAAATCCAGTTCCATTTTAGGTGTCCATTAGGAGCAACAGATGCGGAAAATTTAGTATTAGAAAATGTAAATAAAGAAAAAGGAATAGAAAATAATAAATAGATAGATAATAAAAGATTTCTGATTTGAATATTTTTAATAATAAAAATGGATGCGATAGGTTGTAAAAAAAGTATAAAAGAAGCAATAATAGAGAAAAACCGATTATAGAATGAATTATTTAAATTTTTCCAAATAAAATATTCAATAAGTTGAATTAAAATAAATGAAAATAAGAAAAAGTAAATAAAATTATTATTAAGTTCATGTATTTTGTATTTTGTAAATTTATTATTATAAATAATTAAAATTAAAATCAAAGAACTAAATAAAAAGGTATTAAGTGAAACATCTTTGTTCCAACACATTTATATACTATAAAAACATATTTATTGTATTTGTGATAGTTTAAATATAAATGAAAACAATTTAAAGACAAAATAATATAATAGCTTTTACTTATCAAAATTTAAATACTTTTGTGATAGTTTAAATACTTTTGTGATAGTTTAAATATAAATGAAAACAATTTAAAGACAAAATAATATAATAGCTTTTACTTATCAAAATTTAAATACTTTTGTCATTTTGCGTTTGCTTTTGCTTTCAATTTATTATGGAATATCTCGATAAACAACAGTGGCACTGGCGAATCAAACTATCTTGATTCGCCTTTCCTTTGTAGACGGACCTTTTCCTTTCCCTTTTAAAAAACATCATTTATCGAAAATCAAGAAATGAGTGACAAATCAAGAAATGAGTCATAAATAACAGTGGCATTGACGAATCACTTCTTCGTCTTTCGCCTTTCCTTTGTAGAATGACCTTTTCCTTTCGCTTTTAAAAAACATCATTTATCGAAAATCAAGAAATGAGTGACAAATCAAGAAATGAGTCATAAAAAAAAGTAAGGTTTTATTGCTACAAACACCTTTAAACATTTATTTTATTTATTTTATTTATTTTATTTATTTTATTTAATTACTACTGTTGCCAAAATAGATTGTGCCATATCAAAAGTAATTTGATCCAAATATTTAGAACTATTTTTATTTGTTCGATTATATAAATAATCTAGTATCACACTTACCAACTTTTCTTTATAAAGTAAACCATCTACCCCGTAAAAATCCAAATCGTTGTATGTATCTATCGCTGATTCTATTTTTTTCTCTATTTCAGTTCCTATATCAAAGTTATCAAATGACAATAAATTCTGTTTCCCTGTATCTTCATCCTCTGTCAAAATTTCTTTCCACTGCTCCAATAAGTCTTTGTTCTCAATAAGTAATCCAATAATTTTGTTTGTGTCATCATAATAAAAGCTAAAAATATTCTCGTAATTTGTTTCCATTTGAATGCCTTGTTTTTAAATACTTAAATTATAAGTAATTAAAAACCTTTCAATTTTTTTAGAAGGGGGATATAGAAAAAAAAGGTTTTTAGTAGGGGAGGTTGCACACCCCATTACCACGCTGCTCCATTCTGTGGTAGAACAGGAGGGTTCCCTACATAGCTACTACACCTTCAAACTTCTATATTACCTATCCTACTTGTAGTACTGAATTAATTCTTCTAGGTCTTTTCTATATTTTGGCAACCAGATTGTTTTTGCATGATACAACTTATTCTCAACAATCGGAATTTTTATTAAATGTCCATTCTCGTCTCTTCTTGAAGAATATTCCGGAATCCCAAATACTTCCATTGTTTTCCTATTCTTGATTGCATACTCTGCCTTCTCAATAAACCTTGTCTCATTATGGTAATCTATCCATGCTTTGTAAAGTTGCCAACGCTCTCCAACCGAAAGTTTACTTATACGAATTGAAGAAACCCATTTCATAAAATTCACATCTTCTAAAGGAATAACACGCCAATCCCCAACTAAATTCACTTCTTTACTAAATGACCTATCAAGCCTGTACTGCGACATTCTGCTACTTTACTTTATCTTTAGTATTTTAAAACAATTTCAATTTTTTTATGACTTTTATCAAGAAATGGTTCTTATATTAATAAATGAGTCATAAAAAAAAAGTGTTAGGGTTGATGAAACCCAGTGCAAGTGCTAAGTGTAAATGAATGTTTACCTTTAATTTAACATTTTATCAAGCTTTTTTGTGGCTAATAAAGTGATTTTGAGTAACTCCTTTACTGAAAAGTTGTGTTTTTTAAACCATTCATCAATATAGTCCACTTTACTATCAATATGTTCGTTGATAAGTTCAATGTCTTCTTTATTTTGTTCTAGCACAAGCGGTGGAGCTGAAGCATGCAGTTGTACATCATGAATGCAGTCTTGTTTGATTTTCTTTGCAATATCCTCTATTTTGCCTTCATCGTTTTTAAATAATGCTTGAAATATCAAGTCTTCAGTGAACTCTTCAAGGTTAGAAAAGTTGTATTTTTCTTTGAATTCTTCCAACCTATCAGGAAATTCTTGTCTTGTCTCCCACAATTTTAAATCAATTGTCCGAACGATCTCGTCCTCTTTTCCACGGCATAAAAGTTTCTTGTTGTCTGTAAGTCCCTCTTGATAGGCTAAGAAAATTTCTTCTTTTTGTTGATCCGATACATATGGTGATTTGCATTCCAATTCCCAATCCATCTCTTCTGCGACTTTAGTAAACCAGTTATTAAACCAATTGGTAAATTCAGCGTCATAAGTCTTGTTTCCATTATAAGTCATAGTAGCCATAATTGATCTTGTTGTTTTCAATGCATTTCCTTTTACCTAAAAAACCATTTCAATTTTTTCAAATACTAAAACCATAAAAAAAGGTTTTGTAGCTACAACACCTTTAAACTATTCTATTTTATTTAGTATTTAGTATTTAGTTACTATCACTGTGTCCATCGTAACTGTTTGTTAAATCATCTTCTTCCTGCATTTGTTGATGTTCCTCTTCACATTTCGTAATGTCTTTATCAATTTGATGAATAACATTATCTATTATGTTAAAGGTGTTCTCACTGACATTGTCATTGAGATAATCCAACAAAGCAAGACCAATCTGATTTTCATAAGAAGATAATGATTTGTAAATAGATTGATTTGCCGCCAAAAAATATAACCGATTGCATGAATCGACAACACTATAAATATGTTTTTCTATATCGGTTCCTGTGGTAAAGTCTTCAAAAGACAATATATTCGCTTCACCTGTTTCTTCATCTTCAATCAACTCGTCTTTTAGCTTATATGCCAGCTCCGTCTTCTTGATAATAATTCCTGTAATCGTATTTGTATCGTCGAACTTGTATTCAAAGAAACCTTCATGATTTTTGATATCCATTGCCATTTGAAATTAGGTCTTGGTGGTTGAGAAAAAATATATTTCAATTTTTTTAATTCATATAAAAAAAGGTTTTATAGCTACAACACCTTAAAACTATTTGGTTTGGTTCCCTACATATCTTGAATCTAGGCTTCCACTGGATACACACCGTTTAAGTCAGCAATATCAATTGGATACTGACCTTTGACCTGTAAAGTTTTTTCTTGAATATGAATCTGGAACTCTTGATTTGCCAAATTGTTTTTCAACTCACCCCAATCTCCCTTATGATTCTTGAGACTTATGATGCCAATACAGAATATATGCTTCGTTGGTGTATAAGAGAATAACCTCTTTACATACACTCGTAACACATCATTCATGTTCTCAGGTTGAAACAACTTACCAAATATGTTGATATCGGATAAGTAAGAGTCGAGAATCTTGTGAACAAGATGATTGTAATGAATATCATCATTTTCTGGTTTGTAATCAGGAACATTTACATTGAAGTAGAACTCAAACAGATTTAATTTTGTTTGGTTTAAATCTTCAAAGATTCTTGGAATGTTCTTGTTTTCACCCAATACATAACTCACATCAATGATGTCAGGAGTCACTTCTTGGTGATTATATCCGTAATCGGTTCCGAAGGGATGACGGGAGTTGTCTTGTGTGATTTGGATGGAAGAACTGAAGAACTTGTGGGAATTGGACATATTTTTCTCGTAACTTGATTCGTGTTGAACTGCTTTTTGTTTTTAAAAACAAAAACCATTTCAATTTTTATTTCAAACACTGAAACCATTATTGAGGCTGCCGCTAAAAAAAAATGTTGGGGTTGATGAAACCCCGTGCATGTGCATGTGCTATGTGTTGTGTCCTTACCTATTTAGTTCTCGTCTTCTGTCTCATCATCACTGTCTTCTGGCAAATCAGCCATGACTTCGTTTTCTTCATCCCAAGTACCAACTGCTTCCCTAGTTTCTTCGTTGTAGCAAACATGGTCTTCATCATCTTCCCGCATCAAGTAGCTGACTCCCTTGTAAATGATGCGAACAAATCCTTTAGGAAGTTTCTTCTTCTTCTGAGCAGCTGCTTTGGCTTCTTCAGCTGCTTTGGCTTCTTCAGCTGCTTTGGCTTCTTCAGCTGCTTTGGCTTTCTTACTGACTTTCTTGGTCTTCTCTACTGGCTTTGCAAGTTCTTCGACAATTTCGATTGGCTGAATTTCTTCGACTTCTTTTGCATTCTCAACTGGTTTGGCTTCTTCTTTGGCTGCTTTCTTGGTCTTCTTGACTGCTTTTGAACCTGAATTGTTTGCCTTCTCAACCAAAGTTGCGATGACATCTTCAGTTGCATTCACAATCTCCTCGGTCTTAGGCTTAGCAGGACGACCACGACGCTTTGGTGCGGCAGCTTCTCCTTCTTTGGCAGGAGTCTTCTTGGTTACTTTAGGACGCTGTTCACCATCACTTTCGTTCGAACTTTCGTTGGGAGTGGTGTCAGCGGTTGACACACTCTTCTTAGGACGACCGCGTGCCTTAACAACTTTCTCGAAGTTTTCTTCGGGAATAACCATCCCATCCTTGGCTGCTTCTTCCTCCAACTTCGTACGGTCAATATCAAGTTTGAGTTTTTCAAACACATTGATGAGACGCTCGACATGTTTTCCAGAGGGAGAAACAAACTCCATTGGTGAGACAGATTCGCGTTGTTCGACAGTGCCAAACTTTTGACCGTTCTTTTCACAAGTTGAACAGAATTTTTCCGTCTTCTCATTCATGCATTGAGTGTACAGTCCGTGATTCAAGCGGAGTGCTTCGCAGCAACCTTCGATGCGTTTGCCACACCAAGCCATGTTGAAATGCTTGGGTTTCTCTTCCTTGTGTTTCTCTTCCTTGGGTTCCTTGGGTGCCTTGGGTTCCTTGGGGGTCTTGGTCTTCTTGATAGGATTACCATCAACATCGAGTTCAACAGGTTTCTTCACACGCTGAGTCTTTTGCACATCGACTTCACTTGGGAGTTCATCCATGATAAACCGGCGAGCTTCATCCAAATCAAACAAATACTTCTGTTGAAGCTTTGCGATGATGATGTCAGCAAGTTTTTCCTTGATTTGAACAGTGATGTCACGAGCCATTTTGTTCATGCAGCGTTCGACGATAGTGTTGGATTCGACATTAACATTCATTCCGAGAGTAGCCATTGGTTTCCGATAATTGATGATTCTTTTCAATGCTTTTTCTTTTATACCCAAAATCCATTTCAATTTTTTTTTCAAACACTGAAACCAACCAACCGCTAAAAAAAATGTTGGGGTTGATGAAACCCTGTGCATGTGAATGAATGTGTGATTACTTACCTTACATGAGGAGAGTCTTGAATTGTAGATAGTTTTTCACAACAGCTTGCTTTTCGCTTTTATGCATTGTCGAAAAACTTTTCTTGGTCTTCATGATTTGTTGAGACAATTTGTAGTCAACATATCTTGCATCTTCACCACTTGAGTTCTTGACATCGAACCATGCTTTCCAAATCCAAACTAAATCCATTGTACCATGATACAATTGGAAGATTTCCGATTCGCTAAAATGCGTTTCGATGAAATTCGTGAACTCACCATCCATCACTGCATCGTTGTACATACGGTCGTTGATATCTTCGAATCTGGACATTTTGATAACTTGATAACTGGAACTTCTTTGAAAAGCGTGGCTTGCATATGCTTTCTAACCAAAAATCCATTTCAATTTTTATTTCAAACACTGAAACCAACCAACCGCTAAAAAAAAAGTTGGCTTTTCCCACAGCCTGTTTTGGTCTTGTGCTATGTGCTATGTGCTATGTGTTGTGTCCTTACCTATTTAGTTCTCGACTTCGACTTCTTGTGTGGTACTGGTGGGTACAATTAGTATCTCCATTTCTGTCTAATGAAATGTCCGCATCTTTCCATTCGGTTTGGTTCCCTACATCTATCTTTCCATTCACGATTTCTTGATACTTCTTATTCATGATTTCGACAAAAGAGGGAAGATCCATAGTTTCATTGATTTCACCCGAATCCCATAACAACCAAAAGACAGGAAGCAACGCAAACACAATAGCAAACACAATAGCAAATACAAGACTTGAAAATAAGAATGGCAACACAAAAACAATTAATGTTAACAATAACGCAGACCACAGAATAAACAAGAACATCAGCAGCGTTTTTTCAAGAAAGGCTTTGCATTCCCATTGCGCTTGAATTTGCGATTGAATGCGAGAGAGACTGTTGTACAATTTGGAATTAGTTGACGACATTGCGATTGAAGTTGGCATGCAAATGCTTTCTAATCAAAAATCCATTTCAATTTTTATTTCAAACACTGAAACCAACCAACAGCTAAAAAAAAGTTGGCTTTTCCCACAGCCGGTTTTTTGTCTTGAGGTCTTGTGAATTAATCTAACTGGCTAAAATCCGTAAGTACTTTCATGAGGTTATCATGGATTTTTTTTGATTCAATTTCTGCTACTTTTGCCTTTATCTTATCTAGTGACTTCGCTTCAATCATCTTCAACATGCTATCTCTTTCTAATCAAAAATCCATTTCAATTTTTATTTCAAACACTGAAACCACTATTGGTCTTACTCTTCGTCTTCGTCTTCGCTATACACCCACTCGATTTGATAAGGGTCTTTATGCCATTTACCTACAGATTTCTTGTCCCATTTTTCATAAAATAGATTGTTTTCAGTATCACGATAGAAGATGACACCGGAAACACATACAACTTCTCGTTGGAATTCTTGTTCTTGTTCATTTTCCGACATTTTTGTAACTTGATTCGTCTTGAACTGCTTTTCGCTTTTAAAAACAAAATCCATTTCAATTTTTTTTGGGGGGGGTAGGAGGGCTGTTTTTCGCTAAGTCCCGGAGGGGGTAGGAGGGCTGTTTTTCGCTAAGTCCCGGAGGGGGTAGGAGGGCTGTTTTTCGCTAAGTCCCGGAGGGGTAGGAGGGTGGCTACAGGTAGGTCTGCCAGTGGATGATTATGACTTGGCAAAATATACACTTTCTGTTTCAATTTTTTTCGCCATATCTCGATTTTTTGCCGTTTCAATTATTTCCGCCATATCTCGATTTTAATTCAATTATTTCCGCCATATCTCGATTTTGCCTAACCATGTTTTGTCTCATTTCTCCAGAATCGACTGTTTCAATTTTTTTCCCGATATATCGATTTTGGCCTTTTTGGAGGAGGTGTCTAAGGGGGGGGTCTAGGAGGGGTCTAGGAGGAGGGGTCTAGGGGGGGTCTAGGAGGTCTAGGGGAGGGTAAGAAGAGCTGAGAGATAAGGCAAAAATCAAGGAAAAATAGCGAAATAGTATTGGTTAAATCACACACTATATTATCATGAAATAAAATATATGACATTTGTTTGTGATATATGTCAAAGGTTACCAGGAAGTCATTCTTTCAAGAAGATAGGTGTCAACGAAAATATCAATTATTTTTATACATGTCCTGCCAAAGCCATTAAATATGACGATAACAAAGGTATATTAAAACATTATAAGGGAATATTAGATAATTATCCGAATGAAGATTGGATATGGGTTTTTGATGGGAAGGGTTTTGAGATGAAACATGCTATGAATATTGGTTTAGCGATAGATTTAGCAAAATTAATTGCTACATATAAGAAGACATTAAAGAAGATATATATAATTAATCCATCCTGGCATATTAAATCGATAATAAATATAACAGCACCTTTTTTGCATGATGAAATAAAAAAAAATATACATATAGAGGATGATCCTATTAGTGTTGCAATGGTACCCAAATAGTTCGAAAATTTTCCTGCCTATATTGCCGGTATTTTCATGAACCTCAAGAGATTTCAAAAAATATAAAAAATATATTATTTTCTTTATATTTTTATTTATTACAAAATTGATTCTATTTATAATTATTTATATTTATTAGGATTTTTGTTAATCTCTCGAATCTTATCAATACTTCTAACAAAATAAGTGAAATATATATTGAACTCTTTCAACCTACTCTTTTATTTGATATCTACCTTATTTTCTCATTAGATGCGAGAGATTTTATTAAATAATTAATTAAATAAAATATGAATTTATTAAAAATCAAGAAATGAGTCATGAATTAAGATATGAGTTATATTTTATTTATTGAGATTTTTGTGAATCTCTCGAATCTTCGTAGGGGGGATGCTCCCCCCCATTACCCCCCTGCTCTGCCTTCGGCATGAAGGAGAGGTTAGAGGAGAACCTGGGTTCTCTTCAGAAATGAGTCATGAATTAAGATATGAGTTATATTTTGTAGGGGGGTTGCACCCCCCCATTACCCCCCTGCTCCCAAGGAGAGGTTAGAGGAGAACCTGGGTTCTCTTCAGAAATGAGTCATGAATTAAGATATGAGTTATATTAATATTTATGAAGATTTTTGTTAATCTCTCGAATCTTCGTAGGGGGGATGCTCCCCCCCATTACCCCCCTGCTCCATTTTCGTAGAACAGGAGGGGTCATAGGGGAACCTTGGTTCCCTTTATCTACACCATACTTGACAT
>Ga0169931_10008383_pt1 | contig 15098 bp, 12 predicted proteins | sample Kivu_15m_20L_FD_129675 | JGI IMG/M metagenome (GOLD analysis project Ga0169931, IMG submission 129675) | Freshwater microbial communities from Lake Kivu, Western Province, Rwanda to study Microbial Dark Matter (Phase II) - Kivu_15m_20L... | ecosystem: Environmental > Aquatic > Freshwater > Lake... | reverse complement strand
ATATTTAAAAATTTATCAAAACGTAAAAAATCAATAAATAAAAAATTAATAGATTATATTATTAAAAGAATTTATAGATCCTATAGCAAAAAATTTGATTTCATATAAAAAATTGACGAAATTAGTTTAAAAAAAAAAAAATCAATCAATTTTAAAATTATTAAAGAAGTTCTTGGAGAATAATTGAATAAATATAGAAGTCATCATTGTAATGAATTGAGAAAAGAAAACGTTGATCAGAAAATAATTCTATCGGGTTGGATAAATAAAAAACGTGATCATGGTAATCTCCTTTTTATTGATCTTAGAGATAACTACGGTATTACCCAATGTATTATAGATAAAGATAATAAAAGTTTTCATGATTTAGAAAAAATGCAGTTAGAAACAGTAATTAGAGTCGAAGGTAATGTTGTTGCTAGATCAAAAGATACAATTAATTACGATATCCAGACAGGTGAGATAGAGGTCTCGATTAACAAGTTTAGTGTTTTGGGAATTTGTAAGGAATTACCGATGCCAGTTTTTAGTGACCAAGAATATTCTGAAGAAATCAGATTAAAATATAGATTTTTAGATTTAAGAAGAAAAAAAATTCATGAAAATATAATTTTAAGATCCAAAGTAATATCTTTTATTCGAAGTGAAATGATGAAGCTAGGTTTTTTAGAGTTCCAAACCCCGATTTTGACATCCTCCAGCCCAGAAGGTGCTAGAGATTTTTTAGTTCCTAGCAGATTAAATCCAGGAAAATTTTATGCTTTACCTCAAGCACCCCAACAATTTAAGCAATTAATTATGGTATCTGGTTTCGATAAATATTTTCAAATTGCCCCATGTTTTAGAGACGAAGATGCAAGAGCCGACAGAAGTCCAGGAGAATTTTATCAGTTAGATCTAGAAATGTCTTTTGTTGAGCAAGAGGACGTATTTAATGTAGTTGAAAAATTATTAGTGAATACTTTTAAAAAATTTTCTAATAAAAAATTAATGAGTGAGAAATTTCCAAGAATTTCGTACTCTGACGCAATGATCAAATATGGCAGTGATAAACCAGATTTAAGAAATCCATTAATTATAAATGATATTACCGATATTTTTAAAAGGGAGGATGTTACTTTTAGCATATTTAAAAAATTAGTAAAATCTGGATCTAGAGTTAGATGTATAGTTACAAAAAAAACTAAAGATAAACCAAGAAGTTTTTTTGATAACATTGATAAATGGGCAAAAGATCAAGGTGCATCAGGGCTAGCGTATTTTACACTTGAACATGAACAAGAAATTTCTGCTAAAGGCCCTATTGGAAAGTTTTTTTCAAAAGAAGCATTGCTAGAATTAATGAAAAATACTAATTCAGAGGTTGGAGATAGTATTTTTTTAGCTTGCGCTAAGCAAAATGAACTAGAAAAAATCACTGCTCTTGCAAGGGAAAAGATTGCTAAAGATTTAAATCTAATAGATAGTGATATTTTTGCTTTCTGTTGGATAGTTGATTATCCTATGTTTGAAAAAGATGAAATAACAAAGAAAATAAAATTTAGTCACAATCCTTTTTCGATGCCCCAGGGTGAATTACACAAAATAAATTTTGATCAACCATTGGAAATCCTTGCTTATCAGTATGATATAGTTTGTAATGGAATAGAATTGTCATCCGGAGCTATAAGAAACCATATACCTGAATTGATGTATAAGTTATTTTTGATTGCTGGTTATGATAAAAAACAAGTTGATGAAAAATTTACAGGAATGATAAATGCTTTAAGTTATGGAGCTCCACCACACGGAGGTATCGCCCCCGGAATTGATAGAATAGTAATGCTTTTAGCAAATGAAAAAAATATTAGAGAAGTAACAATGTTTCCGATGAATCAAAATGCTCAGGATTTGATGATGAATGCGCCATCAGCTGTTAGCGATGAACAATTAAAGGAATTGGGTTTAATTTTAAAACCAAAAAAATAAATTTTATTTTTTGCTCTTTAAACTTATTTTAACATCAGATAAATCCACAAGATTTTTTTTATAATTATTTCTTACAAAACCCTTGCTAGTTATATCTTTTACTATTTTTAACAATTGATTTTGACCTTCGGTATTTTGGTCCTCAGGATTAGTAATATCGGTGCCACCAATTGTTGGAGTATGAGCTAAATCCTCTCTATTATTATATGAAATTGCTAACTCTCTAAATATATAATCTAATATAGAGCTTGCACTAAGAATTCTGTCATTTCCATGAACTTTTCCAGATGGCTCAAATTTAGTTCCAACAAATGCGCTTATATACTCATCAAGGGGCACTCCATATTGTAAACCAAGTGATACAGCGATTGCGAAATTGTTCATTAGAGCTTTAACTAATTCACCTTCTTTACTAGTATCTATAAATATCTCACCAATTTTACCATCTTCATATTCACCAGTATGTAAATAAACTTTGTGATCCCCTATAGTTGCTTTTTGAATATATCCCTTTCTTCTGTCAGGCATTCCAAATCTTTTGCCGACTTTTTCCTGGGTTTTAAAAAAGTTAGTTAAATTTTTTTCCTTAGGAATATTAGTAATTTCACTTTTTTCAGAAATTATGTCCAGATTATTATTACCGACATTTTTATTATTATTTGGATCTAAACTTTTGGTTTTTCTACTATCTAACTTGACATCTAATACTTCAAATTTTCCATCATCTCTTTTTTCAAGATTATTCAATTCAGTTTCGTTAATATCATCTAGATAATGATCAACTTTAAATGTACATGTGTAATAAGTTTCAACTAAGTATTTCGCCATTTTGTTTACCTTAAATTTAATTTGATTAAAGAGTCGTTTCCTTTATATACAAATTCATATTTTAGTCTAATTTAAATTTTACAATTTAAAATTGAAAATAGAATATTTTATGTTGCTAATGTTTAAAAAAATTTTTATTTGGTGGAATCAAGATACTTTCGGAACAAGATTAAAAACTATTTTTTTTGGTAAACTTGTTGGCACGGACTCCGCGGGTAACAAATATTATGAGGGTAAAAATGGAAAAAGATGGGTAATTTATTCAGATGCCATTGATGCATCGAAAATACCAGTTGAATGGTATTCTTGGATTCATTTTATAACAAATAAAATTGAAAAAATACATGATTTTAAAAAATTTGATTGGCAAAAACCTCATCAATCTAACTTAACAGGCACTGAAGACGCTTACCATCCAAATAAGAATAGAAATGAAATTAAAAAAAAATATAAAAGTTGGAAAGATTAAAGTTCATTTATTTTTTTTAATTTTTTTTTTAATTTTTAATAATTTTTCTTATTCGCAAATTAGTTTTAAATTGCATTACGACTTAGAAGGTATTTATACAGAAATTAAAATATTAGATAAAGTTAGTTCAAAAAACACGCTTATCAAATTAAGAAATGGTGAACCAGTTATTTATAAAAATCTATCTATCAAAAGCATGAAATGTAAAAATTCTGAACTTGATGATGATCCAGAAATTATAGCTTATATCCAAGTAGTTGATTTAAAAAATAAAGATAAGAATCAAGTTTACATTTTTAATGGATGGATGTTTTCGTCCAGTCCATCCATAACACCTTTTGATCATCCAGTTTATGATGTTTGGTTAATTAATTGTTATTAAAAAAATTTTCATTATCTAACCAACTTACATTAAAATCAGAATTAATAAATTTTTTATGATTTAATAATTTTTTATGAAGAGGGATTGTTGTGATGATACCTTCAATTATAAATTCATCTAAAGATCTATTCATTCTTTGAATGGCTTCCGTCCTATTACGCCCTTGGCAAATTAGTTTACAAATCAAACTATCATAATAGGGAGTAACCTTATAACCTTGGAATATAGCCCCATCAACTCTAGTTCTAAAACCAGAGGGCTGATGACACATTTCAATGGTTCCTGGCGAGGGTTGAAAGTTTTTATTTGGATCTTCGGCATTAATTCTACACTCAATTGCATGTCCCCTTGGATTAATATCTGACTGTTTTAATGCAGTTTCACCAGTGAAAGATATGAAAATTTGCTCCTTTATGATGTCAATTCCTGTAACCATTTCTGTTACTGGGTGTTCAACTTGTATTCTTGTATTCATCTCTAAAAAATAAAATTTTCCATCCTCATAAATAAATTCAACAGTTCCAGCTCCTACGTAACCAATTTTGTTCACCATTGTCACAGTTTTTTCAAAAAGATCTTTTCTAATTTCATCATTTAAAACAGGACTTGGGGTTTCCTCAATTAGTTTTTGATGTCTTCTTTGAACTGTACAATCTCTTTCATGAAGATGAACTACTCTATTTTTGCCTGCTAATATTTGAACTTCAATATGTCTTGGGTTTTGAAAAAATTTTTCAATATACACTTCATCATTTCCAAAGTATTTTAAGGCTTCAGATTTAGCTGTAGAAAACAATGTTTCAAATTGTTCATCTTTATGAACAATTTTCATACCTTTGCCTCCACCACCGCCAGACGCTTTAATTAAAACTGGAAAACCTATTTTTTTGGATAATTCTCTTGCCTCAGTTTTATTTTTAATACCTCCTTCAGACCCTTCAATAACTGGTAACCCATTTTCTCTAGCAATTTTTTTTGCATTAATTTTATCTCCCATCATTTGAATTAATTTTGATGAGGGTCCAATAAATTTAATATTATTTTCTTCTAATACTCTCGCAAAATTATGATTTTCGGATAAAAATCCGTAACCTGGGTGGACTGCTTCTGCTTTAGTTAGTTCTATTGCCGACATCAAAGCTGGAATATTTAAATAACTGTTTGCGGGCTGATGCGATCCTATACAAACACTTTCGTCAGCTAGTCTAACGTGCATACTATCTTTATCAACATCAGAGTGAACTGCCACTGTAGAAATTCCCCACTCTTTACATGCTCTAATAATTCTAACTGCAATTTCCCCACGGTTTGCAATTAATATTTTTTTAAACATTAATCGAGAATGACAATGGTCTGTCCATACTCAACAGGCTGACCGTCGGCCACACATATTTCTCGTACCACACCATCAGCTGTTGATGGAATATAATTCATAGTCTTCATAGCCTCAACTATCATAACAGTGTCACCTTTTTTAATTTTTTTACCTATTTCTATAAATTTTTTGGCTCCAGGTTCAGCCGCATGATAAGCAGTGCCAATAATAGGAGAAGTAATCTTTTTTCCAGATTTTATTTTTTCTTTTGAAATTCCAGATTCATTTAAGATGGGAGAATTTAATGTTGAAGATATATGATTTCTTGAAACTTTAATTTTTATGTCTTTTTCTGCAATTTCTATTTCAGATAGATTAAATTCATTTAAATAGTCACTAAGTTGTTTAATTATATTTTTATCGATTTTCATTTTTTTTAACATCTTTTCTATAGAAATTATGGCTAAAATATATCCTTCATCACCTAATCCAAAGACCCCGCCTGTTGCTATATCACTAATTAATGATTTATGTCTAAATTCTTCTCTTTTATATATATTTGATATGTGAACTTCTATTATTGGTTTTTTAAATAGACTTAAAGCATCTCTAATAGCCACAGAAGTATGAGTAAAACCCCCAGCGTTAATGATGATTCCGTTGAATTTTTTTCTTGCATCCTGAATTAAATTAATCAATTCACCTTCAATGTTTGATTGAATAAATTCTAGGTCCAACTTAAGTTCTTGAGCTTTTTTAAAACAATTTTGTTTTAATTTTTCAAAAGTAATTGATCCATATTGTGATTGTTCTCTTTCGCCTAATAGATTAAGATTTGGCCCATTAATAATAATTATTTTATTATTCATTCATCACTTATATATGAAGAAAAAAGTAAAAAAAATAAAAATTAAATTAAATGGCAAAATTAAATTAATTCCAGAAAAAATTAAAATGTCTGATTTAATTAAAAGGTTTAAAATTCCAATCAATAAAGTAGCAATAGAGCTTAACCATGAAATAATAGATAAAAAAAATATAAATAAAATTAATATTAAAAAAAATGACACATTAGAAATAGTTCATTTTATTGGTGGGGGTTAAATTGAAAAAAGATAAATTGATTATTGCAAATCAAAAATTTGACTCAAGATTAATTGTTGGCACGGGAAAGTATAAAAATATGTCAGAGTGTGCGAAAGCAGTTAAATTATCGGGAGCTAATATTGTAACTGTTGCTGTAAGAAGAGTTAACATATCTGATAAAAAGAAACCTCTTTTAATGGATTATATAGATCCAAAAAAAATAACATATTTGCCCAATACTGCAGGATGTTTTAATTCTGAAGAAGCTTTAAGAACCTTAAGGCTTGCAAGAGATATTGGAGGTTGGAATTTAGTTAAACTAGAAGTTTTAGGTGATAAAAAAAATTTATTTCCAGATATGATTGAAACAATAAAATCAACTGAAGTTCTTGCTAATGAAGGATTTAAAATTATGGTATATTGCACTGATGATCCATTGATGGCTAAACGTTTAGAAAACTCTGGTGCTAGTGCGATTATGCCATTAGCAGCACCTATTGGATCAGGTCTTGGAATACAAAATAAAGTTAATATTAAAATTATAAGAGATCAAACTAAATTACCTTTAATAATTGATGCTGGGTTAGGTCAAGCATCTGATGCTGTTATTGCAATGGAATTAGGTTGTGACGGAGTTCTAGTAAATACTGCTATCGCTAAAGCTAAAAAACCCTACGAGATGGCTCTTGCTTTTAAAAATGGCGTTATTGCCGGAAGACAATCCTATCTTGCGGGTAGAATAAACAGAACTTTATCAGGAGGGCCTTCCTCTCCTTTTGAAGGGATCATATAGCTTTCTTATAAAAATTTTTTTTTACCGTTTTTTTAATAAATTTTTTTGCATCATAATTATTTATCAATTCATGATTTTTATTTTGTTGGTCTAAATTTTTTAACTTAACAAAATGCTCCACAACTTCGATAGTTTTTCTTGATTTATTTTGGATATTGATTACGTACTCTGGTATTATCAAAGAATTGTCAGTGACTATATCAATTGTCATTTTATTTTTTTTTTCAAAATAAGTTAAATCCTCAACAAAATTTTCTTTTAAAAAATCCGAAATTTTTTGGCATACTCTTAATTCAATAAATTTAGCTTTACTGGTTATAGCTTTTAGTTTTACAGTTTTAAGTATTTTTTGAGCAAAAGACTCATCAGTAAGAGTTATTTTCCATTTGATTGCGCTCTCTCTCAGTCGTTGTCTAGACATTTCTAATAGACCAAAATTTGTAATTTTTCCAATTTGAATACGCGCTCGATCGTTTCTACATTTCTCCTTCAATCTCTTTTCAACCAATCTTTTATTTCCGTAACTCAACATGTCTATAAAATCTATGATAATTAATCCTGATAAATCTCTAATTTTAATTTGCCTAGAAATCTCATCGACAGCCTCTAGGTTTGTATCTAAAGCCGTGCTCTCTATGTTTTTACCTTTAATAGAGCTTCCAGAGTTGATATCAATAGAGACTAATGCCTCCGTTGGATTTATTACTAAATACCCACCAGATTTAAGTTTAATTTCCGAGTCAAATATTTGGTTCAATTGTTGTTCAATGCCCTCTTGAATAAATAAAGGAATTTTGCCTCTATATTTTTTTATTTTTTTTACATTTGCTGGCATCATAATTTTCATGAAATTTTGAGCTTTTTTGTAGCCTTCATTTCCCTCAATAACAATATTTTTAGTATTATCATCATAGAGGTCTCTTAGTGCTCTTTTTATAATTTCACTTTCTTGATGTATTAAAGAGGGAGCTATCGAATTAATGGCAATATTTTTAATTTCATTCCAATTTTTTATAAGGGTAGTTAAATCTTGATTAATTTCATTTTTAGTTTTGTTACATCCAGCAGTTCGTACAATTAATCCCATCTCTTTTGGAATTTCAATTTCATTTAAAATATCTCTTATTTTCTTTCTATCTGCAGGATTAAAAATTTTTCTTGAAATGCCACCACCCTTAGGAGTATTGGGCATAAGGACGATATATTTTCCAGCAATAGAAATGAAAGTGCTTAAGGCAGCACCTTTTTGACCTCTTTCATCCTTAATAACTTGAACTAAAATTACCTGACCCGGTTTTATAACTTCCTGAATTTTGTATCTTTTAGCAAATCTAAATTTTTTTTCGAATTTAATTTCTTTATCAGTTTCTTTAAAATCTAAATTTTCATTATTGCCATTGTTTTCATTGTTTTCATTGTTTTCATTGTTTTCATTTCTTTCATTGTTTTCAACAAATTCTTTTTGAACTGGATCATCGATTTCTAATTTACCTTCAGCGATATTCTCTTCTTCTTTTGCGACCGTTTCTCTTGAAAGCTCTTCTCTGGCTCTTTTTTCTTCTTCTTTTATTTTTTCAAGATCACTTTTTGGTATTTGATAATAATCTGATTGAATATCATTGAATGATAAAAAGCCATGTTTTTCTCTACCAAAATCTATGAATGCCGCTTGAAGGGACGGCTCAATTCTACTTACCTTGCCAAGGTAGATGTTATTTTTAATTAAATTATTTTTTAAACCCTCGTATTCATAATCCTCAATTTTGTCATCTTGTTTGAAAACAACTCTTGTTTCATTTGGATTTGAGGCATCAATAAACAAATTTTTTTCCATAGTATTTTTTTTGATTGTTTCATTTTTTTTATTTTATTAAATTCTGTATAATTGTAGTGCCTTATCTTTAACAAATTCTCTGATATAATGGAAATAAAATGAGTATAAAAATTGTAAATAAAATCACCAGATATATGACCTATGAAAATAGAAAATAGTTTAATAAAAAATATATCAACTAAATTAGGTGTTTTTTTGCTTATTAGTTTTTTAACTATTTTGATTATTTTATTAATTTTTTCTAACAGCATACCTGACTATAAATTTTTAAAAAATTATAAACCGCCAGTATCAAGTAAAGTTTACTCTGGAAATGGAGAGCTTGTAGCTGATTTTTCAACGGAAAAGAGAATTTTTGTTCCATATAATTCTATACCTAAAAATGTAATTAATGCTTTTTTGTCAGCTGAGGATAAAAATTTTTTTTCTCATTCGGGAGTTGATATAAGAGGGATATTTAGAGCAATTAAAAACAATATTTCCAATCTAAAAACATCAAAAAGGCTTGAGGGTGGGTCGACAATTACTCAACAAGTAGCAAAAAACTTTTTATTAACCAATGAGCTAAGTTTTAAAAGAAAAATTAAAGAGGCAATACTTGCACTAAGGATTGAACGAGCACTGTCAAAAGAGAGAATTTTAGAGCTTTATTTAAATCAAATTTATCTTGGAAGTGGCGCCTACGGGGTTGCGGCTGCTAGCCTAGAATATTTTGATAAATCTATTGAAGAATTAAATTATGCTGAAGCTGCTTTGCTAGCTGCTCTTCCAAGAGCGCCAAGTAAATATAATCCATATCGAGATATTGATACAGCTAAATCTAGAAGAGACATAGTTTTAAAAAATTTATTAGATAATAATTATATAGACTATGCAACATATGAAGAATTGTTAAAAACAAAAATTAATTTAAATAAATTAGAAAAAGTTTATTTAGAAGATGCGCAGTATTATGTTGAAGATGTTAGAAAAAATATAATAGAAAAACTCTCTTACGACAAAACTTATAAAGAAGGACTTAATATTAATACACCAATTAATTTAGAATTACAGAGAGTTGCAACGTCAGCATTGAGGGCTGGTTTAATTGAATATGATAAAAGAAAAGGTTGGCGAGGTGCATTAGAAAATAAAGAATATTCAAACAATTGGTTTAATGATTTAGAAAAATTTAAATTGGAGAATTCCATAAAATGGAAAATTGCAATTGTTAAAAAAATTGATCAATTTTCAGTAGTAATTGAAACTGAAGATAGCTTTACAGGAAAAATTGAATACGAGAATACTTCTTGGACTAACAAAGAATTAAAAAATTTATTAAAAATAGGTGATATTATTTATGTAGAAAAAATTCAAGACAACAAATTTGCGTTAAGACAATTACCTCAGACCGAGGGTGCAATTGTTGTAATGGATCCTTATACAGGAAGAGTGTTAGCTTTAGCTGGCGGTTTTAGTTTTAAAAAAAGCGAATTTAACAGAGCAACCCAAGCCCTAAGGCAACCTGGTTCTGCATTTAAACCATTTGTTTATGCGTTAGCTTTAGAAAATGGTTATAATCCTTCTTCGTTAGTTTTAGATGCTCCTATAGTTATAGATCAAGGTCCAGGTTTAAAAATGTGGAAACCAGAAAATTACGGTAAAGAATTTTATGGATTATCAACTTTAAGATCTGGTTTGGAAAATTCTAGAAACTTAATGACAGTTCGAATTGCCCAAAATTTAGGACCAGATAAAATTGCAAAATTTAGTAAAGAAATGGGTATTTATGACAATCCAGATGAATTGATATCCATTTCTTTAGGCTCAGGAGAAACTACTCTTCTAAAATTAACCAATGCTTATGCATCTTTTGTTAATGGAGGTAAATTAGTTGAGCCCATATTAATTGATAGAATTCAAGACAGTGAAGGGAATACAATTTTTAATAACTATCAAAGAAAATGTATCAATTGTGATTTAATCTCTTTTTCAAGCTACGATTATCCAGAAATAATGGATGATTACAAGCAGATGATCTCTCCTCAAACCGCTTATCAAATAAGTTCGATACTTGAGGGGGCAACTCAAAGAGGAACTGGAAAAAATTTAAAAGACTTAAATCTTAATTTGGCAGGTAAAACTGGAACTACCAATGACAATATCGATACCTGGTTTATAGGATTTACCTCAAATTTACTGATTGGAGTTTATGTTGGAAACGATAACCCTGCATCATTAGGTAAGAATGAAACAGGCGCAAGAACTGCCTTACCGATTTTTAAAAAATTTGTTTCGGAGGTTGTTCAAAAGTCTGACGCAAGACCATTTAAAGTTCCTGATGAAACAGTTATGATGATGATTGATTTAAATACAGGACAAAAGGCTGAAAATAATACAAAAAATAAAATTGTCGAAGTTTATAAAACAACAGATATTAATGAAGGGCAGATTTTAAATTTAAAAAACGATCGGTTAGACAACAGCAATATTTTCAAGTTTTATTAATGGATAATAAATATTTAAATATCAAACAGGAATTAGAAAAAATTAATATTAGGATTAAGGAGTATCTTTGAAAAAAATAATATTTATTTAAAGTTACAAGATCACAATAAAAAAATGGCCGATATAAATTTTTGGCAAGACAAAAATTTATCAAAAAATATTATTAAAGAAAAAAAATTATTTGAAGAATTAATTAATTCTTTTGAAAATTCAAATCAACAATTAAAAGACCTAGACGATTTGCATGAACTAGCCAATAAAGAAAATAATTTGTCTGTTCAAAATGAGGTTATAGAAAATATTAAAGATTTAAAAAAAATTGTAAAAAACAATGAAATTAAATGTTTCTTATCTAAGGAGTCGGATTCTTTAGACTGCTATATCGAAATTCATGCTGGTGCTGGTGGCACTGAGAGTCAAGATTGGGCAGATATGTTGAGAAAAATGTATCTTAAGTGGGCTGATCATAAAAAGTTTAAGTCAGATTTAATAAGTGAGCATAGAGGAGATGAAGCAGGGGTTAAATCTTCAACAATCAAAATAGAGGGCGATTATGTATTTGGTTGGTTAAAAAATGAGTCTGGAATTCATCGATTAGTCAGAATTTCGCCTTTTGACTCTGGAGCACGAAGGCATACTAGTTTTGCTAGTGTATGGGTCTATCCTATAGTTGATGAAAACATTAATATAGAGGTTTTAGAAAAAGATTTAAGAATTGATACTTATCGATCAAGCGGAGCAGGAGGACAGCATGTTAATACTACCGATAGTGCCGTTAGAATAACTCATATTCCAACGAAAATTGTTGTACAATGCCAAAATCAAAGATCGCAACACAAAAATAAAGAAACTTGCATGAATATGCTTAAAGCAAGACTTTATGATTATGAAATGAAAAAAAAGGAACAAGCCAATCAAAATTATGAGGAAACCAAATCCGAAATTGGATGGGGACACCAAATAAGATCATATGTTTTACAACCCTATAGATTGGTTAAAGATAATAGAACAAATTTTGAAAGCACAAGTCCTGAAAAAGTTTTGGAAGGACAAATAGATGAATTTTTAGAACAATCTCTCTATCAAATTAAATGAAAAGATTTATCACTATAGCATCTTTTTTAATTATTCTAATTTTAGGCTCAATAATTGGCTACTTTAGTTTGTTAGGTTTTGAAACTAATTTATTTAATAATCAAATTAAAGAAAATATTAATAAAATTGATAAAAATTTAGATCTTGAATTAAAAAAAGTAAAAATAATTTTTGATCCTATAAAATTTAAAATTAACGCCAAATCCCTTGGACCAAAAATAAAATATAAAAACAACACAATCGAACTTGAAAAAATAAATACACAAATTTCGTTAGTCTCGTTGATCAAAAAAAATTTAGCATCCACAAGTTTGCAAATTTCAACAAAATCAATAAATTTAATTGATCTTAGGGAATTTCTGCAAGTTATTAAAGATAGTCCAGAGTTAGATTTATTAAAGAATAATCCTTTAAATGGGTTTTTGATTGTGGATGTCCAACTAAATTTTGATGAAAATGGAAAAATTATTGATGATTATAAAATTAGCGGCAATCTAAAAGATGGAAGTATTGATTTATTCGAAAGGTACAAATTAACAAAAATTAACTTTTTTTTTAATCTAAAGAATGAATTTTATAATTTTCAAAATATAAATTTCTCATTAAATGGAAAAAGATTTTTATCAGAAGAGCTTAAGGTCACAAATAATATCAATGATTTCTTTTTTGAGGGAAAAATTAAAAATGAAATATTAAATATCAATAAAGATTATGTTGACAATATAATTAATTTGCAGGATCTAAATCTAAATTTTAAAAAGATTAGTTTTAGTTCAATCAATAATTTTTCATTTAATTTAAATAATGAATTTAAATTTACAAATTTAAATTTAAATTCTGAAATAACAGTCAATGAAATGGTTTATAAAAAGCCAATTTTTATTTCAAATTTAATTTTTGATAAAAGTGAGGATATAAGTTTAACAAATCATAATATTGTATTAAATTATCAGGGTGATAATTTGTCTATCAAAGGATCTGGTGATCTAAAATTAGAAAAAGAAATAGACAAGATTGATTATGTTTTTTCAAAAAATGGTGAAGCGATTAATCTTAATTCCAAAATTCAGTTAAATGAACTCAATTTAAAGAAAAATCAATATTTAGTTGATTTTTTCCCAGATATTGCTGATCAAATAAATTTAAAAAACCATCAAATTGAAATTAATTATTTAGAGGAAACCTTTTCTATCAAGGGAACAGGTAAAATAAAAATACAAAATGACTATGATGAAATAATTTACTTAATTTCAAATAAAAAAAATAATTATAAATTTGAAACTAATTTAACTCTAAGTCAAAATTTATTTGAAATTGATTTTTTAAATTATCAAAAAGAAAAAAAAGCAGAAGCCAAATTGTTGGTAGAGGGTAGTTTTGAAAAAAATAAGAATATTATTTTTAATAAATTAAATATTACTGAAAAAAATAATAAAATTTTAGTACAAAACTTAGTTTTAGATAATTTATTTAAATTTATAAAGGTTGATTTGATAAATTTAAATTATCTAGATCGTTATAATAAAAAAAATCAATTAATTGTCCAAAGAAAAGAAGCAAATAATTATGATATCAATGGTTCAAATTTTAATGCAACCAGTTTAATAAATAATTTATTAGAGGATAAGGATCCACCCAAATCTAAATTCTTTAAGGAAGACCTGCTTTTGACTTTAAAAATTGATCAAGCCTTTATGGATGACGAAAGTGTATTAAAAAATTTGTACGGAAAAGTTTCCATCAAAGACAGCGAAGCACATACCAGTGATCTTAGTGCTTTTTTTGAAGACAATTCAAATTTTAAATTTACTATAAATAACAACGGAAGTGAAAAAGTAACTACTTTATTTTCTGCAAAAGCCAAACCATTTGTAAAGCGATATAAATTTATCAAAGGTTTTGAAGGCGGCTCCCTTGATTTTTCCTCTATAAAATCAAATGATATTTCAACATCAAAATTGATTATCTATGATTTTAAACTTAATGAGTTACCCGCTTTAACAAAGCTTTTAACTCTAGCCTCTCTTCAGGGAATTTCAGATTTATTAAGTGGAGAAGGTATCAGATTTAAAGAGCTGGAGATGAACTTTGAAAATAAAGGAAGTCTTATGACCATTAATGAATTATACGCAATAGGTCCCTCAATATCAGTGCTGATGGATGGATATGTTGAAAAGCAAAAACTTATAAGTTTAAGTGGTACTTTGGTGCCAGCAGCAACGATTAATAAAGTAATTGGTCACATTCCAATATTAGGAAAAATTTTAGTAGGTTCGCAAATAGGTGAGGGAATTTTTGGTGTGAGTTTTAAAATTAAAGGTCCTCCTAAAAATTTAGATACCACTGTAAATCCTATTAAAACTCTTACTCCTAGATTCATCACAAGAACTTTGGAAAAATTAAAACAAACTAAATAAGCTCAATTTTAACATGTCTTTTTTTTCCAATAGAAAGTTTAAGGAAATTTTCTTTAAATAATTGCTTGTTTATTATTAATTTTTCATCTGAAATTAACGTATTGTTAATTTTGATGGCGTTTCCACTGATAAGGCGTCTAATTTCACTCTTAGAGTTTTCTAATTTAGATAGAATAATAAGGTCAACAATATTAATTTTTTTATCTAAATTCTTTATTGTAACTTGAACGGAAGGAAGATTTGAGCCTGAGTTGGTTGCGGAAAAAGCCTCTTTAGCGATATTTTCAGACTCTTCAGCCGCTTTTTCTCCGTGCAACATAGCGGTGGTTTTATTTGCCAGTAATATTTTTAAATCATTAATGTCATTATTTTTAATTTTTTCGATATCCTTAATTTCAATATCAGTGAAAATTTTTAAAAATTT
>Ga0169931_10008382_pt1 | contig 15099 bp, 12 predicted proteins | sample Kivu_15m_20L_FD_129675 | JGI IMG/M metagenome (GOLD analysis project Ga0169931, IMG submission 129675) | Freshwater microbial communities from Lake Kivu, Western Province, Rwanda to study Microbial Dark Matter (Phase II) - Kivu_15m_20L... | ecosystem: Environmental > Aquatic > Freshwater > Lake... | reverse complement strand
TCACCGCGATGATCCCGGAGGGCCGCGGCCGCGAAAAGTCCGTCAGCGCCGTCTTCTTCACGGTGCCGTGGGAGGTCGCCATGAACACGAAGTGGTTCTCGTCGAATTCCTTGACCGGCACGACAGCGGTGACCTTCTCGCCTTCTTCCAGCGGGAACACGTTCACCATCGGCTTGCCGCGCGCGGCGCTGCCGCCCTGCGGCACCTCGAATACCTTCAGCCAGTACAGGCGCCCTCGATTGGAGAAGCACAGCAGATAGTCGTGCGAGTGCGCCACGAACAGGCGCTCGATGAAGTCATCGTCCTTGGTGGTGGCCGCGGTGCGCCCGCGTCCGCCGCGCCGCTGCGCGCGGTAGTCCGCCAGCGGCTGCGACTTGACGTAGCCGCCGTGGGAGAACGTGACCACCATGTCCTGCGGCGCGATCAGGTCCTCGAGGGAAATGTCCTCCGCGACGGTGACGATCTCGCTCCGTCGCCGGTCGCCGAACTCCTCGCGAACCGCCTTCAGCTCGGCGGCGATGATGGCGGTGATGCGTGCCGGCTTGTCCAGGATATCCAGCAGGTCGGCGATGGTGGTCATCACCTCGCGGTACTCGTCGCGGATCTTGTCCTGCTCCAGGCCCGTCAGGCGCTGCAGGCGCAATTCGAGGATCGCCTGCGCCTGCTCCGGCGACAGGCGGTAGCCCTCGTCCCCGAGGCCGAAGTCGGCGCCCAGTCCGTCGGGGCGGAACGAGGCGATGCCGATCGCGCCGGTGCTTGCCGCCGACACGCGCGCTAGCATCTCGCGCACCAATTCCGAGCGCCAGGCGCGGCCCAGCAGCGCCTGCTTCGCCTCCGAGGGCGAGGGCGCACGCTTGATGAGCTCGATCACCTCGTCGACGTTGGACAGCGCCACCGCGAGGCCCTCCAGGATGTGGCCGCGCTCGCGCGCCTTCTTCAGCTCGAACACCGTGCGCCGCGTCACCACCTCGCGGCGATGACCGATGAAGGCCGCGAGCATGTCCTTGAGATTCAGCAGGCGCGGCTGGTTGTCCACCAGCGCCACCATGTTCATGCCGAAGCTGTCCTGCAGCTGCGTCTGCTTGTAGAGGTTGTTGAGCACCACCTCGGCCAGCTCGCCGCGCTTCAACTCGATCACCACGCGGATGCCTTCCTTGTCGGACTCGTCGCGGATGTCCGAGATCCCCTCGATCTTCTTTTCCGTGACCAGCTCGGCGATCCGCTCCAGCAGCGCCTTCTTGTTGACCTGGTAGGGCAGCTCGTCGACCACGATCTGCTGCCGGTCGCTCTTGCCCGGAATATCCTCAAAGTGCGTGCGCGCCCGCATCACCACGCGGCCGCGCCCGGTGCGGTAGCCCTCGTGCACCCCGGCGATGCCGTAGATGATCCCGGCCGTCGGGAAATCCGGAGCCGGCATCAGCTTGATCAGCTCCTCGATGGCGCAGGCCGGATTCTCCAGCAGCTGCAGGCAGGCATCCACCACCTCGCCCAGGTTGTGCGGCGGAATGTTGGTGGCCATGCCCACCGCGATCCCGGAGGAGCCGTTGATCAGCAGGTTCGGGATCCGCGCCGGCAGGATCAGCGGCTCGCGCTCCGAGCCGTCGTAGTTCGGGCCGAAATCGACCGTTTCCTTGTCGATGTCGGCCAGCAACTCGTGGCCGATCTTGGCCATCCGGATCTCGGTGTAGCGCATGGCCGCGGCGTTGTCGCCGTCCACCGAGCCGAAGTTGCCCTGTCCGTCCACCAGCATGTAGCGCAGCGAAAAATCCTGCGCCATGCGCACGATGGTGTCGTAGACCGCGGTGTCGCCGTGCGGGTGGTACTTGCCGATCACGTCGCCCACGATGCGCGCCGATTTCTTGTACGCGCGGTTCCAGTCGTTGGAGAGCTCGTGCATCGCGAACAGCACCCGTCGGTGCACCGGCTTCAGGCCATCGCGCACGTCGGGCAGCGCGCGCCCGACGATGACGCTCATGGCGTAGTCGAGGTACGACCGGCGCATCTCCTCTTCGAGGCTGACTGGGAGCGTTTCCTTGGCAAAAGCTTCCATTGCGGCTCTTTTTCTAGGGTGGCGGGCGGCGGCCGTTGCAGCTTTGAAAGGGTCCGGGAGCGGGATCGCGAAACAGGCTGGTGGATGCTGCGTTTTCGAGGCCGGATTTTAACATGTAGGCACCGGATTTCCCTCGCGATTGCGGGCCTGCGCGGGCGCCCCGTGGCCTATACTGCGTTTCATTTCGGCGCCATGACCCAGAAACTCCTGATCTGCCCGCGCTGGGTGATTCCGGTAGAGCCCGACGGCGCCGTGCTTGCCGATTACGCGGTGGCCGTGCGCGACGGCCGCATCGAGGCGGTGCTGCCACGCCTCGAGGTCGAGGCGCGGTTCGCGGACTACGCGCGCGAGGAGTTGCCGGCGCACGCCCTGATTCCCGGGCTGGTCAATGCGCACACCCATGCCGCGATGTCGCTGATGCGCGGCATGGCGGACGACCTCCCGCTGAAGCGTTGGCTCGAGGAGCACATCTGGCCGGCGGAGGCCCGGCACGTCTCGGCGACGTTCGTCAAGGACGGCACCCTGCTCGCCTGCGCCGAGATGCTGCGCGGCGGGATCACCTGCTTCAACGACATGTATTTCTTTCCCGACGCGGCGATCGAGGCCGCGCAGGCGGCCGGCATGCGGGCGGCGCTGGGCCTGATCGCGATCGAATTCCCCTCCGCTTACGCCTCCGACCCGGACGACTACCTTGCCAAGGGCCTCGCGCTGCGCGACCGCTGGCGCGACGATCCGCTGCTTTCGTTCTGCCTTGCGCCGCACGCGCCCTACACCGTGTCGGACGCCACCTTCCGCAAGATCGCCACCCTCGCCGGCGAGATCGAGGTCCCGGTGCATGTCCACCTGCACGAGACCGAGGGCGAGATCGCGCAGTCGGTCGCGCAGCACGGCGTGCGGCCGCTCGAGCGCCTGCGGCGCCTGGGCCTTGCCGGGCCGGGCCTGATCGCGGTGCACGCCGTCCACCTGACCGACGAGGAGATCGCGCTCCTCGCAAGGCATGGCGCCTCCGTGGCGCACTGCCCGAGTTCGAACCTCAAGCTGGCCAGCGGCTTCGCGCCGGTGGCGAAGCTGGCGCGGGCCGGCGTGGGCCTTGCCCTGGGTACCGACGGGGCGGCGAGCAACAACCGCCTCGACCTGATGGAAGACATGCGCCTCTCGGCGCTGCTCGCGAAGGCGGTGGCCGGGGACGCGGAGGCGCTGCCGGCGCGCGCGGCGCTCAGGGCGGCCACCCTTGGTGGGGCGACCGCCCTCGGTTTGGAGACGCGGATCGGCTCCATCGTCGCCGGCAAGGAGGCCGACCTGGCCGCCGTGGCGCTGGAGGGCACGCCGGAACTGGAACCCTGCTTCGACCCGATCTCCCAGCTGGTTTATGTTGCGGGTCGGCAACACGTGAGCCATACTTGGGTGGCCGGACGCTGCCTGCTACGAGATGGAACCCTGCAAAACGGCGCTCTGCGGGGCTTGGACGCCCGTGCAAAGTTGTGGCAGAATGAGGTTAAGAGACGCTCATAGCTTTGAATAAAAACAGAAACAGACTGTTTTTACCTTATCCCCGAAAAGCCGAAAGGGAATTGAATGAACAACAAGCTTTGGTCTTCGCTGCTGGCCGCTGCCGGTGTGATGCTTTCCGGCGCCTCCTTCAACGCCGTCGCACAGGGCTACTGGAGGGACGCAGCGGGCGCCGTCTGGAAGAACGCCTCCGGCCAGTGCTGGCGTGCCGGTTTCTGGACGCCCGCGATGGCGACCGCCGAGTGCGATCCCGACATGGTTCCGAAGCCTGCCGCGAAGCCCGTTCCCCCGCCGCCCCCGGTGAAGCCGGCCCCGGCGCCCAAGCCCGCGGCCAAGCCCGCGGCCGAGCCCAAGCCCAAGCCCAAGCCCAAGCCTGTCGCGGCCAAGGTCACGCTCGCGGCCGACGTGCTGTTCGACTTCGATAAGGCGGTGCTCAAGCCCGATGGCAAGTCCAAGCTCGATGACCTCGCCGCCAAGGTGAAGGGCATCAACCTGGAAGTGGTGATCGCGATCGGCCACTCCGACTCGATCGGTGCGGACGCCTACAACCAGAAGCTGTCGGTGCGCCGCGCCGAGTCGGTCAAGGCCTACCTGGTGTCCAAGGGCGTGGAGCCGAACCGGATCTACACCGAGGGCAAGGGCGAGAAGCAGCCCGTCGCCAGCAACAAGACCAAGGACGGCCGCCAGAAGAACCGCCGGGTCGAGATCGAGATCATCGGCACGCGCGGGAACTAAGCGCCACCGAGCCTCGCGAAAAGCCCCGCTCCGGCGGGGCTTTTTGTTTGTGGGGCCCGTTCCGCGATGCCGACCATGCAGACCAACGCCGATCCGGGCGAACTCGCCAAATTCAGCGCGCTCGCACACCGCTGGTGGGATCCCCAGGGCGAGTTCCGACCGCTGCATGAAATCAACCCGCTGCGCCTGGCGTGGATCGAGGGCCTGTGTGCGCTGCCCGGCAAGTCCATTGTCGACGTTGGCTGCGGCGGCGGCATCCTCGCCGAGGCCATGTCACGTGCAGGAGCGCGGGTCACCGGCATCGACCTTGCCGAGAAGCCGCTCAAGGTGGCCCAGTTGCATCTGCTGGAGAGCCAACTGGACATCGAGTACCGGCTGACCTCCGCCGAGCAGCTCGCGGCGGAACGCCCGGGCGCCTACGAGGTCGTGACCTGCATGGAACTGCTGGAGCATGTGCCCGATCCGGCCAGTACGGTCGCGGCCTGCGCGAGACTCGCCAGGCCCGGCGGGCGCGTGGTGTTCTCCACCCTCAACCGGAATCCGAAGGCCTATCTCTACGCGGTGATCGGCGCCGAGTACGTGCTCAAGCTGCTACCCAGAGGTACCCACGACTACGCGCGTTTCGTGAAACCCTCGGAACTGGCACGCTGGTGCCGTGATGCCGGGCTGCGCACGATCCAGATCAAGGGCATGACCTACAACCCGCTGACCAGGGCCTACCGCCTGGGAGAGGACTGCGACGTGAACTACATGGTTTGCTGTGGCAAGGATGGCTAGCACGATCCTTTTCGATTTCGACGGCACCCTCGCCGACACCGCGGCGGACCTGTCGCGCGCGCTGAACCGGCTGCGCACCGAACGTGGCCTCGCAGAAGTGCCGCTGGCGCAGCTGCGCGGCCATGCCTCCTCGGGTGCGCGCGGCCTGCTCGGCGCCGGCATGGGCGTGCTGCCCGAGCATGCCGAGTTCAAGGCGCTGCGCGAAGCGTTCCTCAAGCACTACGCCGAGCACATCTGCGTTGACACGCAGCTGTTTCCCGGCATGGAAGGCCTGCTGTCCGCGATCGAGGCGCGCGGCCTGCGCTGGGGCATCGTCACCAACAAGTCCACCAGCCTGACACGACTCGTGGTGAAGGAACTCGGGCTGGATTCGCGCGCCGCCTGCGTGGTCTGCGGCGACACCACGCCGCACCTGAAGCCGCATCCGGCCTCGCTGATGCATGCGGCGGGCGAACTGGAGGTCGCGACCGCGGATTGCATTTATCTGGGCGACGACCTGCGTGACATCCAGGCCGCGCGCGCCGCCGGCATGCGCCCGGTCGCGGTAGCCTGGGGCTACGGCGAGCGGCTGGAGAGCTGGAACGCCGAGGCCATCCTCGAGCGCCCGGAGGACTTGATTTCCCGGCTCTGAGACCCCGTGTGGGACAATGCAGTCGAAGCATCGAATTCGGGGGTGACCTGGTTTCGACGCAGGTGTTGAAGCAGCACAGGGCATGCCGAGGAGCAGTGACCTCGTAAATCCATCTGCAAACACTACAAACGCCAACGACGAGCGTTTCGCTCTCGCCGCCTAATACCGGCGAGACGCTGCACTGACCTGCTGGTGGGTCAGGCCTCCTAAAAGAGGTGCAGCGTCATTTTCACCAGCCTCTCCCCGGGGTGTGGCCGCTTCGCCCCGGGGATCCGTCGAAGCGGCTAGCCGAGGATCAGCCTGCCGGTTGGCGGGTCCAAGGCGAAGCGCAAAGAACCAGGCTAAGCATGTAGTCCTGACTGTGGAAGGCTTGCGGACGCGGGTTCGACTCCCGCCACCTCCACTTACAAGGGCTCGGAAATTCTCCGGGCCCTTTTCTTATGGCGTTTCCCCGGGGAAACGCGGGGATGTGCTGCGGGTGACGAGGCGCCCGAGACGTCCGAAATGGCCTATTTCTGGCTGAGAGCCGTCTCTGTTCTCCGTTTGTCCTGCGGGTAGGCGCAGCGGGTGTCCTAGCGAAATCAACGTATTACGCGTGCCAGTTCGCTGTCAACCAAGGCGGCCGATCAAGAATCAAACCCCGCCACCGCTTCCCGCTCCGCCACCCAGTCCGCCGGTAACGGGTTCCGCTGAAACCACAGCAGGCTCATGCACCGGGGCTGCTGCCCGGCCAGGATGGCCTGGATGACGGCAGGCTCGAGCAGTGTCAGCCGCAGCAACTCGTTGACCGTCGAATGGTGCGGCCCCTCCTGGCGCGCAATATCGCTGCCGCTGGCGACCACGCCATCGTCCAGCAACTGCTGCCAGTAGAAGTGACCTGGATGATGTGGGGCACGTTGCAGCAGTACGCCGGGCGCCTGCACCGGGAGCACGCCAGCAAGACCGACGTTCGGATCATCGACTTCGTGGACACCGGGCGCCCGGCGCTGCTGCGGATGTGGGACAAGCGCCAGCGTGGCTACCGGGCGATGGGGTACAGGATCGGGGCCGGTGGATCTCCGGAATGACGACGAATTCTCCCGTGGCCGTCGGGAGTTTCGCGTTGACCCGCAGCAGACCGCCCCAGTGCTCATCAGCTTGGTAAGCCAGTCGGCACATGGTCAACCGTCCGCCACCATCTTGCACGATGGTGCGCCAATACCGTGCCAACGCCGCGCGCTACTGTGGCTCCAGCCCGACCTTTTTCACCATCGCGGCGTACTTCACGAGCTCTGAGCGGAACGCCGCCTGCGCCTGCTCGGTGGTGCTGATGCGGATCGTGTTGCCCATCCTGACCATGGTCTCCTTGACGGCGCCATCGGCGAACGCGGCGACCACGGCATCGTGCACCTTCTTCACCGCGGCCGGGGTCATGCCCTTGGGCCCGATCACGGCGAACCACGCTTCCACGTCGAAATTCGCCAGGCCCTGCTCGGCGAAAGTGGGGACACCCGGCGCGGCCGCGGAGCGCTGGGAGGCGAGCATGCCCAGCGGGCGCAGCTTGCCGCTGGCGATGTGGCCCTGCACGCTCGGCAACGCGAGCGTGCCGAAATCGACCTGCCCGCCGAGGAGATCGGTCACCATCGGCCCGACGCCTTTGTAGGGAATATGTTTCGCCTTGACGCCGGCGGCATCCAGGTAGAGCTCCGTCGCGAGGTGCAGGATGGTGCCGTTGCCGCCGGAGGCGTAGTTGTACGCGTCGGGCTTGTCCTTGAGCAGGGCGACGAGCTCCTTGTGGCTGGTCGCCGGCAACCGCGCGGGATTGACGACCAGCACCATGGGCGTCGAGCCGACCACCGCGATGGGGGTGAAATCACCGGGCATCTCGAACGGCAGGGATTTCAGCACGCTGGGGAAGATCACGACGTTGTTGGACACCACCGACAGCGTGTTGCCGTCGGGCGCCGAGCGGGCCAGCGCCTGCAGGCCGATCACGCCGCCCGCCCCGGTCTGGTTCTCCACCACGACGGTCGTGCCCAGCGCCTTGGCGAGCGCGGGCTGGGCCGCGCGCGTGATGGCATCGACGCCGGATCCGGTGGCGTTGGGGAGGATGAAGCGGACCGGCGACTGTGCCAGGGCGGGAGCCGCGGCAAGCGCGGCAAGAAGCAGTGCATAGAGTGGTTTCATGGCTACCATTCTAGACCCGAACGGACCGATCCTCCTCCTGTGCGGGGGCCGGCGCGCAACGAGGCGCATCGCGCGGCCAGAAGCTGCGGAACGGTCCTGGTTTCGCGCCATGACCCACGCTATGCTAGCGTGCAGAGGAGGCTCCATGACCATGACAATATCGGTCGCCATCGGCGCCGCGTTGCTCGCATTGCTCCAACCTGCGTTGCTGCACGCGCAGCCCTACCCCACGCAGCCGGTCAAGATCCTGGTCGGCTTCCCGCCGGGCGGCACCACCGATGTCATCGGCCGCCTCACCGCGCAGGAGCTGAGCGCGCAGACCGGCAAGCCCTTCCTGGTGGAGAACCGCCCCTGCGCCAGCGGCGCGATCGCGGCGGGCGCGGTGGCGAAGTCCGACCCCGATGGCCACACGCTGATCATGGTGCCCAGCACCTACGGCACGGCGAGCGCGCTGTATGCCAGCCTGCCCTATGCTGACGGCGACCTGCGCCCCGTGGGCCTGATCGGCAGCACGCCCTACGTGTTCGTCCTGCACCCGTCGATCGCGGCCAATACCTTCCCGGACCTGCTCAAGCTGGTGAAGCAAAACCCCGGCAAATACGAGTTCGCCTCCTCCAGCCCGGGCACCGCGCAGCACCTGGCGGGCGAACTGGTGAAGCGCATGGCGGGCGTGGACATGCTGCACGTTCCCTACAAGGGCAGCGGCGCGCTGTTGCCGGACCTGCTTTCGGGCCGCGTGCCGATGATGTTCGAGAACGTAGCCATCATGACCCCGCACATTCGCCAGGGAAAGCTGAAGGCGCTCGCCATCTCCAGCTCGAAGCGCTCCGCGCTGTTGCCGGGAGTGCCGACAGTGGCCGAGACTGGACAGGGGCTGGAGGGCTTCGAGGTGCTGGGCTGGTTCGCGCTCATGGCCCCGGCGAAGACCCCGCAGGCGGTCCTCAGCCTGCTCAACGCGGAAATCAACAAGATGATCGCCAAGCCGGCGATCGTGACGCGGTTCCAGGAACTGGGCGCCGAGCCGATGGGCGGCACGGCGGAGGCCGCCGCGACCTACATCAAGGCCGAGCAGGACAAGTGGGGCAAGGTGATCCGGGACGCGGGGATCAAGGCGAACTAGTCGTGTAGCGCGGATACCGCTTTGCGATCCACCCTGGCGGCGGCTTCGGGCGCCGTCTTCATTTGGGCCACTGCCTTCTCCAGATCCAGGTACCGGCCGTGGTAATCGCCCATCCCCGAAGTGCGGATCATGTGGCGGATCTCGGCGGGGTCGTAGTCACCCACCGCCAGGTGCACCAGGCAGCGGTTGTCCCACAGCACGAGATCCCCAATGCTCCAATAGTGCCGGTAGACGTGCTTGGGCTGCACCGCGTGCTGGCACAGGAACTGCACGATCGGCTTGCTCTCTTCCTCCGACAAGCCAAGGAAGTTTCGCACCCGTTCGTTGATGTAGAGCGCCTTCTTTCCGGATTCCGGGTGCAGGCGCACCGCCGGGTGCACCACAGGAGGGTTGAGGCGCCGGAACTCGTTCGCTACTTCCGGGCCGCGCTGGTCCAGCCCCGCCACCAGGCTGATGTCGTGCACCGCCTCCAGGCCGTCCAGGAACGCGCGCATCTTGGGCGACAGGCCCTCGTAGGCGAGGTACATGTTGGCGAACATGGTGTCGCCGCCCACCGAAGGCTTCTCCAGGCAGTACACCGCCGTGTGCTTCGCCGGGCGCGTGGTGTAGGACAGGTCGGTGTGCCAGTTCTGCCCGGCGTTGTAGGTCGGGAACACCTTGCCGTCCTTCTTCTTGTTGCTCAGGAGAAAGACTTCCTTGTTGTCCGGGTGCCGGTTGAAGGGCTGCGAGGAGAAATCGTCCAGCTCGCCGAAATGGCGCGTGAACGCGACCAGCGAGTCGGGGTCCAGCTTCTGCTCCGGGAACACGAGCACCAGATGCTCCAGCCAGGCCTTGCGCAGCGCCTCGAGGGTGTCGGCCGGGACGGGCCTGGACAGGTCGACGCCGGTCACGCGCGCGCCGCAGGCGTGGCCCACGCGCTGGATGGTCAGGTTCGGCATGCCCGGGCACCTCCGTCTTGGATCGGGACAGTATAGCGCCGGGTCGGCGGTATTCTTGGCGGATGCGGCCGGCTGGTTCATTCGAGGACCACCTCGCCCGCGAGATCGTCGCGAGCGAGCGCCTGCGCATGGGCGCGCTCGCGGCGCTGCTGGGCGCCCTGCTGCTCATCTTTCCCGCCTTCTACGGACTGTTCCAGGACAGCTACCGGCAGTTCTTCACCAGCGCCAGGGGCATAGTCTGGGCGGGCCTGGTGATCCTGCTCCTGCTCGTCTACGAACTTGCGGTGCGCCGTGCGGTAGGCCAGCGCGCGCGCGACGGCAGGTGCATTTCCGAAGCCCTGCGCTACCTGAACGCGTTCGTCGAGACCGGCGTTCCAAGCATCCTGATCGTGCTGGTCGCCCGCCACGCCAACCCGGCCCTCGTCCTGCAGGGCGCGGCGGTCCTGATCTACAGCGTGTTCATCGTGCTCTCGACCATGCGGCTGGATTGGCGCCTGTCAGCGTTCACCGGAGCCGTGGCGGCCGTGGAGTACGTCGCGCTGTGCTGGCACTACACCGGCGCCGGCGGCGCGGCGCTCGCCGGCACGCCGCTGGAATCACCGCCCTTCTACCTCGCCAAGGGCGCCATGCTGCTGCTGGCCGGCCTCGCCGCAGGCTTCGTCGCGCACCAGCTCAAGCGCCGTGCCGGCAACGCCTTCCGCGCGCAGCAGGAGCGCGAGCGCACCCTGGGCACCTTCGGCCATCAGGTCTCGCCGGAGATCGTCGAGGCGCTACTCAAGGGCGGCGCCGGGCCGGAGAGCCGGCGCGCGTTCGTTTGCGTCATGTTCATGGACATCCTAGTGCGAAACCACTCCGGCCCAGCCGCGGCGCCGTGCCCGGCGCGCTTGGGCCGCGGCAAAGCGCTCCACGTCGAAGCCGATCAGTTGCAGTTGCGCCGGAGACGCAAAGAGGTCGAATCCGGTGCGCTCGAAACGCCACGGCGCAGCACCACCGGCTGCTTCCAGGCGGCGGTGCGCCGCAGCATCGATCGTGGTCGAACAGGAGTCCGACGCGAGGCGCGGGTGCAGCGGTTGTCATCTCCAGGTTCGAACCCCGAGGGCTGGTTGTGCGTCCCGCGAATTGCAAAGCGGCGTTTCCCCTTGGTCGGCGGCGACTACGCCAGATTACACGCCGCGCGCACCCGCCGGAGGATGAGTCGTCGCCGCAGGGGTCGCGGGTCCGAAATTGATAGGATGAACCGCATGCTCAACCTTGCACCGCGCTGATGCCGCTACCCCACGGCCTGCGCGCATTTCGCCACCGCGATTACCGGCTCTATTTCGCCGGACAGGGTATCTCGCAGACCGGCACCTGGCTGCAACTGATCGCCACCAGCTGGCTGGTGTACGAACTCACCGGCTCGGCCTTCCTGCTGGGCCTGGCCGCCTTCGCGCAGCAAATTCCAATGCTCGTCCTGGGACCCTTCGCCGGAGTCTGGGTGGACCGCATGAAGAAGCGCAAGGTGCTGCTGATCACGCAGAACGGCGCCCTCGCGCAGTCGCTCGCAATGCTGGCACTGGTGGCCTCGGGTGAGGTCCGGGCCTGGCACCTGATCCTCGCCAACCTGGTGCTGGGTGTGCTCAACGCCATCGATTCCCCGGCGCGCCAGGCGCAACTGGTGGAACTGGTGGGCGGACGCGAGGACCTGCCCAACGCCATTGCCTTCAGCTCGGTGCTGATGAACAGTGCCCGCTTCATCGGCCCGATGATCGGCGGTGCGGTGATCGGCGCCCTGGGCGTGGCCTGGGGCTTTGCCCTCAATTGCCTGCTGCGCGGCGCGGTGATCCTGGCGTTGTCGCTGATCCGCGCCACGCCGCGCGCCACCGAGCGCGGTGACGACGGCTGGCTGCGCCAGCTGGCGGCAGGCTTTCGCTACGCCTTCGGCTTCCTGCCCACGCGCAGCGCGCTGCTGCTGCTGGCGGCGGTGAGCTTCTCGGTGCAGCCCTACCAGTCGCTCGCGCCCTACTTCGCGCGCGACGTGTTCCACGGCGACTCGGTCACGCTGGGCTGGCTGATCGGCGCCGGGGGCTTCGGCGCGGCCGCCGGCACGGTCTACCTGGCGATGCGCCCGACGATCCGCGGGCTGCTCACGCTGATGCCGGTGGCGGGCGCCGCCGCCGGCGCGGCGCTGATCGGCTTTTCCTTTTCCACCACGCTGTGGCTCGCGATCCCGCTGCTGGTGGTGGTGGGCGTGGGCGGCATGCTGACCGCCGCCTCCACCAACACCGTGCTGCAGACCATCGTGGAGGATCACATGCGCGCGCGGGTGGTCTCCATCTACATGATGGCGTTCCTCGGCATGGCGCCACTGGGCGCGCTGTTCGCCGGCACGCTGTCGGAAATCATCGGCCCGCCCGCGGTGCTGGCGCTGGGCGGCGCGGTCGCGCTCGCCGCCGCCGCGGTCTACTGGACGAAGCTGGGCGCGATTCGCAGCGCCATCCGCCCGATCTACCAGAAGCTGGGCATCGTGCCCTGGCCGGAAGCGGAGGATTGACGCCGCCCGCCCCCGCTTGGCGGCGGCCGGACCCTTACGCGCCAACGGCCGGCGCCCTGGCCGACAGAAAGGACCCGCCGAGCGAACGCGCGCCGAAGAGATGGTCGATGGTCTGCGGCTTGGCGACGCCGAAGCCCTGCATGAACGCCACGCCCAGCTCGGCCAGCTTGGCCTTCACCGTTTCCTCTTCCACGCACTCGGCAATGACCTTCGCGCCGGTCACCTGCCCGACGCGCACGATGGCTTTGAGCTTGGCCTGCGCGGCGCCCGAGCTCAGCAACGGCCGGATAATGGTGCCGTCCACCTTGACGTAGTCCGCCAACAGCGATTTCAACGGCGCGAAGGACACCGAGCGCCGCGCAAAGCCGTCGAGCAGCACGCCACAGCCCAGCTTCTTCACGTCCGAAGCGAAGCGCTCGCAGGCGACGCGCCGGTCGAGGGCATCGTTCTCGTCGAGCTCGAACACCAGCGCCGCCGGATCCACCGCGGTTATGCGCAATCGCATCGCAAGGAACGGCACGAAACCGGGCTCCCCAATCGCCTGCGCCGAGAGATTGAGACTCAGTTTCGCGACCTCGCCGCCCTGCTCCAGGCGCCGCAGCGCATTGCGTAGCACCCAGCGGTCCAGTTCCGCCATCATCCCGTAGTGCTCGAACGCGGGCAGGAAATCCCCCGGCGGCAGCATGCGCGTCTCTTCCTCGCTCAGGCGCACCAGCACTTCGGCCAGCGCGATGCCCCCGGGGGCCGCCAGCGCGTGGATCGGCTGCGCGTAGAGGCAGAAATGATCGTAGTCCAGCGCCTGGCGCAGCCGCGCGGCCGGATTCTCCCAGCCCGTCAGTACCGCGTCGGCTTCGTCATGGCTGGATTCGCAAACCATGGGGCATTGTATCCATCGCTCTGAACTCGGGACGGCTAGAATCCCACATTCCTTCCCCGAATCCTGCCGCCATGCCCGACAGTTTCGAAGCCATCCGCTACGACGTCTCGTCCGGCGTAGCGACCATCATGCTGAACAGGCCGGACAAAATGAATACGTTCACGCGCGCGACGCGCGATGAGCTCATCGCCGCGTTCGCCGCAGCGGATGCGAGCGACGACGTGCGCGCGGTCATCGTCACCGGCGCCGGGCGGGCGTTCTGCGCCGGCGCGGATCCGTCCGCCGGTGGCAGCACCTTCGACTATGCGAAGCGGGACGACGCCGGGCTGGAGGATCACCGCGACGGTGGCGGGCGGGTCACGCTGCGCATATTCGAATCGAAGAAGCCGGTCATCGCGGCCATCAATGGCGCCGCCGTCGGCATCGGGGTCACCATGACCCTGGCCATGGACATCCGCATCGCGTCCTCGGCGGCGCGCTTTGGCTTCGTGTTCGCGCGCAGGGGCATCGTGCCGGAGGCCTGTTCGAGCTGGTTCCTTCCCAAGGTGGTGGGCCTGAGCCAGGCGGCGGAATGGCTCTACTCCGGCCGCGTCTTCGGGGCCGACGAGGCGCGCGCCGGCGGCCTCGTCTCCAGGGTGGTGCCACCGGAGCAGCTCCTGCCCACCGCCATAGCCATCGCCCGCGAGATCGCGGACAACACTTCGCCGGTCGCAGTGGCGCTCAGCCGCCGGATGCTCTGGCGCATGGCCGGCGCGGACCATCCCATGGAGGCGCACAAGGTGGACTCCAGAGGCATCTTCGCAATGGGCGCGTCGCCAGACGTTCGCGAAGGCATTGCCGCCTTCAAGGAGAAGCGGCCGGCGAAGTTCACCATGAAGCCCAGCACGGACATGCCGGACTTCTATCCCTGGTGGACGGAGCGGCCGTTCAAATGAGGGTCGTCATCCTCGGCGCTGGCCTGGAAGGCACTGCCAGCGCCTGGTACCTGCGCGCCGCCGGACACGAAGTCACCGTGCTCGAGCGCCAGCCAGCCGCCGGCATGGAAACGAGTTTCGCCAACGGGGGCCAGATCTCCGTCAGCCACGCCGAGCCCTGGGCTAATCCCGGTGCCCCCTCCAAGGTGCTGAAATGGCTGGCGCGCGAGGACGCGCCGCTGCTGTTTCGCCTGCGCGCCGACTACCACCAGTGGCGCTGGGGCCTGCAGTTCCTGGTCGAGTGCCTGCCCGAGCGTTCCAGGCGCAACACTGCGGCGCTGGTGAAGCTCGGGATGTACAGCCGCGCCTCGCTGCAGGAACTGCGCCGCGAGACCGGCATCCGCTATGACGAACTGTCGCGCGGCATCCTGCACCTGTACACCGAAGCGGAGGAGTTCGAGGCGGCGCGCGCGCCGACCGAGCTGATGCGCTCGCTGGGCCTGGACCGGGTGCTGAAGACGCCAGAGGAGTGCGTCGCCATCGAACCCGCGCTCGCCGCCTGCCGCGACCGGCTGGCCGGGGGCACCTACGCCGCAAGCGACGAATCCGGCGACGCGCACCATTTCACCCAGGCGCTCGCCACGCACGCCGCGGCGAAGGGCGTGGAGTTCCACTACGAAACCCGCATCGAGCGCATCCAGACCGAGCGCGGCGCGGTCTCGGGGATCGCGGTAAAGCGCAAAGACGGCTCCCCGGACCATGTCACCGGCGATGCCTATGTGCTCGCGCTAGGCAGCTACAGCCCCCTGTACTCGCGACCCCTGGGCATCCCGCTCATGATCTACCCGG
>Ga0169931_10008381_pt1 | contig 15100 bp, 9 predicted proteins | sample Kivu_15m_20L_FD_129675 | JGI IMG/M metagenome (GOLD analysis project Ga0169931, IMG submission 129675) | Freshwater microbial communities from Lake Kivu, Western Province, Rwanda to study Microbial Dark Matter (Phase II) - Kivu_15m_20L... | ecosystem: Environmental > Aquatic > Freshwater > Lake ... | reverse complement strand
GGATTTTCCTCGGGCTCGCGCCCTCGGAAAATCCGTAAAGTAGTACCGGCGAAAATACAACCCCCGGGTTCAATACTTATAGTATTATAATAATTAATAATAGTCCCTGGGGCCCTGGGATTATGACGACGGTTTTATGCAAACAGATGCACCACTTCTTCGAAGGAAATGAAGTCGTAACGCAGTAAAACGAAGTCTAATCACCGCAAAACGATTATCATCGTAAAACGAAGTCTAAAGACATTGTTGAAAGATAAAATGAAGATGTCTATATTATCCATCTATCCAAGCAATCATGTTTTCATCGCCGATTCCATTTGTAAACGATTGAGAAAGGGATTGCGTCTGGAAAAATATAGAGCGCTGTCGTTGAAGTTCCTTTTTATAAAAAGCCTGGAATGTGACTCGTTTTTCTTCCTCTGACATTCGTTCCAATGCCTCCAATTCAGGTTCAATGACATATGGAGTTACTTTGTCGACATATGCTACTGAAGTCTTGTCATGAGCAGCTGAATGTCCATTGACCTCATCCTCATCAATCAGCCCTATGTTATTGATCAAAAAAGGAAGTTCATGTATCGATTTCTTGTATCTTTTAGATTCGTTATCATAAAGAGCCTTCTCTATCCTTCGTCGCTTCATTTGCATCATGAGGTCAGGCTCGACTCCAATACGGACAGCAGCAGCATCTAAACACTTGGCCCATCTGTCAGTGAAACCTGTAATATCATCCATGATATCTTGATCGTTTCTACTAACCAACAGATTTGCCCTTGCTCCTGCACCTTTCTCTATTTCGAACGCTATCTGTTGTCCTGTAATTGAGCATTCCTGGACTTTAGTTGATATTTTTTGGGAAGAAAAGTAAACGCATATTGGACTTTACCGAGTGCATTTTTGAGAAATATCACATCATCATCTAGATCCCTCGTAGTTCGACCGAACTGTTTCATAGTATTTCCATTTTCTCTGACTCCTCCTAAATGATGAAGTCTCTTTTTTTCTTTAAGGTGGGCAGTGCGTCCTGTTCCCGCGATTCTCTCAGTCCCTAAACCCACAGCACGATTTTCAGACGGTAAATTTGAAGTCAAGGGTTCTGTAAGAAGAAGTTGTGATGATGCTCCACCTCGAACCTTTTGAAGCAATTCATAAATCCCCATGCGAAGTTGTTGTTTCCCAATCATTTTCGTAGATAATTGGACCTTGACTCGTCTTAGATTCATCGAGGCCTGTTTCAAGGCAGTAGAACTATCAATTATCTCAAGCGTGTAAGAGCTCTTGGATGGTGGATCTGGGTTGGCCAAATGAGATTTGTAACACTCTTGACATAAAAATCGACCCGTCTCAGGATCGATGACTAATTGAGCTTCTATTTCAGTATATCTTCCATTACATGCCTTGGTTGCGTAACCTGGACAGAGGTATATACTAGAGTTCCGAGCACGAAGTTCAGCTTCTTCCAGTTTCTTCCCTAGAAGATATATCCGTAACCGTATCGTATTGATTGCATGATTATAGTCAATATACCAGAACTTGGTCGCTTGACTTCCATACTCTTCTATATCATTAACAAGTTCAAATTTAACTAGATGCTCTTCCTGTAGAAACTGTAACGTTCTCCTCAGTTGCTTCGCTGGAAGAGACAAACGGCTCATCATATCATCGTCACGTAGAAACTTATCCTCAATCAGTATGTCGATGAGACAAATGGCGTCATCATCATAAAATGCCCTAGCCACGGTCCTAATCAATTGTTCAGCATCAGCATGTACTGTTGAAGTGGACATATTAATTACCACATGACATTTCTACCAAAAGTCACACACTAGTTTCACGTTTTACTGTCTTGTCACGGTGCCTAATGTTTCACTTTTGTTGGAGAAGGCAATAGTTATTCGTTGTACTATAATATGACATCCAAGGACTAATACAGTACCGTGAGTGTAGCTCTGATTGGACTAGGACCTACTACTAGTACAGTAGGTGTACAACACTAGGTCCTAGAGCTACAGTACATACCGTGCACGGCCCCTCGTCTGTGGTCTCTCGTCTCTCAGTTTAAATCGATAAGAGAGGTTATAACATTATTTTCATCAACCAGGTTGTTGTTGTTATTTTAATGTCTTAAAATATACAGTATAAATGTATGGGTTAGGAGTAGTTGAATTCTTATTTCATAATGATCTGAAGCATTATATATATGGCGATGAGAATGAGGTTTGTGGTCTTTCAATAAATGAACAGAAAGCTGATATATTTGTTTTTTTTACTATACATGAGCCTTTCAAATAAAGCCTTCCCTTGTAAATAGTAAATTTAAAATTGAATTTCATTGAAAAGTTTAGGTGCCAATGTTTTGGGACTTTTATATGTTCCAGCTATTTGGTCAAACCACATGAATAAATGTCCATAATTATACTTGAATACTGCATGATGGACATGATGATCTGCACATGTACCCAATCCCAGGGATTGAAACCCAGAATCCCATGGAAAACAATATTCTGAATGTATAAGTACTAACCAATTAGCATACATGGATCCAAATGCCATGTATGTCCATACATTACAATCCCGAACAATATTCGCAGTAGTATACAGGGGAATTAAAATCATCAAAATGGTATCTGAAACAGACCCATTAAAGGCATCAAACAAACGAGGATTTGTAAATCGATGATGTGGTTTATGTGACTTTTTGTAAAATTCAGGACTGATTGAATGTTCGATTCGATGCATCAAGTATTGCAATCCATCTTGAATGACCAAACACCAAAAAACTTTATCCCATTGTATCGTCCCATCAAAGGAATAATACATCTTAGGCATACCGTTGAATAACCAAGTCACGGAGAGGTAAAGAGTCAGTAATACAAAACCTTCCGGTTGTGAAAGATGTGTTGTTAAGCCTTCTCGAAAATCATATCTCCGAGCTCCTTGTGTTTGTATCGACGGGGGTTCCTTACCGCGGGTAAACCAACCCTTCCGATACATGTAAAACAGTGGAAGTAAGAATATATGTCCCACAGCTACAGCTGTTATGCCCAATATCAATCCCAAAGGTTTAGGTTGTTCTGTCATTGAATGTCGCGTATACCATTTCTGTGGAAATACTTTCGAATAATGTGTGGGTAATATTTCTGAACTGGATAGCAGTAGTGGTAAGGTGGACATGAGTGGCCAGACGGATGCGACGATCCATCTGAGCCATGTCCTTGAATTCACATTGGTTACCTCCATGGAATTCGTACTCATTCTTGAATCTGGCATATCAACAGAGATAGATGCTATTGTCGTTGCTTCTTTGCTTTTATTTAGCATTTTTTGCGCATGGCTGATGACGCAGCAGAGTGCTACATAGAGCTGCACGACTGCACGACAGAACTGTGTAAAGCGAGGGTTAAATACGTGTGCATATTGCGCTTCATATCTTTGAAGTGTCTGTCCACTCATTTATCTCGACCTACTGTAATCTTGATAAAGGAGATAAGAGAGACGACATCACTGTTTTTTATGCCATATACTAAAAAATCAAGTTGATCATTTTTGAGGTAGTCATTACTTAATTCAATTCATGTTCGTAGAAGATTATCCTATACTACAAATGAGAAATTAATTTGTTATTTTTTGTCTGATGGTCTTTGTTACAAGTAGTCGTAATCATGAAACTGCTACATTTCGCATCATGGCAATCTATTGATTCGAAAATACCTATTGCATCCCCGGATAAAGACCAACCCTTGATTATGGTATACCAACCACGAAATTTTACACAATCAACGAAAGGAGGTAATGAGGGTCGATCATCATCATGGAATAAAAAACATGAAATCCATCGTTTCAAGACAGGTACCAAGATTGACAAAAGTGAGTTAATCCCTACCATGGTACTCACTACAAGATATCATCTTTCTGTTCTTGGTAGGAGAAGGAAAGATATTTATAAATATGATGACGGTGATGCACCATTAATTGAAATTCCTGAATGGATATATACATGTAAACCAACACCATCTACTGCATTCATTTCTTCTACTTCCTCTTCCAATTCGACGACATCTCAAGAAGGACGAATGGAACATCAGCAGGATTATTATCGTATTTCACCTCTAGCTTCGATTATTGATCCTCAAAAACGTTTTGTTTATGCTACACAAGCACAAAATCATATACTTTCCGCTTGGAGTTTAGATAAAGATGTAGGTGGACCGGATATTGATGATGACAAGTATATACAAAAGTACAAGTTTGATAGTCCCATGGTTTCCTTACATCTGTTACCCGAAAGAAGAAAAGTTAAAATACGTTGTGGTATTGACAAGAATGCCAACAACAATAACAGCTCGACGGTTACATCGTTTGTAGAAGTTACTGGAGGAGTTACAGGTCTTTTGGCTACAGGAGACATGTTCATTGCTTTTCATACTACTTCATCGGATACAGTTACGGGGGATAACTCCAAATTGATTGTGGGTGTATTTAAGGAATCGGATGTAAGTACATCTCAAAGTGTTGCAATGAAAGGGAATCATCAACTCCTACTTTCCATGGTTGGTTATACTTCCACTTCATCATCGACGATGACTGAAATTGAGAGTATACATACTCATGAAAAAAGTCGAAAACGTAAATCACCAGAGATGGACGAAGAAATAGATGTTTCAGGTGACATTGTCATTTATGCATTGTCTAGGGATCAATCAACTAACTCTGTTGTTTTATCCAGGCATTCAATTGAGATGTCATCTTTACTATTGTGTACATTACAGAACGATGATACCCGTAATCCGTTTAAGACATCTCCAAAGAACCGAACTTCTTGTTTCAATATCAGCGGTAATTACTTGATACGATCTAATCTTCTTTCTATTGCCCATAACAATATCCAACATATATTCGCAACCCAACTTGATGCGACACACGTTTCATTGGTATATAATCCTTCCACATCTACATCGACAAAAGGAGGACCATGGCTTTGTTCATGGTTTGATATTCGGCAAGGAAACTTATCCCCGCATCCTTTTCAAATATCGGATCCATCTACAGATACAGGACATGTCATAAAAGTAGCTGGTATCAGCAGTGCACTTATCTCTATACTTTCGAATGAAGGCATTGTAAGGATTTGTGATGTCCGTCGTGCAGCGATTGTATATGCTATTCAGCTTCAGTCATTACCAGGGTATGACCCACATTATGATGTTTCTCATCTAGATCTGTCCTCAGAATGGCATACGGGTTCATTATGCATTATAATGCAACCTAAATTAGGGGGGCAAACCAACATGTATCATCCAAAGGTATACATATCTCAAATTCGTTTACAGGATAGTAACGAGAATTCGTCTTCTGACGCAACTCATCGCACTTTAAAGGGATCATATAATCTTGCATCTATTCTTGCTTCGTGCATCATGACATCTAAAGCTTTAAACAAACCAGCATTAGTGGAAACCTCACAACTGACGGCCACTCGAGATATCAACTCTATTCTCCCCACCCTTTCTTCAAAAACTAAAACGGCACACATAAAAAATAGTTTGAAGCATGAATTTCAACAATCCTTACATAATCTTGAAAGCTTTCGCCTAGTTGGAAACAAAAATAGAAGAAAATCCGATACCTTTTCAAATGCCTATCGTCAAATCATTGAAAGGTTTACAACTCTTGAATCCGAGGAAAAGTTACAAGCATCACCAAAGCAACAATCGATCATTTTGCAAAACGGACACAATGGAACTCATCATGCAAAGGATCAAAATAAAATCAGCATCGGAGATACTTCACGTATGAGCATTGCAGATATAAGTAACACCGCTGCCTCCGTAGCTATCGATATTATTCTTTCGTTCGATGTGGATGATGCATACCTTTTAGAAACTGTGCAGACTTTGTTTGATATTATCGAAACGGGTGAAGTCTCAGCTCGTAGGGCATTTGTCAGCAAGAAATTCAACGATCGAACGTTGTCCCTTCTTCTGCTAAAACTGCATCAGAAAAGCGTATCGAAAAAACTTATTTTACAACTTATATGCCGAATTCTTTCTCACTGTCCAGATTCGCTACCAGAATATATGCTTGTTAGTCTCGTACATTACATTTTATGCCACCTTACTACAACTCAACTTGTAGAAAGTTTCGATCACATAAAGACATTAAACCTTGGAATGAGGGTTCATGGGTTATTTCGACGCTTCAAACTTTCGCAAGATTCTAAAGATGGAGTTAATGGTAAAAGTAGTGAACACAATTCCAAAGCTCTTAAAGATCGCTTAGGTCTCAACCTTAAGATATCATTGATTGACGCTGTTGTTTCATATTCACACTGCAATGCTACTCTCCTTCGAGTGGCTCTACAGAGAGATCTACAAAATAGTACTAAAGGAGAGGTAGAGGCTTTATTTCACATTCTAGCTAACTTACTTCGGAAAGAAAGTGATGCTCATGTGGATTTGCAGCGAAGAAAATCTAGGCTTATATCGTTAATAAATTGGATAGCTGCACTTGTCGATTCACACTTGGTGATCTTCGCATCTCCGACTTCATCTGAAGCCGGAAGTTCCCTTCCTCCGTTAGCCGGTGAGGTTCGTAAAGCCATTTCACTCATGATTAATCATGGTGAAATATTGGCATCTCTAGATGATATCTTGATCTACTTTGATCCTGCTTGCAAGCGGAATCGTTCTAAGAGCTGTATTGATTCGATTCTCCTCAACGCAAGACAAGTATCTACACCAGATTATAGCATTGAGCCATTAATATTCTAGTAAATGTGTAATTTAATTTATCTATGGTAGAGACAAGTAATGAAAACTAGATTAATATAAACCTGCACATGATATAATTCATCGACGTATACTTGCAGTGCTACAGATCGACATTGTGTTCTACGGCGATGAGGTCTCGGACTGTTAAGTTACAATCTCGCTTGTGTTTGGAAAGTCCTGGTACGTAATTAATAGCAATCATACTCATTCAAGGAACACGCCCTCGACATGCTTTTATTTGTGTAATTATCATGCTCTCTCTCTTAATGTAGAATAAAAAGCAGTGATGAATATATATATGCATCTGTACGAAATAGTCTATGTGATGGGCTTGAAATGATCTAGCACTGTTTTGAAATCCATGTGACTAGATAAAGTGAGGCCATTTATTAATATGGCACACTGTCCATGAAAAGAAGCGAACATTTTTTCGATCGTTCTCTTGAAGAATAAACAGGTGCGACAATAAAAATATTGCTCGCATTGTACTCACCGAAACCAGTTTCCTGAATGGAATGAGGAGTCAGCACAGAGATGCTAGTGCCGAGTCTTCAAGTTGTATTCAACATGTTTCGGTCCTTATTCTTCATATGATAATTTGTCCACTCACCACTTCCGACGGCATAGAAATCCATAGGATAAATGTCACGAAACGATTCTTCACCAAGGGTGACGTAAAGCTCATAAGCAGTAAGTAAAGGTTTCTGAAAATAGTGACCCCAATCAACACTTAATCGAGGACAGGCTATTTGAACCCATGCATCAACATCTTTAAAAAGAGCCAGTTTTTGTGGGAAAATCTCACTGAGTAGGACTATGACAGATTTTTTCCCATGCTTCTTCAATATGGATCGAACTCCAGCTAATATTCCTACATTTCCCTGACGTCCCAAAGTTCCAAGTATTATACCGAAGCACTTAACATTGTCCGAGGCTGCCTCTTGAATAGCACGTTTTCTCAACGATAGCATTTTCTTCGTTTCGTATCTTTCATCGGTTAAGACCTTGGAATAAGGATCATATCGTAGAGCTCGTAGATCAGGATTCGCAATCATAGCAGCTTCCAAGTGAAACCTACCATCTGCTATGAAGAGCATAATACTCTTCTCACCGCTAGATCCTAAACCAGGACTCGTTTGAATATTTGGAGCTGTACAGCCTAAAACCTCTCCCGGTGATAGAGGTGAAGCTTTGGGTATCGTTGCTGACCAACCTCGTTCATTTAATAAAGCAGCAACTTCTGCAACGGCGGTTCGGAATTGTATGGTTCCCATACAGTACGTATGAATGTGAGAATCACATGTCTGACAAAAGGAATCAACCAAATGTTGTACATCAATTCTTATTTCTACAAATACATACAAACAAGGAACCACCGTTGTATTGATTGGAACTAGACAGCTATGTCCATAATGAACTAATAACTGAACACCGAGAGCTTTGGCTCCCAAGTCATCAATACAGCAAGCTCCATAGGTAACATCTCCTAGAATGGATATATTCCGTGCACAAGAATATCTTCGTAAGATATCGGCTATGATACAACTGTACATGAGTAACCCTTCAGGCATTTGTAATGCTACCGAATGAGCCTGAAGCTGTTCAATTCTCCATATTGTTTTAGGAATTTCAAATTCATAATCCTTGGGTAACGAAGTGGCAATACATTGCAGCAAAGACTGATTTTTCAGAATCGAGTCTGGGATTACGTTTACACTAGCTCCTCCTGTACGGCGGCGGTATATACGGCGTATTGGTGGTCTTGGAGAAGTCACAACGTTGATCGTCTCCACCGATTCTGAATATTGTGGAGTGATTGACTCCATTTCCTTATATTATGATGAGTTGAATAAAAACTAGGTCCTATTACAACAGTAGATACATACAGGTTTACATAAGTCATATGTATGTAGTACATAATTCGTAGCAGTACTATGTACATATAATAATATACGCTGCGATGAAGGTGAAAAACCAGAAAAACCGTGCTTATCTGTTCTATCCATCAATCGCACTATATGCAGAAGTTAAGAATACCTCGCGGTAACGGCGAGCCTGTTCTGTTGGCAAACCACGAAAGCAGTACAGTATAAGGTGAAAAGTCTTAAACACTCCGATTTGTCATTTTTTTGAAATTTACAGTATCAGAGTGGATTGTTTTATTGTTGGATGTGGCTATGGACAGAGTACAGCCTTCCTTCTGATGATGCTGTTGAACAATAATCATTATGGATCACATGCAATTACTGTGCATTGACTTTTGTCCAAAGAGATTACTTCGATGACAGTATGTAAATCAGCATCGTGACTCAATTCTTCCCTCCACTTGTACATGACATTTTCAATAAAAGAATACAAAGTATGGAAGAAAAGCAAGCAGTCAACAAGAAAAAGAAGAATGGAGGCAGGGGTACGTTTTAATCTTTATTGGCTTCTTTTTCAAATTACAGTTTTTATATACTTCTGTAATAACAGGTATGGATCTAATGCCTTTTTTCTTTCGTTTGCTTGTAAGATTCTAAAAAAGAGGGAGAGGTATTGATACCACCAGAAGACCAGATAAAAGGCTTGCAATCACAAGTACAAACTCTCGAAATTCAATTAACTTTCAAATCAGAAACAATATCCAAATTGTCAGAGCAACTCGATGCACTCCAGTACACTTTGCGAGACATTACTCAAAAGTATGAATCTGAAGTACAACTGACAAAGGATATTACCAAGGATATGACTCGTCAATACAAGGGTATGCAAGATGATTTACTGAACAAAATAAATGAAAGAGAAAGGATGATTGAATCGCTCAGAGAGTCTTTGCAATATCAAAAGCGACATTTTGAGTCATGTTTAGAGAAGAAGGATAGTGACTTGGAAGAGAAACGACAAATCATCCATAGCTTGAGAGAAAAAATGGAAGATCTTTGTTCACAATTTGCCCAAATGCTATCTAGTGCAGTTGAAAGTATAAAGGACAAGATTGGAAAACAACCTTTTGAATTATATCGACAACAATTCACGCCTATATCCTATGAAGTGAAGGAGATACATTTCCAATAGTACACAAATAATAAGCTTTCCTACCCCCTCTTCTTAATTCATGGATTATACGCTTTTGAAAAAACAATAATTCACTCCTTATCCTCAGATTTAAGGAGGAACATTTGTATCTGTTCCAGTGGCTACTGTCATTTCCTTCTTTTTCTTTCTAGTCCATCCTTTTCTTCTCGGTTTCCTATTACCGAGCCTATGACCATTTTCAGATTGGACAGCTTCACCAAACCTATACGGTTCGGCGAAGGATACAACAATGTCTGACTCAGCAGGTAGCGACGTTTCGATATTATCTGTGCGCTGCTGTGATACTACAGTGCCATGTTTAAAATGATCGAAGCTAGTTTGATCACCCACGAGAGTTTCTTTCGGGCCATTTTCATCGGCTGTTGTTGCAGCTTCTGCCATCTTTTTCTTTCTATTCATTCTCGTTCTTCTCGGCTTCCCAGTACCTTGCCTATTTGCATTTTCTTTCGGTAATAGATTGTTACTATCAAAATTGTCTACCTTTTCAGGCGATAACCTCTCGATATTATTTCCATTCTGTCTTGATAATATATTGGTACTATCCAAATTATGAATGCCAGTTATATCATCCATGAGAAATTCTGGCTGAAGAGATTTCGGGCCATTCACATCGTCTGTTATTGCAGCTTCTGTCATCTCCTTCTTTTTCTTCCTAGCCAATCTGTTTTTTCTCGAGTTCCTATTACCTTGCTTAGAAATTGTTTCAGCTTTTATGGCGACAATATTATTATCTAGTTGGGGAGTGGATAATATTTTCATTTCTGACTGAGCAGGTGGTGAGGTTCCGTCATTATCTACGTTCTGTTGTTGCAATACCTTGGTAATGTCAAAAAGGTTTATTTCAGTGTCATCGTCCAAGAGAAATTCCCGCAGCCTTTCAGCCGAATACTGGAAAGCAGCAGCTATTCTCTTTTGTCCTTTAGTACTCAATGGTATTCCAAGATCATGAGGGTTGCTTGAATCATGTGTTTCAAAGGGATCCTCGATTGATAATCTCCACAGATTTGAAGATTTGAATGAGAATTTAGTGAGTGCGATTCGACCTTCCTTGATCGAAACAGTCATCAAGTAATGTGGGAAGAATGATGCGTAAAATGAAAAGAAACCATACAATAATAAAGATACAGGAGTCGACTCAAATTTGGATGGCATTGTCCATAACTGTCGCTGCTTGATCAGGGTGCTTGTAAGAAATGCAGTATTCATTTCATCAATCAAATGATTTTGATCTGGATTGAAATCATGTAAACACATGAGGCTAGGACTTTGTAAATTCGGTGTGAATTCTATACATTGCAAGAAAAAAATAACCAGGTTCATCCATGCGTAAGAGCTAATGGTTTTTTCCATGGCTGAAGCAATATTGTTTCGTTTAGCCCAAAGTTTGACGGCCAGCATCAAGTATCTAACGCGTTCATCAATGAGTGAGTATTCACGCAGGAGCGAAGAGTTGGCAACAGCGATATCATTCAAAAAGCATAGATCAAAGGACATGGAACCGTCTGTGGTTAATGGGTTTCCAACATGAAGGACACGACCCTTTATTAGCGGTATACGAGCTCTAGTGACGACAACAATATCTACAATTTTTGGATTTCTGGTGAATAGCGATCGAATAGTAAACATGCAATCTTGGAAACGGCGAAAATATATCTTTTCAGAAATCTTCGCTTCATTCAGGGAGACCTTAAGTTGCTTCAACCTTGGGATAGAGATAGAAATGTCTACATCTGATATAGCTTCAAGTGAAAGGTTAGAAAGACAGCTACCATATATCGTAAGTTGACAGTCGGAATAAAAGGGCGAAAGTGAATTATAGAGTTCTTCTTGCAATCGTTGAATCGCGCTGTCCAAGGAAGCTGTGTCTTGACTCATGCCTAAAGGATAGATAGAAATCCGATCAAGAATCTGAGATTTTTTGAATAATCTTCCATTGGTATCAAGATTCGAGTCGAGAATAGACTGAAACGTGCGCTCAAATACATGTCGAGGACTATTCATTATTTCTAAGTTGAAACAAGTAAGGAGCTCTTCTAGAATATTCTGGCTGGACACCTTGATCAGAGGTTCCGGCTCAGATACATTTGCTAGAGGTTGTTTGATACAAAATTCAACCAGAAACCGATATCGTTTTTTGAGAGTTCCAAACTGTTTTTTTGTAACTGTAGAATATACACTTCTACTTAAGAGATAGCAAGATCGTTTATCATCAATCGAGGGACCCTTCGTCATTACAAGAGTTCTATCACCGCTTCGAGAGTGATGTATAATAGGATGTATGATATCTTTAATAAATCGAATGCTGTTTAGCGCCATGATTGGATTGCCAGGCGAGTGTTTAAAGTTGCAACATTCGTCAAGACATTTTACGATCGCATTGTAAAGTGTTTCGACATATGTTAACTGTGTCAAGTTATCTAATGTATCACATGATTGTTTGAAGTCATGAAATGAGAGTTGAGCGAGGATGCTGCAGCTTTGAATTAGTTGAATAGGTTCATCACAGCTTTCAGTTGAACCAAGCCATCCATCAGTCCGGATGTGCATGGATGCCGTACCGATCATCTAGTAACGTGCAAATTCAGGCTCAATGAAATAGGATTTGGTTACTTATAAAACATTGAGACAAAAAACTTGACATATATATAATCAGCTATATAGGTGTGAACTATGTACTGTATAGGCCTACCTACTGATGATGGGGGACACTGATCGTCGCGAAAAACGTTGGATGTTTTATCTTATCGCATGAATGAGTGACCCACTTGTTGGTAATCAAGGATGTCCGATTAGTTTGATAAAAGATCTAGTCATTCGATTAAGGTTGGAAATGTGGCCATCCCATTGTCTTGCAAGGGTTACATCTCATACTTCCATGTCCGAGAGCATCAGGATGACGAAATTGCAAGTCTGGAGCATTTGGAAATGACTGGGTCCCTCAGACTCAGAGGAAAATGAACGATTGGAGAAAGTTGTGTCGGTCAACGTAGTCAACTCTTCGTCAACTCATCCAGTTGATCCTAACGTATTTGCGAAATATATTCATGGTTACTACAGAAGCAGTGGTAGTTATGTGCAGTACCATGATGAACTCCTCCAGCTTATTAGAAAGCAGAGCATCCAAAGATGATACCATTGTGTGAAATGCGGAAACTCTATGTTTAATATGACCTCTTTGTCAAATTGAAAATGAAACGATTGAGAAGGAGAATCCTTTGATGCTCTCAACAAGATGAATTGAAGTAAATTACATGAAATACGCCTTATGCAGTGAATATATTACCAAAAACTTCAAATATTGTACACATGTTGCATTATAATTGCGCCTCTTTTATTTTTCATTCAACCCAATCACATCATCCCCAAGCGATTTTAAGGCTTCCACCACGTCATCGAAAGATGGACGTTTATGCAGATCATCCAACCAACACTGTTCTATTAAAGTACGTACACATTCAGGCCAAAGCCGACACGATCCATGATGAGACAACGGTGGTCGTTTCCCTCCAATGACCACTAGATCCATATGCTGCGCTTCCGTAAAACCATCAAAGGGTTTTTCCAACGAGCAGAGTTCATGTAGTAACATTCCAAAGGAAAATACATCAGCAGAACTATTATAGGATTTATTCATGGCGACTTCTGGTGCCATGTATCTTCGAGAACCGGTACGGCCTGTCAAGTTGAATGTTCCATCTGGATTCATTTTATTGGGTCGAAGTTCCTTGGCCAAGCCAAAGTCAAATAATTTTACTGTTCCATTTGAATCAAAGCCAATATTATCCGGTTTCAAATCTCGATAAATGACATTATTTTTATGCAAGTAAAGCATAGCATGTGCAAGTTCAAAGGCTACATGTAATCTTTCCAGTAAAAACTTTTGTCTTTGTGAACCTTTCCAATCCCTTGGTATTATACCAAAACGATTTTCCAATTTACTCGATTTTTCTTTCCATTCTTGTATCCGTTTTGTTAAGGTAGTTTGTATCCGTTCCAACAAAAGGAACAAATTGTCTTCACCTCCTGGTGAAAGAATCGATCCCAACGTGGACAGGTATGTTTGATCAGGTAAGTGGAATAAGGATGTCCCCTCGGTGATCCCATACAATTTAATAATATTGGGATGATGGATCACAGCAAGAAAATGTGCTTCGATAAGTAAATCTGCTGTGGCTCTTGCAAATTTCCTTTTATTCAGGAAAATATCTTTCCTGACATGTTTGACAACGTATTGAGACAACGTAAAGGTCGTACTAGACCCTCCTTGTAATGTTGATGCTTTGTCAGTTATTGATTCGTGATTATTCGTTGGAGAAGCTCTGAGGGCATTAGCTATTGCTTCACTATCACAAGCTGCTCCTTCGTCTAAAAGAGGGCATGATGATAATGAGTATGGTCGTTTCATTCCTGCGCTCACAATCGACTCAACCTCACTGACATTACAAAATCCACCTTTGCCAATCATGGTCCCAATAGTAAAATCATCTCTTGTATACTGTGGTATTTGTTGAAATGTGTTGTTGGCATTATTCTCATCAATATTCATATTACATTTGGTATGTTGCTGAGCTCGCAAGGCCACTTGAAAGAAGCTTGTATCTGATAGTGTTTGTTCGAGCATTTTCTGAACATGATTTAAGGTATATGTTACGGAGCATGGACATGCCCTATCTTGTATTCTGAACTTTTTACAATTACAAGTACGTGGAACAGAGTCATTCCGGGCTAGGAGAGTGAAGGCAGGCTCAGGCTTTGGATCCTGAGGATTTATTGGTGTGTTGCTCGATGGTGAAAGTAAAGAAGACATGACATATGTCTCTCTTTACCGAAACTTAAAGCGAGTTCCTTAATTATTATGAATTTTGGATGAGCTAGATTTTCGGTTTCCAACATGAGCATATGAGATAACTGTAAAGTTTAGGCCTACTTGGACATAAATGATGAAAAGGTCTGGGCAGATCAATGGCGAGTTCTCAAAGAACAAGGATATTCATCCTCGGTGATAGAAAGATGTTAAAAACGGCCCACGTACTACCAGCCTCTCTACTAGAGAGCTAGTAGAAGAGTTCTGTAAGATAGGGCTACGTACATTCACTAGCTAGGACTACATACTGACGTCCGTTGTCACCTGCCGCACTTCTGAGCAGAAAAGCAGAAAGCCCTCCTCTCTCCTCTCTCTGTATTTGATGGGTAAAACCATCATGGCTTTAAGGTGCAATTTCAATCGCTAATGAACCAGAGTTAGAGCTTTG
>Ga0169931_10008379_pt1 | contig 15102 bp, 13 predicted proteins | sample Kivu_15m_20L_FD_129675 | JGI IMG/M metagenome (GOLD analysis project Ga0169931, IMG submission 129675) | Freshwater microbial communities from Lake Kivu, Western Province, Rwanda to study Microbial Dark Matter (Phase II) - Kivu_15m_20L... | ecosystem: Environmental > Aquatic > Freshwater > Lake... | reverse complement strand
TTTCAGTGCCTGATTTAGCTACTAAAGATCGATATCAATCGACAAACTTTTAACGAGCTGTTTTTTAGGCGCATTACGAAGCTATCTAACTTGTAAATTACTTTAGACAAAAAATCGAGATTTGTGTAATCATTATCTGTGTAGTTCGACATGTTCTATATTATTTTTATTCACCTATTAAATTATTTGATTCAAGTAATCTAATAAGCTAAAAAATTTATAATTTTTTGATCAAGAGACCTAAGCTTTTTGAATTTTAAAAAGTAATCTATCATAATAATTCATAAAATGAGAGTTTAGATTCACATTAAAGATCAAATAGCCAGACTATAAGTGCCAGCAGAACAAACTATTCGTTGGCTATCGTCAGCTGCTGTACTCTGGTATTAAGAAATGACTCACTCAAGAATAGAAAGCTGCGAAATAGTGGCTCGTCGATCTAACGGAGCTAACTTAAGTCTGACGAGCTCAATAAGACAGTGTTTAAAATAAAACTAGACAGTTTGTTTTTTTTTGCCTGAAGATCTTAGATTTATAGATATGGGTAGATGAATGATTTTTTGTTTATTAAGTTTATTTTTTAGATTAATAAGAAACACTATCATATCGGATCGATTTTACACCCCAAAAGACCACGGCCCTACCATTTTGCAGGCCTTATTCTCAACTAAATTTTAGCATATCTTTGCTTATCTTTAAGTTCATAAACTTTATACTTCTGTTAGTATTATTAGTTCGCTACTCGCATCACAACTACTCTAAGCTATTCTCCCTCTCTTACAGTACCTACGAGTTACTTCTTCCAGTCCAAAGAATATATTGTGATGCCTCCAAACTAGCTAAGTAAGTCTCCAGCTTGAAACCCTCCTCTTTATGCAGGAGAACTGACTTCGACTCCTGATATTTTTGCAAAAGGAGTCAAATAATCAATCTAACTTACTTTTTATTATTATTTCTTTTATTCTTTTACTTTTTTGAAAGTTCCTTGGAGCTTTTCTGAAGTATTTTTGGGTGCGTTTGTTTCGCTGTTTCCCTATGGATTAGGATAAGTCGCAAAAATTGCAAAAACTTTTTTCTATATGTTTTTCATAAGAGCAAAGTGATCGTTGTTGATTTCTGCCTTTCGACGCTTAAGATTTCGGTATTATGCCAGTTATCCGAAATTTAGATCTTGCCGCGGAAAACCTTATGAGTCGACAAGTCCCTGAGAAAAGCCTTTACTTTCTTCTATAGCTGATATCTTTATTGCGAGCTATTGTAGTTCTTTTTCCATTTAGTCTTTTTGAGCCATGAGGGCTTTCACTTGCTCTTACATTAAAAAAATTACAAATTTTATAAACATTTTTAGAGTTTAAGTGATCAAATATCGCTTTGGTTGCAAAAAAAAATGAAATTTAATAGTTGATTTATTATTAGTATATCATAAGCATATGGGAATCAATTATCTTTTTTGACACCTTTGAATCCAGTACTTAAAATCATATCCCAAAGGGGTGAGCTGACTCCAAATCCTGCTTACTATCCTCCAAAATGATGTCTATTGTGATATTTTTGTAGTCTGTGGAAGTATCCTCCTGGATTCTTAGAAGTATCAACGTGATGAAGCAAATAATGGCAGATGTCATAGGTGCAATAGCCAAGCAAAAATCCAGTCCAGAAGAAAGCCATATGAAGAGGATTTTCGAAAGTAATGACTTTGCCTACAGTCATACAGCCTAGAGCCCAAGTGATAGCTTGGAGAACTGGAGGATACGTAAGACGATCTCTGAATAAAAATATATATACGGGTCATTTGGAAGCATATGATGGATTCCATGAGCAACATAGTGCACATATCGAGCTATTTTATTGTTAGGAAGATAGCTTTCCGAATGGAAAATAAATCGATGAATAAGGTACTAAGTCAAACTGAAAGAGAAACATCCTAATAAGAGTAGCAGAATGCAACTGAGAATGCTGGTCTATGCGTAGGCCGTTGTTGGTACTAATCTGAGGAAAAAGTAGAGTATCATGAGTCCAGGTAGAATCGGAACGCTCCACCATTTATTGTGTGAAAATGCCTCGAAAAAGCCAGATTCGAACATGCGAGGTGAGGGGACAAAAAGCCAGTGAGGAGAATTGATGACTTTCATATATGCTTCATGATCGAGGTTCCAGATCTGAGGCAGTAAAGCAACATCTGGGTTGATGATTCTAGCGATGTCCTTTTTAAAGGTACCGATGACCATGCTATTGGCCATTACGAGAGTGAGAGGATGATGAAACTTCATTTGTTCTTCAACGTTTTTGAGCTGATTGTTGGTAAGTAGCATAGCACCACCTGGATGATGCGAAGCGAATGTGGTAACGTCGAGCACATAGTCTTAGAGTATCAGGAGAGTTTTGTTTTTGTCGAGGGCGTGCTGTTCTACTTATTGGTAGTTTTTGAATTTGATGTTGATGTTTTACTTGCTCATAATTATAATTATGAAAAGGACTGTTGGATGACCACAGTTTCAATTTCTAGCCTGTAAATAGCAGGCTACATAATAACTTAAGTAAGTGTCTAAAATAACAAAAAATTTTTTTTATATTAAAACTTTTATTTGGACCGAGTTGATAATTCCAATTGCTTTTTTGAATTTATCAGGTCATATACAAATAATTTGTTAATAATTATGAGTGACGAAGAAAGTGGCGGCCTTCATCAAACAATCGAACAAATCAAGCCAAAATAAGAAACTGAGCGTAAATTCGGTTGTCCTTGCGGAAAATGGTACTTGTCCTACCCGGCTCTGTTCACTCACGTTAAACAAAAACATGATGGCAAAGTAATTAACAATTTACTCAGGCACCTGGAAATCTGATTAAGCCTAAAACAGACAAAGCTAGAGGCAGGCCTCGGTTGAGTCCTAATGTAGAAATTTATTGATGCAGCCGAACGAAGAAGATCAATCTGCCGCCAATTACGATTCTGTGTAAGAACTCGAAAAGGCAATAGCCAACTATTAAGTAAATTACCAAGGTGAATACTAAATGAGCTAAGGCAGTGAAACTTGTCAAGATATGGGAAGCTAATTTATCAAACTTTCATTAGGAAGACCCAAATAAAAACAAATTTTGACCTGTTTTCTCAATTTCATTAGATTTTAAGTGAAAAAGCGGTACGAATAAAACTACTGGTAGACCCAAAAACCAGCAGACATAATCGATATCACTAATGAAATCGTTAGAGATTTTTAACAAAATTCGGCTGAGTTTCCCTTAGAAAAGGATCTTTTAATCGATCTGTTATATGTTCTTTTCAGATGGATGTACAAGCATAAATGGACTGACCATAAATTAGTGCGAAGAAATTCAGAACAAGATAACAAAACAACAGCGTGAAAAAATGATAGATCTTTATTAGTTGTTTCAAAGATAAAATCAAAAATATTTATCAAAAAAAAAGAATCTAAATTAGATTAAGGTCATTATTTAGTGTATCTTATCATTCATGGTTGCAGATGTGTTTTGAAAAAGTTTATATTTGTTAGTTATGTAGGGTCAATAAAAAGATTCAGAGATAGAGAAATTCATTACTCTAATGAAGACGCTCACCCAGTATTTTTACCCTTAATAAGACTAATCATCGAAGATCCCAGTCACCAACAGACCATCTATGAATGCCTAAATTCTCAAGAACTTCAAAGACTTTTTTAAAGCATTCATGACGAAAACAAAGAATTAAGAATCACGGCTATTCGTTTTGTGTGCTATTTGCTATCTAACAATCATCATTTGCTTTAAATGTTGGGATTAATGGAAGGATGTGATATAAGGCCAGGCAACAGAAAATACATAATTGGTGGTCTCAATTACTACAAACTGTCACCATTGCAGATGCAACGTAGCCTTATCGTAAAACAGCCAGAGACATTACTCGCTTTGAGTCGAATCAAATTTCAAAATGGACAGTTAGCGTGGGCGATTGACCTTAAAAGTTTTTCAGTTGGGTATGCGGCGGTGTCTCGAGGAGGGCTACAAGCTTTTCCTTTTGATCCAAAGGAAACTATAGTGGGGCTTTGGGTTGGATAGGGAGAAAAAGGCAAGTATAAGATAGGCAAAAGATGATGATATACGATTCGATAAGTTATGATGTTTGATCATGGGTTCAGAAGTCTTCGCGATCAAGAATACGGTTGCATTCTTAGAGAACCTCGTTTCTCTTGACGCCCAAGTGGAAATCGGGTCCCAAGTTGCACATGTCAAATAGTTTTTTATTGTGTTTTTGAAGCAGAATGGGTGTGATAAGAGCGTAGCTGAGAGGTAGTAGAGCTATGGGCCAATAAACCATTGCCTTGTTCACGTAGATGCGCCAGGTTATCAGAATATTTGAAATCAACCAAGAATAGCCAACACCTTTCAGTACCACATCATAGTTGTACTCTCTATGTTTTTATTATAGTACCTTTGAGCGAGATACGACCAGTCTCTTTCTTCCTGGGTTTTGTATAGCATAGTGTCGAAGTTTATTATGTACTGCTTCAAAAATTTCTTGCGGAGAGCACTGGCTTGCATCTCTTAAGGACTGTAGCCTCTTTTGAACTACCAGTCTTCTCTTTCTCGGACGAATCTGCGTATTTGTGCCGACATGTTTAGATAATAATGATTTCACCAAATAATATCAAAAGCAATATTAATCACTATCCTCAGTTCGAGGAGTCAAGACGGTTGTACAACAATCTTCCTATTCTGTCTGAAGGAACTCTTAAGTTAACATTTATTCAGCTGTGATTCTCGATTAAGGTTTTTTCATCAGCATTTTTACCAACAGAATCAAAGCCTCAGAATCTAGATCTTTATAAATTGAATCATTGAAGTTTATTTTGCATTTATGATTGGCTAAATAAAGATCCTAGATAGACACTCCTTCAAATAAAAAACATTTAGTCAAGAGAACATGTAAGATGACTCCAGCTGAAAAAATGTCACAAATAGGGTCACATTTAGTCTACTTCTTCATTTTAAGAATCTAAGGAGCCATAAAGCCAGGAGTTCCACAGACGTAGCTTTTGTAGGGCATTTGATCTATGAAAACAGCCAATCCAAAGTCAGCTATAACTGGTTCATAACTTTCTTAGTTTCTGAAAAGTATGTTTTAAAGTTTGATGTCGCGATGAGCTATACTCATAGAGTGTAAATATGAAAGTCCTTTTGCTATTCCTTTCATAATTTTAATAATTTCGTAAAGCTCAAAAGTCTATTTCTAAACTATTTTTTTCAAAAGATTTCCACCAGTCAAGTTTTAAAGCAAAATATACACTCCCTACTCTTCTTAATAGACTCCGAAATATTTTACGATGTTGTTATGATCTATGTTTCTCAACATTTGAATCTAGTTTTCCATAGCTTCTTTGATTTTGCTTTTTAGGAGTAAATCTTGTTTGGAAAAGAATTTTGCTGCATATTTGTTTCCATTTGTGTTTTAGACAACTTCATAGACGGTTGCAGTTGCACCCGACCCTATCTTATTTTTGATGATAAAATGATCAGAAAAACCAATTTCAGTAAGCTTTTTTCCTAAGTATTTTATCCAAATCTGAGTTATATCTTCAAAATGAAGATGAATGTCGATAGTTTAGCTTTCTTTTTTTACCAGTGAAAATCCGATTAAATGAGGTTAGTTCAAAGGCTCACGATTTGACACGATTCTTCTAAATTTAAGAGTTTAGGCCATAGGGAGCCAAAAAGTAGGATGAAACTCGCCTTAAAATGTTTTTTACTCTATTACTAGCGCCTCATCTTTCAAAAGAATTTTTAGAGAGTTTCTCTAAAACCCTTCTTATTCAATAAAAGCCTCTAGAATCGTTTAAGAACGATAGATTTTATCGGAAAAATCGAAATGATTGAAGAAGGCTGAGTATTTTCTCTGTTGCATTTATATAGATTTATTATATTTAATACAAGTTGTTGTAGAACGCATATACCAAAGATCCATAAGCGGATTAATCTCTTTCACTATGAAATTTCTATAAATTGATATAAAATGGACTAATTTGACAAAAAAATCAAATTTTATGACTCTATTACATCTATTACATCTAAAACTGATAATCTATATTCATAGATGATATTAGATAAAGCTATCATACACAAAATTCAAAAGGAATAAATATGAAGTCTTAGAAGGTAAATTTTTATACGAGATGCGCATAACTAAGAAAAGAGCATCGAAGACGATAGACTAACGTTTATTGTGAGTACGCTTACTTAAAATTCAAAGAAATTTATCATCATTATGAGGCTTCTAACTCAAAGGATCGTAATAGCTAAATCACCGAAAAGGCTCGAGGAAATGTAATGAGTTTTGTTTCGATAAGTCTTATCGAACTGTTTGAAAGGGCAAGCCACGCAACTTAAAAGATGCCTTCATTTGAGCAACTTTCCGCTTTAGCTGCTCGACTAATTTAAGAAAAAGCTGAAAAGAAAATTTAAGTCTTGAGTCTTTTAAGCGAAATCAAAAGAATGGAACCACATTTGAGAAAAATGCGAAAATCATCTGATGTTTGAAATCGTCAATTATTAGTCTAATTTTAAGTATATTAAGATGACATAAATGAATCTGCTGACAGAAAAATTATTAATATATGAATGTATCTAAGATCACTGATTCTCGATTAAACTCTTTTTTGCTTAGTCTAGCATAGTCAAAAGTTTAATTTTGTTTTGTTATCTTGCATTTTTTTCACAAGAAATTGTCTGTTTGATTTCTCCGACTATACTTTTTAAGTGATCCATCAGTTTTCTCTCACTAGACTACTTTTGAAAAGCTTATGCTTTGAGAGATTCTCTGAATTCTTAGCATTCAGACTGAGTATGAGTTATTTTTCGAGAAAGTTCGATATCATTCAGCCTGATAGATTACAATAATTCTTCTCGAAAATCAGGCAAATCTGCAGCTAACGAAGAATTAAAAATGTTATACTGTTGTTTTCTGTCCCTTTTGATTTAAGTAAGCTAATTTTCAACTGCTTTGATGTTTTACTCGAAACTCGAAGCAACTCCTTTCTCGATTTCCCTTCGTTTCTGTATAGGAGCTTTCTTACCTCATTCTATTTGATCATTATTTTTTCTAACTAGGCTTTTAATTAAGCCAACTGTTCAGATCTTTCTCTTTTCGAGGTAACAGATTTCTCTTAAATCAAACAAATTTGTGCAGAAAACTGCTTTAATTTGATGATCGCGTCACGACCTATGTATCTTTACGTTTACTGAACTGCTCTTTAGATGAAATTTATTAAGATAGTTTTTGATCGATAGAACAAAGTTTGTTTTAAAGTCGCTGGGAAGCTGACTAGCCTAAGTTTTGAAGCCTTGATTATGCAAGCAACCCGATTTTTTGTTAAACTATGTCGAATTTCTTGCTCTTTGGGGAAAAAAGTGTTTCCATTTTTAGAATATGATATTAGAAAACTATTCATATCTATGGAAAACTTTAAAAAAATTACAAAATAATTATCAAAGTAACCTGCATCATTTTTTACTATTTACAGAAAATTATTTTTTTATGATTATTTTTTCGTGATATTTAACGCAGCTTTTAACAAATTGTGGTTAAATTTAGTAAATTTTTCTGAAAAACAACAATAAAAATTGCATTTAATTAATCAAATAAAACATTTTATCTGTTTTTTCTTTAAATTAGGCTATCGAGCAAGTTTTGATGGTATTAAGATATGTTATGATGCAAAATATTACTGAAAGAATGAACATTTAATGATAATTTTTCTTATCTTTCATACAAATAGTTAAGTTTTCAGACAGCCAAGGGTTTATAATCATGCTCATAAACTCTAGTCCAATATGTCTCATCATCAACAATCAACTAATTAATATAAATATTAGTTCATATATTCCAGATTTATCTATATTCCATCACTTAGAACTACGGCGGCCCGAGCTTAGAATCAGGCCGATACCCAAAAGTGTCAAAAAAGAACTGAGCTGATTCATTATATTTTTACCTACAAAAGTTCATGATTTCCCCATTGAGCGAATTTTCCTCTGACGTGTTTAGCCCAAAATAAGAATCCGAGTTAACCGAGTACGCTTAACACGTATAAGACCCCACCGAGGTTATCACCGACAATAATCAATAAAACGACTAAGATTTCGAAAGCTCCGAACATCTTGACTGCCATTTTCCAGTTAGTCTTGCTAAGGTCTAAGTTACTTGGTCGATGGGAATATCGTACTTGAGATACTGTTGTGAGAGCGAATCGAGAGTTTGATAATTTTGCTGAAATTCTTCGATACTGGTCTGAGGAGATTCTAAGTGATTGAAGGCTGATGATGCGATGGCGGCGACGACGAGGATTCTACCGAGTAGAGTGATGAAGCCCATGTTGAAAATATAACAAAAAGAAAATCAGATTTAAAGTGATTTCATGGATTCAAAGTGAGCTGAATTATTTATCATCATCTAATCACTATCTTGACTTCTGCTTATATCTATACTTCAATATATTCTTTTGCCTTATGGGACGATTGCTTTAATAAATAAAAGAATATATTAGTAGCATATTCAATTGGACAAATCATACTTTTAGTGCAATACTAGACTTTTTGCGACTATTTCTCCATCTTGACGTCTTACCTAAGGAAGAATTATGAAACATTAGCTTTTTGGCTTGATAAATCCATCGAAGGGATCGTGACTCAAGGTGTTGTATTCTATCCTTTTACCGATGTTTTGGATCTAAATATTGAATGGAGGGTCACTGATGCGGCACTCTAATGTGATCTAGATAAGTTTTTACATAAAAGTTATGATTTGATCGATTGCTTCTTCTTTTTCCATGCAACTTATACCCAAGTTATCAATTAATGTCTAAGCATGCATAGTAAGAGTATTTCTATCAGCTATTGCTTCAATTATGTTCATGTGTTTAGCTTGGAATGATTTTCGAAGAACGTTCATAACAGGTCCTTAGATTGATTCGAGGCAGCCTACTTTCATTATGAGATTGAAAGCAGGGGCAAAATGCGCTTAGACGAGAGAAGAAGTTATTTTGAAAACTTGAAAATAGAAGTAAATTATTCCTTTCAAAGTGAGCTCTTCAGGACCTAGGAAGTCAAAAAAGATGTCTAGACATGCACATTTATAGAAATCTGCAACTTTATTAGCCAGTTAGTTGCCCATAGGAAAGTTAGATGAAGAGTTGCTAAAGCCCGCAACTGTATGCCTAAGACTGTCCTGTAGCATAGCGACTTCATTATTAAGTCTCTCAATTTATTTCTGTCCCGTTTCTCTTTATTTTTTACTTTGAGCAAGCTTTCCAATCAGAATCTTCATTTTCCCTCTCAAGTCTCTGAGTTAGTTTGAGTCTCCATGTTTCGAAACACAAAGATTAGACTCATCTTCATAGTCTTTGGGAGCGATATTGTTGCGATTTGGTTTATTTTCGATTGACTTTTGCCGATTTGCATACATCATTCAATCTCAACGAATTAATTCTTGTCGTTATAATTTGAAAATGGCTTTGCTTAAAGAAGATAACTCTTTCAGTCACGTCATCGCGATAGATTTCGGCACAGGAGCTTCAGGGTATAGTTTTATCTATGAAGATTCGCTATTGCTCCAAAACAGCCTGATCAATAAGGAAAGTTAAGGATAGAAGTGTTTAATCCATGTGATGGCAGTGATGATCAGAAGACCCCAACTGCCATACTATTCGATGATTAACAAAATTTTATGGAATTTGGAGTAAACGCTATTCAAAAATACGCTTAGATAGTCGAGGACGGAGGAACTGCCTTGCTCTTCCAATGTGTATTTGTGGATCTATTCAGTACAAAATGCATCTTTTGCATATGCATACTACAGCTCAGTCTCTTGATGGTAGAGAAATGCCTCTTTTGAAAGTAATAGAGAGCACTTTGCGCTTCATAAGCGAACAAGCTCTAAATAAACTGAAATAGCAAGTTGGCAAAATATCTTCATCTAAGATTCGTTGGGTTCTTACCGTGCCTGCTCTTTGGAGTGAATAACATAAACTTTTTATGAGAAAAGCAGCTTTTCAAGCAGGAATCACATAAAGCATCAACAGTCAAAATCTTTTGCTTTGTCTTGAGCCATAAGGAGCTTCGATTCAGTGCAGGTAAGATGCATAGCAGACAGTAAAAGAACAATTAGGAAAAGGAAAAGTTGTAATGGTACTTGATTGTGGAGGTGGGACAGTTGACATCACTGTTCACAAGTTGCTTTGTGAAGGAAATTAAAAATTTCTTTGTCAGGAGCTTATTCCTTCAAGCGGTGGATGCGAGTGGGGAAGCAAATATGTCGATCTTTACTTTGAATAGTTCTTGATGGAGCTTCTAGGTCCCGAACTTGCTTCTGCTTACAAGGAAAACGCTTTAGCAAAACTGGATATTCTAAGAGACTTTTAGGTTCTGAAAAGGAGATTTAGAGGAAATAAAGACGAAAAATCCGTTGTCAAACTGAGTTATTTGGGCGAACATCTGAACTCAAAAATACTCAAATCTTTAGTTTAAGCTCACAATATTCGCTACAAGGCTTCTCCGTAGCTACAAGTCAAAGTTAAAGGAGCTTCCAATGTTGAGTTATCACCAACAGTTATGGGATCATTTTTCCAGCCACTTTTCGAAAATATCAAAAGTAAAGTGTCACAATTGATCTCTCAAGTTGAATCCAAAGGTGAAAAAGTCGACTTTATTTTCATGGTGGGAGGCTTTTCTGAGTCTCCATTCTTGAAAACTGAAATTCTTAACAGATTTTCAAGCTCTCAGGTTCAAATTTTGGTTCCAAGAAGACCTCAAATATCAGTTGTTAGAGGTGCTTGTCTATATGGCTTAAATCCTAGATCGATTACTTCACGAATTGCTAAAAAAACTTATGGAATTAATACTTTGACAGTTTTTGACCCAGAAATTCACCCTCTGAGCAAAAAAGTAGTTATCTAAGGTTAAGAGTTCTGTGAAGATGTCTTTGATGCTTTCGTTAGAAGAGGCGATTCTGTAAGCATCGACGAAGTACATACAAAAATTTACTGTCCTGTGAGAACCAGACAGACAGTGATGCGCATAATATTCTATGAAACTGATCTTTAAGACGTCGATTTCATAGATGAAGCTCATGTGCGTCCTCTTGGAGAGCTGGCTATCGATATTGGACGCATATGTCAAAGTTCCTAATAGAAAACAGTCAAAGTTACGCTACTGTTCGGACATACTCACATTTACGCAACAGCTACAAACAAAGAAGGAACTTAGGTCAAAAATTGTGAATTTAGTTTCGAGTGCCACTCGACTTCATGATAATGAACTGCTGTGATTTAAAATATAATGAGGCAGACTAAATTTTATCATCATATATGATATTGATATTTAACGAGAAGTTATAATTTTATATTTAAATTTTAGAAATGCAGACTCAGGTATCGGATAACTTGTTCAAGGCAGTTTTTCCTAAATACACTGCGCTTCTTTAGGAAGATGCTTTTCACTAAAATTCTTCTCTTGAGACTTTTCTCAGAGAAGAACTGCCTAGAAAAGTTTAGCTTGTAAGAAACATGGAGTCAAGTTTTAACGCTTTCTTGACACATTTCGGTAACATAATCCTCAAGCGACCTCAGTTGTCAAACCTTGTTCACATACTGGCACTAAAAGCTACTGATAAGGTTGAAAAATATTTTCAGACTTTGTTGGCATCAGTGCGACAAATGGATGCCATGCAAGCTCAAAGTTATTTAGGTGAGTTGAATCTTCAGCAATTAAGAATAAAATTTAGAGAAAAACTTTCAGGTTTGCAAGATTTGCTTCAAACTAAATACTTTAGTGGAGGTGTTTAAAGGGCCTCAGAATAACAAATTTGTAAAAAATTGTACGTCTTATTAGAGTTTTATCATTTATTGAAATCAGATCCGATAAGTGTTGCAAACAAATTCAAATTTAAGTAGCAAGATGTCCTTACATCAATCAATAGAAATTAATTTCCAACAGATTTGGGTCGTCTTCTTACTCTAGACACAAACTTTGGACTAGGATTAGAAGACGTCGTTTAAAAGAGATACAAACCTTTTCTGAACAAAAGAGATATGTTAGCTCTTAAAGTTAAATAAGTTTTGAGAGAGGGATAAAGTAAAGTCGGAACAAATATCGCACTTTTAGTCGATTCTATCATAGGAAAGTAAAGAACTAGAGTGTCAAGATAAGTCAGCACAGCTCTAATAAGATAGATTAAGGAAATATAAGGAAATATTTGGTAGACAGAAGCTCGCTAAATTATATCAAGTGTCTAACCACTAAAACGTTAATTTTCTGAGTTAAAAAATACAAATTACTTTATTTAATTAATGCGAGGCAATTTCGCTTAGACATACAAGATGTAAATTCGTTCTCTAGAAAACATTTTTTACTTGAGTAATTTGTAAAAATATTTGCAAGATGTGGCAACTTTTCTTGAAAAAGTATTGAAGCTGTAATAAAGAATCTTATAAAATAATAGGGACTTTATGAGCAGTGTTGGAATGTATGTGGATTCAAAGATACATCAAATTATTTCATAGTACGTGGCGAAAAATAACAATCATCATTTCACTTTTACAGAAATCATGGAATAGCAGTTCTACAATCTTCATGTAGCTCTCAATACGGCTCAAGGCAATTTTCAAGGAAATCAAATTCAAAGTTATCAGCCAAATTAAAGATAAACGTGGTAGCAAGCTAGAAGATAAAGAATTTAACAAAGAGATGCTCAATAGAGATAAAGGCAGTAGAATTAAAGAATAAAAGCTGAAGAACGAAAAAGACAAGAATAAGTGAGACTTCAAAAAGCGAAATAAGAATATTAATAAAGATAAAGATAAAGGCGTTATCAAAAATAAAAAAAATAACAAGAAAGAGCTTAGTAGCTGGCACGAAATAGAGAATAAAAAATGAAAAAAGATGAAGAATCTAGAAAATCGAGAGAATAATAGTTGAAAAAAAGATAGATTGAAGCAGCTAAAAGATTTGAAGAAGAACAAAAAAGAAAGTTACAAAGATAATAATAAGCCAAAAAGAAAAATTAGTAAAGATAGAGGTTTGCTAAGCAATAAGAGTAGGCCAAAAAGAAAAGATAGCAATAAGTAATAGATCGTAGAAAAGCATAAGATGAATAAAGAGCTAAACGTCTTGAAGAAAGAAAAAAATAAGATTAAAGACTTAAAAAATAAAGATAATAAAAGGCAACTGAGTATAGAAAAGCTGAATAAGAACGAATTAGAGTATAAAAATAGAAGCGAGAAAAATAGATGAAACAAGCTTAGTAAAGAAAAAGAGAAGAAGAAAAGAACAGAAAAGAAAAATAGTAGAAATAAAGATAGCAAAGAAATCGATAGGCGCAGAAAAAATAGGAATAAAGACTCAGAATTCAGAAATAAAAGCAATAAAAAGACAAAAAAGATGCAGAGGAGAGACAGCAGAAAGAAAACGAGAGACGATAAAAAGAAGCTTAATAGAAAAGAAAATAGTAATAACGAAAGAAAGAAGAAAAATAGAGAAAATAAAGAGAGTAAGCTGAAAAAAAGCAAAAATTAGAGCAATAAAAAAAGCTAAAATAGCAGCAGTAAAAATAACGAAAATAGCAAGAAGAAAAAGACAGAAAAGCTCAGTAGCAAAGGTTAAAAGATGAGAAATAAAAGAGATAAAAGTAGCAAAAGTAAAAATAAGAAAGGTAGCGAAGATAAAAAGAGTAAAGATAAAAGAAAGCTAAATAGCAAAAAGAAAAATAATAACAAGAACGAAAATAACGTTAGGAAAGCATAAAAAAGGCTAAATAACAGAAAGAAAAAGAATAGAAAGAAAAACGTTAAAAATAGTAGAGAGACAAAAAGGAAAAAATCTAGAGAGAGCGCAAGTAGAAAGAATAGAGATAGAAGAAATAAAAGTAGCAGAAAGAAAAGTAATAAAGGTAGCGCAAATAAAAGTTGGAAAAATAGAAAAAATAAAACTAATAGCGAGATAGAAAGTAAGCTTAGAGACTGGAAAAAGAACGCAAAGAAAAAGCTGAAAAATAACGACTATAAAAGGAAAAACAAGAAAGATAGAAAAAATAGGCTGAAGAAAAGAAGCTCAAAGCTGAACAATAGCGTAAGGATAAATAACTGAAATAAAAGCAAGAAAAATAGAAAAAATAGAAAGAAGCAGCTGCGTCCAAAAATAAAAAACCTTAGCCTAAAAAGTCAAGTGGGATCGACTATGGAGAATTTGATGATTTAGATGAAGATTTCGATTAAATCTAAAAAAAACAAAATAACTAAAACTCAGCTGAGTATAATGATGATTTCTAAGACGAATCTCCATCCAAATAATAAGGTGACATCGAAACAAAAGAGTTGATTTCTTCAGCTGATGTCAAGTGTCTTAACGATTACATGAAAGGAACGACATATGCAAGAAAAAATAAACCAAACGCTGAACTTGTCAATAAGCCAGATCTTTACACTACTCTTTTTGATTAACTGATTCAAAACAGAAAGCTTTTCATCTTTGAGGGAGCTCTCTCAAAAGCTGTTTAAGACCTTGGTGCTTAGCTAGCTAATCCTAATACATCTGAAGACGATCTTCGAATGAGTGTTGATACTATCAAATAAGAGATATAGGCAGCATATCAATAACTTTTACCTGAGCAATAAGTGAGTCCTACCACTCGTTTTGTTTTTCCTTTTCCTTACAAAAATGCTTTTGGGATTAGATTATTGTAAGTTATTCCAGCTCATTGCTACTTCAGAGCAGTTATTGATGCACCCTTACCAGAAGATTAATAATTACAAGGAAACTATCAAGGAATCGTTGAAGCTTTATTACATACTTTCGAACTATAAGGATAGCCTCAGTTTGAATAATTAGTTATAAACTAATAGAGTCAGTTAGTACTTTAGACTTTCGACAAAGATTTGCCTTGCTTACTACTTCTCTTCGCTTTACATTATGAACCTCCTAGTAAATAATCTATCATCATAAATCAATACACTATCTAAAGACTTTTTTATATAGCGAATATTATCGAACCTTTGTATAAGGCTTTTGAAGATAACAAACAAATAGAGTAATTTTTTCAAAAATTATCTGAAAAATATG
>Ga0169931_10008378_pt1 | contig 15103 bp, 9 predicted proteins | sample Kivu_15m_20L_FD_129675 | JGI IMG/M metagenome (GOLD analysis project Ga0169931, IMG submission 129675) | Freshwater microbial communities from Lake Kivu, Western Province, Rwanda to study Microbial Dark Matter (Phase II) - Kivu_15m_20L... | ecosystem: Environmental > Aquatic > Freshwater > Lake ... | reverse complement strand
CGGGTTATTGTTAGAACTCGTGCAAGTATTGATGAGTCGAGCAAGAGTGGTGAGTTCACTTGTAATGTCACCAACTTATGTAATTGGTGTTACTACAAAAAGATTGATGTTTGCCCAGCGCATCATTAGTTGGGTTAACCAAGATATTTTGCATAGAAAGGAGAAAGTTTGGAAGTAGGAGATCAAAAGATCGTTACGTCTGGCTCAGATCAATCAGGTCTAGATTTTTCGGGTGCTAACTTTGGCGAGTCAAGAGACCTTACGGGCGTAAATTTCTCTGGCGCGAATCTAAGTAGCGCGTCATTTTCGAATGGCTACCTTGGCGTAGGTGAAGTACACACGAAGCATCACATGGTAGACGAGTGTTATCCGAGTGATCTAAGTTCGTCAGACTTCACTGGTGCAGATCTGTCCAGATCTAATCTCTATGAATGCGCACTTAATAATGCAGACCTTAGTGACGCATGTGTTGAACATGCAGATCTCCGACGCGCAGATTGTACGAAAATAGTAGCTCTAAGAGCGTCGTTTAACGGTGCCCACCTGTCGGCCGCATGCTTTGATGGCGCAGACCTCGATGGCGCAACATTTGTGGGTGCAAAGTGTGGACCCGATGTGATCGGTGAGAATACAAAATACAGTGGCCAGGCAACTCTCAGCGCAGCAAGGTTTTGTAACGCAAGTTTGTGTAACGCTGACTTTAGTGATGCCGACTTACAGGGTGTTGACTTTTCAGGCGCAGATATTCGTGGTGCAATCTTTAGCCGGGCCAAAATGCAGAATACAATCGCACTGCTATCTAATGAACGCTTTACCAATATTGAAAAAGGACCAAATGGTCTCTCAACAGAGTAAGTGGTTCAGTATCGCGACAGCCAACCAAGTGAGCGCGGTTGAGGTTGAGCGAATAAATGAGGCAATTGCAGAAGTGATTTTTAATCAGGATATGGCGGGACTACCCGTGTATCTTGATATCAGCGATCAAGAAGTTAATGCAATTTGTGAAATTCTTGAGATTGAGTCGACGACATTTGAATCACACTTATGCAATGTGGTTTTAGGTATCCCTAGAACAAAGGGTTGGAGAAAAATTTTCAGCGAGTTCCAAGGGGCTGCTTTGGCTTGGGTGAGAGCGCAGACACCAATGGAAGTGCCGCCCACACTCGCATTGCTTGCTCTCCTGAGCAGGGCGGCTGAGGTAATGGCTGCTGAAACTGATATTTCTGGTGCCAATTACTATAAGAGACTTTCCTCACTATTTAGATGCGAAGGTGAGGAAACTGAGTTGGGTAACCAGTATCGAGATAAGGCAATTGAATTGTGGTCGACGTTGCAGGAATGGCTTGGTGCCTGGGATGGTGAACGAGGCGTCTCAACAGTTCCGATTCCAAAGAATTTAAATCAATCCAACAGAGATTTTAAATGGGCGATACAAATGCCGATATCGCAAGCTCGGCTGCGTGATGCCGATCGGCAAGATTTGCACCGTATGTTTGATCAATACGGGCTAGATCCAATTTCAAACATCTCAGTTGATGTTATGTCTTTATACCTTGAAGACTGGGCTACAAGTCCTTATTCAGCGAAGAATATAAAGAAGATTTGGAAAATTGATAACTATCGCGAAACACTCGCTGCGGCAGCTATTAGTGAGTTACGTTTGTGGACTGGACGATCTGCTGTAGGGCACGGATTTGGAATTCGCCTTTTGCTTTCAGCGAGCAAATCAATTCGCACGGGTCTCAAATTCGATTTCAATATAGAACTTCGCTGCAGTGCTGCGCTTAGTGTTCAATCTATATCGATAGACGTGGGGTCTGATAACTCGCACAATTGTGATTTGTTTTCAGTTGCGCGAGGTCGATTTCGTTTGACTGATCCGGATTTATTTGAGACAGAATCTTTGATATCCCGGCGTCTGAAAATAAGCACCCAAAACTCGATTTTGGCGGGCGAACGAAGGCCAAGGCAAGTTGTTCCAATGAAATTGGATGAGAATCATCAATATGTTGAGGCGGAAACGCTGGGCACAGACGGTGTTTTTGGAATCCTAATGGTGGCTAACTTCCCAGGACTAGATAGTTCAAAAATGAGAAGCCAATGGGAAAGCATTCTTAATGAAATTGCGAGACCGGGCTGGTCGATAATTTCTTCAGATGATGAGAGGGTCTACGGTCTTCCGAAAGGCTGGCTGTTTATAAAAGATGTAGAAGTTATGACAGCAAGAACATCGGCAGATCAAATCTATGTTGCCTTTAATGCACTACTGCCACAGGCAATGCCGAACCTCTCCTTGACTCGCGGCTTGCGAATCCCGGGGCAACAAGAACGGTGGTTGGTTTCGAATCTGCCTGAATTAAAGGCGAGTTATCCCTCTGATGAAAAAGTTTCGATTTGTATAGAAAATGTAGATGGTGTTGAAGTTAAAAGATTTGACCTCAGCCAACGAGCCGGAATCGTGCCGTTAATTGGCATCGGCCTCTCCGTGGGTCGCTATCAAATTGTTATGAAACTCGATGACGGATCGATTGTTGGGCGGAAGTTGCTCACGCTTGTGGGATCAGATACACGCAACGCCAGGACCGAGTTGAAGCCAATATCATTCGGATACCGACTTGGCTCGACAACGTACCCATCAGCGATGTCAGCAACGATTGAATCAGATTGGCAAAGTTCAAGTGTGCTGAAGGGCTTTCATTACGTTGGCGTAGATGCAAGTGTTGTAACTGAGGTCAGTCCACCAAATTCTCCATCGTGGAACGAGCAATTCGTTATTGACTCGGCAGATGATGTAATCAAACGTAATCAAGTAAGCATTAAGACCGAAGATAAAGAATCATGCTTTTATACGGGACAACATTACTTTGAGATTCCAGAAATTTGGTACAGCAGATCCGTACCAAAAGGCACAATTCTAAAAATGCGTTGTAAGACATGTGGCGTTTCAAAAATACAATCGGCAGTACCCGTATATGTTTGGAATCGAAAGCCCGCAGAACCAAAATCTCAAGTCCCAGAAAAGAAAACAGCGCCGTTAAACTACCAACACATTCCGCCTATTCCGATAAAAATGTTGGGAAAGTGGGATTTTGCTTTTGAAGCGATGTGCTACCTAAGGAATGGTAAGTATTCAGACATCCAAATGATCTTGAGTCAATTAATTGGCGATGAAGAATTCAATATCGAAAGTTTTATTCATGGTATGCAAAATCTTGGTTTAATTGACGTTTCGCTAGACGGTAACTTTGTAGCACTTGAATGGTCGATTTCGCCAACATGTGCAGTTATGACATCTGAAACGAGGGGTTTCATGAGTGGATTTCGGAGCCCTGAGTTCTTAAGAATATTTGAAAGCAAAATTCAGGCAGTTGGTGGGGTTTTTGAGCAGTTACACAATGAAGATTTACCGTGTAGTTGGATTTTCGAATTAAATGATAAAGAGGATTTACTTCGTGTATTCGAAGGTATCCATGATCCAATTTCGAAGAGAGAGGTTCAAATTGTTCAAGATATTGCTAAAACCATTGCCCGTGGAGTTGGTACGATTTCGCATTTATTTGATGTGTCGCCAAAGATCCGCATACCTTCGTATGCGCGGCTCAAACGCTGGGATCATGAACAAACCAAATGGGTGGATACCGAAAATCCTCTGGCTGCAGGCGCAATGCAATATCTTGGTTTTGGAAATAAGTATTCGTATTCTGACAAAGATATTGAAGTTGACGGTGAAGTCACATCAGGATCGGTAAGAAGTGTAAAACATAAATGCGCACAAGTCAGCAAAAAACCTTTGGTCTACTATGACGCTGATACAAAACAGTTCTTTACTCGTCTTGGTGCTGAGTTGCCGGGGTTGTTCGGGCGATCTTTAGTCGCTGCATCTGGACTTGCGCCACGAAAAGATTTAAAAAAGAGGGTAGTTGCGTATTCAAATGTTGATCCACATCTAGCCCGTCTGATTTATAGTCAATTGTCGAGTTAGGTTTAGATAGTGAAAATTATTCATCCGTTGACAGTCCAGTCCGAATTACAGGATGCTTATCTTCGCTACGTAGACACGACGTATTGGCTGAAAAACAAAGAACTCAGAGATGAACGTAGGAGATTGCTCGTTGATGGGAAGTTGCTTTTCACAGAACCGCATCTTGAGCCAATACCTCAATATGACGCGACTGAAGAGCTAATCCCATTTTGTAAGAAAAACAAAATCGATGTTGACGCAGCGTCGCTGGTAGGTGAAGCCCTTTTTCGGCAATTCACCCCCAAAGATCAGCCAATCAAAGTTAGAAAACATCAAGCTGAGTCACTTGCCGCAAACTTTAAAATTGGTACGTCAACTGGGCGTAATGCTGTCATTACTTCTGGAACGGGTTCGGGAAAGACCGAATCTTTTTTGCTCCCAGTATTAACCAGACTTGTCGCCGAAGGACATCGCGATAGATGGAGTATCAGCGATCCTCTTAATCGTTGGTGGGAAGGTAAGTCTGACGCCGGGTGGAAGAGCGTAAGGGCAAATGCAACACGCAAATCCGCAGTAAGAACGTTGATTCTTTATCCAACAAACGCACTAGTGGAAGACCAGATTGTTCGGTTACGTCGATCTGTGGGTCAACTTTCGGTCGGTGGGGCAAGTCAAATTTGGTTCGGACGTTTCACAGGCTCGACACCAGGTCAAATCAAATTTGATAAAGATGGCAACAGATCTGGGTGGGGCGGAAAGTTTAAAGAATATGCGAGCATGCTTAAAAACTTATGCTCTGAATATGACGAATTGAAAGCCAATCGCGTTAAAGACTCAGTTTTGGCGCAGTTTTCAGCGCCTTTGAACGGTGAATTGGTTACACGAAGAGACATGATTGAAGATCCACCAGACATTCTCGTCACCAACTATTCGATGCTTAATGTGATGCTGATGCGAGATATCGAGTCTGAGATTTTTTATAAGACTCGGGAATGGCTAACGGATGAACGTAACGTATTCAACTTAGTCATTGACGAACTTCATTTATATCGAGGGACTCAGGGCAGTGAAGTCGCAATGATTATAAGGAGTTTGCTGTTTCGTCTGGGTCTAGAACCTGACTCCCCGCAACTTCGATGCATTGGTACTAGTGCGTCTTTGGACAATGGAGACAATGGCAAAGATTACTTGCAAGAGTTTTTTGGTGTAGACCGATCTTCATTTTTGGTTACAGCAGGCGAACCGCGACGGATTGGCAATGAACAAAAATTGCCAGTAGACGATTTTTTGCCTCAAAGAATTCTGAGTTCCGGGGAATATCTTGATTTTTTAACAAATCTACGAAAAAAATACCCAGATTTATCCTCGTCGATTGCGTCAGTATGCAAAAATAGTCGTGGCCAGTTAACGGCAAAGCCATGGAATGAAATTGCTGAGCAATTATTTGGCGGAGATAAATCGCGTCAAGCATTCAAAACTGTTCTTGATGCGATGGCTCAATCTGAAGAAGGTAAGAGCCCTGTACCAATTAGAAGCCACATGTTTTTTCGCGGCATTAGAGGAATGTGGGCCTGTTCTAATCCAAAATGTGACCAAGTTAAACGCGAAGAGTTTGTGCCGATAGGTAAACTTTACGCAAGCCCGCGACCAACTTGCCTTTGTGGTGGTCGTGTTCTAGAACTACTTCTTTGCTATGTTTGCGGTGAAGTTTCACTTGGCGGATTTGTAGTAAATTCAAATGGATCAGTTTTTCTTCAAGCAACACCAGAGTCAGAACTGCACGAGGGAGTTGCATTACCGTTCCGTCGAAAACTTGACGATTTTGTCTGGTATTCGCCCTACTCCGACAAAGTCAGTTCGGAAACGTGGTCGCATAGTGGTGTGACCTTCGGTTTTCAACGAGTCGATTATGACAGTTACACCGGACAGTTAATGCCGACTGTCAATGCAGGTACTGGAGCAACTCTTCGATTTTCTGGAACTCCGCCCGACGGTGGCAGCATTCCATCACTGCCTGACGAATGTCCATGTTGCGAGCAACGAACCGGTTCAAACAGTTTGCCAAAGGTATTCTTTTCGCCAAATGTTCGCTCTGCTATCCGTGCTCATACAGGTGGTACTGACGTAGGAATCCAGGTGTATACATCTCAGATGATGAGAAGTTTGGATGCGCCAGGTCAGTCCAGAAAGACGATCGTATTTTCAGATAGCAGAGATATGGCTGCAGAAACATCGGCAAATCTTGAGTCGGGTCACTTTACCGACCTCTTGCGACAGGTATTGATCAAGCAAATGCGCGAAAGAGTCGATCCGGTTAATGCGGTACGAACTCCAAAAGCAAATCGAAGTCCGCAGCAAGAAATGGTCGTAAACAAACTAAAAAATGAGAATGAAGACATCTGGCAGGCCTATCGAGATTTAGAGAGGAATATTCCTTTAGACCCCGGGGCTTTAAATTTGCTTGAAGATTACGAAGCAAGAATGAAGATTGATTCGAAGCGCTTAAGTTGGGCAAACTTCACTGACAGTTTACGAGCCTCTTTGATAAAACTTGGAGTCCCACCGTTTGGGATAAGTCAAAAATATCTAAAACTTTTAGATGGAACCAGTGATTGGTTTCAAGCTTATAAGTCTGAAACAGATGGGAATGGGAAAGACTATTGGAGTCAAATTGCAGGTCGGATTTCAGAAGAAGGCAGCCACCGAAGAATGCTCATCGAAAGTTTGGCGGATGCGGTTTTTGCTGGTGGTGGTAGGGGCCTTGAATCGACGGGACTTGGTTGGGTATCGGTACGCGCAGTAGTTAGTGACCCGCCAACGTTCGATGGCCTTACAGCCCACCAGTCGATCCAGGTAATCGACTCAGTTATACGGCTGTACGGGGTTGCGGGGCGATACGACAAATTAAGGCCAAGGAATGGAGGGGGAAACAATAGTCCTGCTTCAGTTTCGTCGTATTTAAAGTCGGTTGTCCAATCTCATAATTGTTCGTCGAGTCTCGCCAACAGCGTTGATGAATACCTCAAAAAACACATGGTTCTAAGTAGCGGACTCTTACGGACCAATAACTTAGATAGTCCTTTGGAGTTACAAGTATCTGGAGATAAAAAGTGGATCTGTCAGAATTGTTCAGAGATCCATTTGCACGAAAGCGCCAACGTGTGCATCGGGTGCAAAAAGTCAGATCTCGTAGAAATCGATGCGAACTTTGACGAAACTACATATTACGGATGGCTTGCATCTCATGAACCAACACGATTGAGAGTGGAGGAGCTCACGGGACAGACGAGACCTCTCGAACTTCAGCGAAATCGTCAGCGCTGGTTTATAGGTGGTGAAGCACTCAAGAAGCCCCCGATCGAGAATCCGCTTACAACTCCAATCGATGTTCTGTCAGTCACCACCACCATGGAGGTTGGAATTGACATCGGAAGTCTTCGTTCAGTTGTTATGGCAAATATGCCACCAAATCGTTTCAACTATCAACAACGAGTGGGTAGAGCAGGTCGAATAGGTCAATCTTTTTCTTATGCGCTAACAATTTGTCGCGATAGAAGTCACGATGATTTCTACTTCGCTGAATCAAACCGTATGACTGCTGGAGTTCCTCCCCAGCCATCGCTGGATCTTGATCGACCAAGAATTGTTGAGCGCGTAATCAATGCGGAGTTGCTACGACGAGCATTTTTATCGGTTTCACCGTCACCTCGTTGGACGGGTGCGAGTGCTCATGGCACGTTTGGTCTGAGGAGAGAATGGAGCGAAAAATCTAATCACCGAATTCAAGTTGAATCATATTTAAAAAGTCAGTCAAATTTCCAAGATTTTAAAGACATAGTTAAAAGACTCGGGGCTTTTACCTGTATCGCAAGTCTTGACCTTGAGCAGATAACACGGGAGGTGACTTCGTCACTAGTCTCAAAAATTGATCGATGTATGACGAACCCTTTGCTATCGCATACAGAACTTAGCGAACTCATTGCTGCCGGAGGAGTTTTGCCAATGTTTGGGTTTCCGACACGTGACAGACCTTTGTACACGTCGGAGCCAACTGGAAAAATGACTCTTGACGATTGCCAAGCCACTTCTCGCTCCCTAGATCAAGCTGTGACTATGTTCGCACCGGGCGGACGGATAGTAAAAGACAAACAAGATCATTTTCCAGTCGGATTTGCTCACTGGGAGAAGTTTCGGGACGTTTTAGAGGGCAAAGATCCGCTCGGGGCAGAGATAAAACTTGCGAGGTGTGTTGATTGCAGCGTTGTACTCGCATTAGATATTTGGAGTGGCCGAAAGGAGGAGATTGCTCCCGATGAAATAGTTTCTGAAACTTGTCCTGGTTGTGGTCGCCCGATGGATGTGTTTTCGGCCTACCAGCCAAGGGGTTTCAGATCCGACTATGTCCCAGAAGATTACGATTCTGCAGTAGATGCATTTGTCGGCAACGCCATTTCTTCCTTGGCAAGGGTACCAATAGATCAGCAGTCTGCTTCGGTTGGAACTCTTGGTATCGAATTGTTAGAAAATAAGCAGATAGTTACTTTAAACGACAATCGTGGTCACCTCTTTGAAAGTGTTCAAGGAGATAACAAGTCTGTTGTAGTAATTAATGAAGGACTTTACGAAGAAGATGTTGAAAAGCATCTCAGTCGATATCTTAAAAGACCCAAATTCCCGTCGCATAAGTTTGCAATAGTTGATGTTTTAACAACAGATATTGTCGTCCTTACTCCTCAGGGTTTAGGAATAGTGGGTGGAGTTTTGCCGACGAATCCTGTTGCCCAGCCGGCAGGCTTAGCTGCATTTACATCTTTCACCCAGATGTTAGTTCGTGCATGTAAAGATTATTTACAAATTGACTCAAATGAATTAGAAGTTGGTCTACAACCTTTTAGTAGCGATATCGGCATGTCTCAGAGAGTTTTTATTGCCGACGTTCTTGAGAATGGAGCTGGATATGCGTCACAAATTGGTGATCCAGTCATACTGAAAGAGATTCTAAATAATATAATTATCATATCTGGAAAACGTTTATCGGATCCACTTCTTCATCCCGAGTGTGAGTCGAGTTGTCCAAATTGTTTAAGAAGTTATGAGAATCAAAGATTGCATGGCCTCCTAAACTGGCGGTTAGGACTTGATTTTGCAGAATTAGCGGCTGGGGTTCCTCTACAGGAAGCACGGTGGTTGAGCCGAGGGTCAAATGTCGCAACCCAGTTCACTAATACATTTAACAATAACGATTGGCTTGTTAAGGAAAAACTAAAGTCAGGATTGTTCGCAATTTGCCGAAGTGACAAACGAAAAGCTGTAATCCTTGGCCATCCACTGTGGCGCCAGGACCCTGCTTTCTTTAATGATCGTCAATCCGAATCCTATGATGAGTTATTGAATTTGGGATACGAAGATCCGACGTGCTCAGATTTGTATTTTGCCGAATTCAAACCATACAAAATGTGGTCGATGCTTCAATAGTGACATTTCAAGTCGATTTTCGCGCAACGATTCCAAACTGGTGGAGCCCTTCGTCTTACAACCGTTTGTATTCGTGTGCTTACAGATTCGGGTTGTCTACTGACTCGGAAATTTATCGAAAGTTTGCAAAGCCGAATACATTTGCCGCCCTCGGAACTGCTGCTCATCGGCTAACTGAGCGGGCTTGGTCAAATGAGTTCGAGGAAATAGACAGTATAGATCTCGGTGCGAAGATATCAGATGTATGGAATCAAGAAGTTGAAATTCAGTTTCAAAAAATTCTTACGGCTTGGGCGCCATCGAAGGTTCCGCCGCCACGGGATTGGCCGTTTTACTCAATCAGTTCGACACGAACGATAAAAAGAATTTTGAATGAGATTACAGATTTTCGGGCAAGAGGTCATCAGCCTTCAAACATAGATCGGCCATGGGTTGAGCATGAATTATTCGATGAAAATATGTGCCTTAAAGGAACTCCGGACCGCGTGATTTTTTTTGAAGAAAGTTTTATTGTCCAAGACTTAAAAACTGGTTTCAAGATTAAAGAAATGTCTGAAAGTCATCGTCGTCAACTCCTTTTGTACGCACATTTGGTCAGATCTGATACTCATAAACGGCCGAAAAGAATTGAAGTGGTCAAATCAGATGGGCAGATTTTGGGGGAGAACATATCGGATGCCGACGTTGATGACTGCCTGCAAGAATTCAGATCTAAGACTCAAGACTTCATGAATTCTGTTCAACGTGACTCAGTCAGTGAGGATGTTGCTTCTCCTAGTCCCGAAGTATGCGGACATTGTCACTACCGGCCAATTTGTAAATCATTCTGGGCGGATTCAAAATTCGATTGGAGCGATTCTCGTGGAAGCGTTGGACGGGTAATAAGAGTAAGCAACAACAATACGCTAACGCTTGAACAGATATATCCAAGCGATTGTGTTGGTGAAGTAATTGAGGTATCCAATGTTCATCAGACATCTGCAGTTGGTGACATCGTCTCTATTGTCAATGCCTATAAGCAAGGCTCATCTTTGCGAGGTCGATGGAACACTATTTTAACAACGTTGCGTCCAGCGGATGAATCTCACATAACCTAAACACTTAAACACCCTTGTGTAAGTATGTTTTAGTGACTTCAAAAATCAGTCGACTCTAGGTGTTGAGCAAATTTTGGAAAATTTGTAATGAGACAAGCGGCAATCGAAACTCGAGTAATCCGTGGAAATAGTGAAAACATGGTCGGACTTGTACCGGATCTTGTTAATGAAGTTGCCTTAGTTGTAACGTCACCCCCTTATCACAACGCAATTAATTATGAGGCTCACGCCGTTGATTCTTCGATTAATTACAGACTTCGGACTGAAATTAATTACTCGACCGAGTATTTGCCTATGCTCAGCAGAGTCTGGGACCAATGTTGGCAGATGCTACGACCTGGTGGTTATCTTGTCATTAATGCAGGGACGGTATTAGACGGCGGGTTTCACTTTCCTCTCCCACAAGATATTGTCTCATCCGAGATTAGATCTGAGCGAAAGTGGGACTTCATCCGCACCATTGTGTGGTTCAAAGTTACAGCGGGGGTCAAACGTGCTGGGTCGGTGATTCAGCATCCTCTGCCTGACTATTGGAGTTACAACATAATGACTGAACATATTCAGGTTTTGCGTAAACCTGGTGGTGAGTCACATTTAAATAAAGACGTTCCTTCTGAATGGTGGCAACCAGTTTGGGATATTGCGCCAGTGCCGCCAGGTCAAGTTGATCACCCAGCTCCGTTTCCGGAAGAAATTCCTCACCGGCTTATACGGATGCTTACCAACCCGAACAACTGGGTTCTTGACCCATTTAACGGTGCGGGGGCAACAACCAAAGCATCATATGATTTGGGTAGAAATAGTGTTGGCCTTGATCTCTCCGAAAAATATATCGATTATGCACTTAAGAGAATTACTCAAAACTCAAGTGTGCGTGCAAGACAATTAAAAATTAGCCCGGTTCATGTATCGAACTTCACTCCGGGGCCAAGCAGAGGCCAAACACGTCACGGATCCGGTTTTGCAAGCAGGGGCAAGAAGTGACACCAAAAGTTGGTGCAGTTTTCTTAGTGATTGAAGACGAGAGTCCGCGTGCGATCAAAGATCTTCTCAGAAAAGCACAAAAATTAGTTGTGCCAGGTCGTTGTCTCTTTGTGCTCTGGGAGTCGCGTTCAGAGTGGATTCCGTCAACGCCGGTTGAATCGATTTCAGTTGAAGTCATGCTTCAAAAGCCCCATGATCGCGGCGTGAGCGGTTGGCTCTTCTATGGAAATGGAACGGTGCGCATGTACGAAGATTTATTGACAGCACCTGAAAAAATTTGGATGTGGGCGGGATTCAGACTGGCGGGTCCAAAGGCTTACAAAAGAATGATTGAATCCGGAGTTAGCCAATTGAATATGAAGAAAAGTGCGATTCCTGTTTCAGACAAAGTATTTACAAGGGATGTTGCAAATAATCTCTGGCATTTACGAAACTGTGATGGCCCTAAGAGAGTTATAAAGCGACTCCAGTCATTGACGACATGGTCTGACGAGGTCTCTTGCGTATTTAATGCAGATCGTCTGGAGTGGTGGGACCACGATAAATTAGACTGTTCGGACGACTTAATACCGGTAGCTGAAAAAATCGATTATGAGTGTGAAGGTTTAAATTTATCTCTACCAGCAAATCTTAAAAAGAAAATTTTGCAAAAAGAAAAACTATTTTAAGGTCGTTGACTTTCTTTGCTCATAACACTCGGTCAAACAGAATGAAGTTATTCGGCACTTCATTGACTTTAATTTGATATTTCTCTCGTCTTAAAGTGCCATTTGAGTTTCGCATACCCTTCTGGAATCCCTTAAGCCATCCGTCTTCATCCCCTTTGGCAAGATCGCCCAGAGTTGGGATCCATACAGAAACAAGTCGTTGGGGAAAGAAAACCTTTTTGCGTCGGCGAGATGGTGCTCCACGTTTAATCCTCTCAATTTCGTAAGTTGACTGGGCGCCTTTTTGTTCGTCGTGCCACTTCTTGAATGTCCCATCATCATCAAATTGCGCACTTCCTTCGACGATTAGGTAACCAATACCAGAATAATCTTCAATACAGAAACGTACGGCTTCGCAGTCATTTAAGATCAACCAATCAGAGCCATCTAAGTGGACCTTTAGGTCCCACACGTGTTTTCTCTGCATGTCAAACACTGTATTTCCATATCTAGGGCCAGTATTACCGCCGACAGATGGGATAATCTCCTTTTCAACCAAGTGTTCAAACCAAAATCCTATCCATTCCATTTGTTTCCAATTTCTTGAGCCTTCTTTACGCATTGCTTCGACAGCGTTTACACCGTGAATGGCTTTTGGAATATGAATGATTAATTCGTCTAAAATTAGACTTGATTCGAGAGTTTGCGAGTTAGAGTTGGTCATAATGCCAAGGGTAGTTTGCGATTATGGCGTGGAATGATTTGGCGAATGTAGCGCCGTATACCAAAAGTGTTTTCGAAGAGATATCTAAGCTTGTTCCATCTCCAGTACTTGACCAAATACCCAAATATCTTGGGATTTTTGATTGTCGACTCAATGATAAATTGTGGGCAATCGAACTTGAAAAAGTTGACGAGGATACTGGCACGACCAATAGAGAGATACTGCTTCGTTATTTGTTGTCAAGAGCCATTGTCGATCAAGGGAGCGATATTCAAGGGGTCGAGATGTGGCATTCAAAACTTCTTGAGGATTGTTACTCGGCAGGATTTCGAGTGTTGCATGAGCCATCGAGTTTCGTAGAAAATTATCAGCAAATAATTGCGTTTGGCTCAAAAGCTCGTGACTTTGTTGTCGCTGCTAGAGCAAGTGTTTGGGCGAGTCAAAAAGATAAAGGCAAACGTTCACCGAAAAGTTATACACCATTTAATGTTGATGGTCTTCGTGGCTCGAAGCAAGCACATTGGTTTATAAGTGGGCGTCTATTTCCCGCCCTCATGCTTGCTAAGTCTTACCCCGGTGGATTGGTGAAGTTATGTTTCGGAAACATGGCGAGCGAGACCCCATTGGAGATGTCAAGAAGGTTGCGAAATGATAAAGTTTTTGGTCTGGGGTACTGCATCGGAGATAAGGCGTGCGATCTCTTCTGTAAATGGGCGATTGGAACTTATCGTCTAACAATTGGTGTTAGTCCGGCATGGTCACCCGCCGATTCGCCGATACCAATGGATCAAAGAATTGGAAGATTAATGATCCGAACTGGCTTTATGGACGAGTTCTTTGGTGTTTCTAGGATGATGTCAAAGTCATCATTCGGTTTTGAGGCGAAAGATGGTCAAGCACGTCCAGTAAATGGGACTTCTCCAATCCCATCTGGTAGATGGTTTCTGAAGGTAATGGATTTTCGTCGGAAAGCCAAAGTTCAAGTATCTCCTGCCGCTATTTGGCTAGAGCAAGAGTGGAGAGCAAGCGGCTCGACAGGCAAGTGCCCAAAATTTGGGCCTCAAGAAGTCATCAGCATTCTTTGTAAGTCAATGAATCGGGCACTTGGTACTGAGGTGACACCGGTCGAGATCGATGATCAATTTATGCATCTTGGGGGAGATATCTGCACAGACGATAATCCGAGATGCGGCACGTGTTCATTAAAAGATAGATGTCAAGCAAATACAGATTCATCTCGGGCAAATCTAAAGTCGTGTTATACGTAAGTTGAATTGGAATTTGTGATGTTTTGAATTGCTACGTGGAACACAAAACAAGGTGTGGCCCCGCGACAGAAAGAACCCGAGTTGTGGAGATGGATTCAAGAAACAATCGCGCCAGATTTGATTGTTCTGACGGAAGCTAAACCACCTAAAGCCGGTTTCCCAAAAGATTGGAGCGGTATTTGGGTGCCTGGTGGTGTTGGAAATCGTAGACCATTTGGCACGGTGATAGCAGGTAAAAATGTTGAGTTAAAAAACACAGAGTTTCGCCGTCGTAAGACGAAGTCTTTAGAAAGTCGACCGAATCCGGCCGCAACGTTCTGTGTCGATGTACTCCGAAAAGGTGAGGTGTTGTGCCGTGTTCTAGGTCATTACGGGTTAATGCTCGTTGATAAGAATGGTTTGGATGCTCTTGATAATTTGAATAACGAAGTAGATGACATCGTGCGTGAGCACGGTGGTAATGGATTTGTCGTTGCTGGCGACTTTAATTTGTGGCCAGAATATGTTGTCGGCGATTTTAAGGCAGTTGGCATGGTCAGTGTTACTGATTTAAGAACGACATTTCCGACATTGCGTGACCCTCAGTTTGGAACAAGAATTTGGACGCATAAAAACGGAGCAAAAGCATCCGATGGCATGCGCCAAGAACTCGACTTTATTTTCATATCCAAAGACCTAGAGAGAAAATTCATATCTACTAAGGGTGGAGTCGGAGATTACCCTGATGCTTGGGATGTGAGTGATCACGCACCAGTGACAGTTGATTTAGACATTTGATGGTCCCTTCGCACTGAGAATTACCTAAGATTTATTTAATTCAGTCAGACAATCCCCCGTGCAAACGGTGTGGAGCGGCGACGATCCCGATCATCTACGGTTATCCGTCGGAGTCATTATCTCGTCGAGCCGCCCTAGGCGAGATAGCACTCGGCGGTTGCATAATTCGT
>Ga0169931_10008377_pt1 | contig 15106 bp, 14 predicted proteins | sample Kivu_15m_20L_FD_129675 | JGI IMG/M metagenome (GOLD analysis project Ga0169931, IMG submission 129675) | Freshwater microbial communities from Lake Kivu, Western Province, Rwanda to study Microbial Dark Matter (Phase II) - Kivu_15m_20L... | ecosystem: Environmental > Aquatic > Freshwater > Lake... | reverse complement strand
CTCTCATCGCCATCGACACTTCCATCGATAGGCCGTATCCCTTGACTATCTCTGTACCTAGGCCGTCATACTGTAGCGGTAAGGCCCATTCACCGCTCTTCAGTCCCGCCTATCGGTTGTTAGTAGCTGTAAATCATACACAAGGCTGTTCTTTGGATGCTGAATAAGTCGTGGTAATGATTTTCGATCAGATGAGACCGTCGCATCCATATTATAATTAGCAGTCTCAACTACACATGGTACTTAATCAGACTGGAAATATCACTTCGATTATTTCGTTACGAGAGAAGTTGACAAATACAGCTCTTTATGTTTACGATCAGCAAAAATAAACTACTAACCACCGTAAGAAGACACTTCTGGATCGTGAGATCAACATAAAAATAATTATCACTCACTGACAAAGACATGAGACAAGCATTAAAATCGTCGCATTACCGAGCGGGGAACGCAGAATGCATCCATAGACTAATGGCGGCCAATATACCGCCAATGATTTGTTCCTTGGTTATTCTGGGTTTATCTTGATCATCTGATACGGTCATTCGAGCTTGTAATATCCCGGACAGTAAAAGACCGAATATAAGTGCAAAGCCTTTTTTCACAGCACCAGCATATTTTGTTACAAGTCCTACAATAATACCCCCTGCTGCATTGGTAAAGATTGGTATGATCGTTTGCGGTGTCCATCCTTTGAAAAATCCTCCCTCAGATATGGATGTTAGCTGTTTACGATCTTTAGGATTTACTAACATGGAGGATACTAGGAAGAAAATAGATGCGACGCATAATTCCATGGTAAAGAGGTATGAATTCCGTCCTCGCGATCCTTGTAATGATTTTTGTGTAAAGGCTCCAGCTAATCCAGATATAAATGACGCGGTTAAAACTGCAGCTACACCTTGGGCATGATTTGATGTCAACGTGGAAGAAGAAGAGCTTGCAACGGGTTGTACTCTTCCTCCTTCAGCTTCCTGTTTTGTTGAGACTGGCTCTGTTGGATTCTTTTTCGTCGACCCACTAGGTCCAAATTTGGATACCCACCATTTTCCAATTTCATCAATATTAATAATCTTTTCAATTACACATGAAGCCAAAAAAAGTATACCCAAAGATAATATCTGTAATTGTGACTGTACTTTCCCCATCAAAAGATAAACACATAGAGCTGCAGATAATGTCTTTGTTTGATTCAAGACATTAAACGTTATAGGATCTAAATTTTGATATGCAATCAAGGTAACAACATTTTGAATAGTGTATAATGCGGCTGGGAGACCGGCTATCATCATGGATGATTTAATATCCCAGCCTAATGAAATGGATAAAAAAACAACAAATGTAAGAAAAAGAAATAAAAATACATGCTTCATGAAATATTATGCATACATGTATACATACCAACGAAAGCATCTGTCCAAGCACCGGTGAATATCAAGATACATCCAGCAGCAATAAACTTAACTATTTCTTGCGTTAAAACAATAGTACTTCGATTGACCGATTTCGGTGTGAATTTTTTAGTTAATATAGGTTGAAGACCAAATTGTAAAGCTAATAAAACCATAAAAACAAATGCATTGGCATTCTGTTGTATCCCCTGAAGCAATGACGTTGATATGGTACCGATAGGACTTGTGGAAGGACTTCCACTACCACCTCCGTTGATGTCATATACAAGACTTAAAACAGACGATGTAACAAAATGAAGTTTGGAATGGGTAAAGCTGTTGGGATCGATCATGCCATTTCCCGCTGATGCTGCTACAGCGAACAGAGCTGAATTTCTTGCAGTAGCCGTAGTTCGACTCGATGGAGTAAAAGCGGATGCGAACATGGACGATGATGATGAAGGAGAGTACAAACATCTACCACCAATACTATTCGTATCACGAAATCCTCCCCCTCCAATGACATGTTTACCTGATACTAACATTTGTCCAGCAGCATCACCTGCAAAGGATAAATGATTGTATGGATTTGTCGATGATGAACAGAATAAACCGTGTATTAATTTTTGAGCTCTGCTATTACGGAAAGGACTGTTGTTTAACATGAGCTGATGGAATGACGAGGATACAGTCGATACTGTAAGTGATGATGTTGACGACGATGATGATGCTGAAGCTGACGTTGACGATACCATGACGTTCTGTTGTTGATCTTCTGGTGATTGTGATATAAATGCAGCAACCAATAATGGTCCAAGAACTTCTAGTATCGGTGCCATATAGAAGACGTCTATTTTTTATTGACTTCTGTGGTATATGTCCCCCACTCTCTAAAAAATCATACTGCAAACGTTTCTTTTATAAAAACACATTATGTACTATCGTCGTTACATTTTCGTCTTCGCAATCGATGACATTTTTTGCTTCGATTTTCTCTGTCTCGTTTTCCATTGATCATTGGTGTTCATCAAACAGCTTTTTTTTAATGGCGCTCGTTCTTTGAATAATTGTACATACATACAGCATACGGTACTAAGTCTATTATGCACGACTGATAGCTGTGGTACCGCGTGCCGCCGCCGACCGGGCCCACGGCCCACGGCCATGGAGATAGAGAGCAGTACATACAGTAGCCTACAGGTACTGTTGCAAAATGTTTTTATCGAATAAGGATGAAATCAATCATGTCGTATCGGTTCATAATCCTGTTCCAAGTTATTTGCCTTTTCCAAAACTACTTGAATCATATTCAAGCTTCTTTTCTCGTGAGCCGAAAGTATCTATTGAATTCATCCTCATCAGTAAATCCCGGTGAGCGATTACAATTTTTCCCTACAAAACGTTCGCTGGATGGAGAGAATGATGCCTTTTCTTCTTCCTCCTCGAAATCGGATAAATTCTCATTGAATCAGAGATTTGAATCCATAAAGAGTGGAATTGTAGGTCTATTAGCTGGAGGTATAGCTGTAACACCTTTTACAGCATTACATGATCTTGTGTTATTTCCATACATGAAAATACTACCCATCAATTCCATGGCACAGTTTGAATTTGATACAGATACTGCATCTTTACAAGGTGCTTTGTTCGCTATTGTCTATCGATATTGTGTTCGACAAGGAGAAAAGGAAGAAAATGAAATGTTGGCCATGGGTGTATTGGGAGCTTTCGTACTGGTACGAACCTTAAGTCGATTATCTATACCTACATATTGTACTGCTATTCCATTAAATTGTAAGTGGATAAGTAAATCAGTAGTACTTTTGAACTATGGGTATATGTTTTTGATGATTGATTCATTATTTTTAACTCTTCTTTATCACTCACTCATTCAATAAAGGTGGAGAACCCTTCGGCTACTTCGATTGGAATTTATTACTTCAATTAGCAATAAATGGGAGTGAAGCTGTTGCATTATTCGCAGCAACAGCTTCGGCCATGGAATTTTGTTATAGTCGTAATATCATTTCTAAATTTAAATGAACAATTTGTATATTTCAAGTATTACTAGATTCTACAACTTCGTTCACGACAACCCAGCAAGAATCAGTAAAAAGAGTAACACACTCAAAGCTGCTATGTAAATGTAAAGTTTACATAGTTCATATCGCGTTTGTTCAGTTAATTTCTTCGCTCTTGCAGTTTCATTTTCAAGCCCTATCCGTGCAGCTTCTACATCATTATCAATATCATCAAGTAATCGATTATGTAAATGAGCCTCTTCGTGTATTAATTTTGTTTGTCCCTTGAGATTGGAGACACCCTTGGCCAAATCATCAATTAATAAATCTTGAGTTTGTAATGCCATTTGCATAGCGGATCGATTGGGAGGAGCATTTGTGACAGTAGCAGGATTGGAAGAGGGAAATTGTTTCATCATATTATCCACCAGGGCTCTACGTTGAGCAGCAATATCTGATGTAATTTGATTGGATGACTGCATAAGGGCTAGACGGGAATTCAATCGCACGAGTCCAGCTTGTAAGGATTGAACTTGCTGTTGATAGGACGTACTGCTGTTGCTAGTGTTATTCATTGGATGTGACGATACCGATCGTAGTTGTGCTGCAGCACGTGACAGCCGAGCATACTCGTCGTCCCATTCAGAAACTGTATTCATTGTTTAGTGAGTATTTTTATAACTTTTTAAGATACTGTACACCTTTAGAATGTTGAGATGGAACATCCGACAGGCTCTTTCAATCGCCTGTTATGATTTGGATTTCGAATACAGTTGCCGTCAAGGATGTGTGTACTGCAGTTCCTTGTTTACGCAGCTTACCGTAGGTCCTACAGTACAGTGGTACTGTAATGTCTTCTTATCTTTACAACGTTTGTGGTCATGGTAAGATTGAGGTTAGTATTTTTGATCGTACCACATTCATTCACTGCCTACGAGAACTCTAGGGTTGAACGGCTCTGAACGACTTTTATGTAGCTGGAACGACTTTAAGACTCCCCCCATCCTCAATCCTCTTCCCAACTTTACATATAACAATATACTGTCATGACCAACGAAGTCAAAAGTCGCCGTGTGGAGAACTCGAATGAGAATCATGCCACATCTGCTAATGCACAGAACACCCCTGTGCAAACACAGCAGTCACAAGGTGGTATTCGATCGATCATTAAGCTTGTAATATTGTTCGTTATTTCCTATCATTTATTCAAACTAGCACCATACAATCAATTACCTGATTTTGATGCTTTGATTCATGACATAAAAAATAATGGTGATCCAGAATTTTCGTCAACCTATAAAAAGTCTCCTTCCAATCATGTATATCCCACGGGGAAGAGGGAAGAAAGACGGACTGACACAGCACCATCCGTTCCTTCTAAGAAATCCCAAACGACACGTTCTTCCTCAAGTAAGCCCAAGGTAGATCGTCAACGTGTGAATCAACTCATGGAAGAAGCTCAAAGTTTACAACGGAGTGGAAACAATAATCTCAACAATAAAATTATTTCGTTGTATGAGGAAGCTTTAAAATTAGATCCAAGAAATACACACGCTAATTTACAGCTTGGACTCATATTAATTACCGCCATGGATAACCCGGATGTACAAAGAAAGGGGTTTCAATTGCTAGAAAAGACCTTGGATAAACATGAAGTAGATAATCCTTTCCTTCGTGATACACTGCAAGCTTTTGTTTTAAGTCAAACTATTGCTAGATATAGGTGAGCATGTCGTTTCTGTCACGGATATATTTATTTTGTGCTTATATGATTCATCCAAATATTGTGTTTTTATCTATAGATGGGAGCAAAAGGAATACAAGTTGTCACAAAAATATTTGGACATTGCTAGGGTAGCTGCTCCAACTGACACATGCACAGAGGTTTTGCAAGCATCTATGATTGACCCATACCCTAACTCTGTAGAGGTAAGTCCAATCGATATTTTGTACCTCCTCTTTGTCCCAACCACCTATCTAGAAAGTATTCATCCCTTTATCCCTGTATGATGCTGTCTGTTTCATTAGGCACAAAATGAGAGTATGGATCTGTACCTCGAACGGATGAATGCCATTATTCAAAAGGGTCATCGTCTTACTCCACTCAATCCTCAGTTAGTAAATATGGTCCCTGGAGCTTCAGATACATACGTCCATTGTCTTTGCACTTTATTTCATCATTCCTTTTACTATCATACAGATATTGCTGTTGCAACTCATATGCACTATGAAGTTGCCAAGGCTGTATGGCCAGAACTACATTATATCAGTCCAAAACTGTTGGAGTCTGATGGAAAGACCTTCAAGAAACCTACAATGAAACGGGTCCAACGAAAAATTCGTCTAGGTATCGCCAGTGGTCATTTTACAGAAGGCTCGTCGGTCGTTGAAGAGTAAGTCTTTATCACTATCTACTGCATGAAACTATCTTTCATGAGCTACATTTTCCATAACATACCTTGTATGTTAAAGTTTCAAAGGGGTGATGAAAAATCTTTCCAGAGATATTTTTGACATTTATCATATTTATATCATGGAGAAGTCTGTTCCGCCAAGCGTTGTGATGATGGATGCAAGGGACAAATTGACTGTAGTTAAGAGGGAGATGGACGATACCCGAGGAATCAATAAATGGATTGAAAAGCCGCGTAAAGATATTGAGGCACTGAATCTTGATATTCTGCTTTATTTGGATCTTACCGTAAGTAACGAATTTTGTTTTTTTAAATCATGCACCAATCAAAGTATGCTCTAAATGAAATCTCTGCCACCGTCGTACAAGATGTCTATGATGGCTCATCGACTTGGCATGTCACGGCTGGCTCCAGTTCAAGCTGTTAGTCATGGTCACCCTATAACTTCTGGATTTCCTCGATCTATCATGGACTATTATGTATCCTGGGCAGCTGCAGAGCTTCCTTTTGACGAAGCACAGTCTCATTACACTGAGGAGTTGAAGTTGATACCATCTGATTCCTTACATCAGTATTATGAAGAGCGAACGAAAGATGGGCGATCTCTTACGGATAATCAAGATTATAGTCACTTGGTAAGGAAAGGTAGATCGTCATTCTCTACCGTCCCTGCTGATGGGAATTGGTATTTAATAATGCAAAAGCCTTTCAAACTCATGCCAGAGTTTGATGACTTTGTCGCTGGAGTACTAGAAAAAGACCCAGATGGACGAGTGATAATGCATGAAGAGAACTCGGAACATAATCGATTGATATTTGTTGAACGTTTAAAACGTGCAGGGTGTGACATGGAACGCGTCCACTTCATGCCTGTTTTGCCTCATCATAAGCTTATGGCCTTATACATCTTGTCTGATGTCATTTTGGACTCGTACCCTGCTGGTGGTTGCACCACAACCCGTGAAGTATTGGAAGCTGGGAAAGTCTTGGTAACCCTTCCAAGTACACTTCTCGGGTCTAGATGGACATTGGCATACTTGAACATACTCGGAGATGAGCGTTTAAAGGAATTATTTGTCGCTAAGGATATGGATGAGTACACAACTCTTGCGGCGAACTTGGGTAAAAATGTATCCCTTCGATCTGAGGCAGAAAGAAGGATTCGGAAAAACATGCCTAAACTTTATCGCAGCAATCGTGCTGTTGAAGAATGGACCAAGATATTGCTTGAAATATCTCCAGTGAAAAACGCTTTACATGACGATGAGCTATAAGAATGGAAAAAACGCCATCTTAATGAATGTCTAGTTGATTAAGTAAAGATTACTTTAATGTTCAAACCAAAGTTTCCACTGTTGACATAATTTCATACGGATATGGAAATAATCAACTGTGCTAACATCCACCGTGACTTCGATAATTTTCAGTGGGTATTCTGGAGAGAGATCTTTAAAATCCCAGTTATTCCTTGTATAATGAGAATTTTCCTCTTCCATTCGTCGCCAAACACTCCAGAGGAGAGTTTCGTCAAGTAAAAATCGATCGAAATGATTAAGAGATTCATCCAGCGGAGAGGCACTGAGGGCGAAAATACCATACGCTAATTTTGTGTGGATGAGAGCGACTTGTAAATAATTATAGGCGTCGAGAAAGTGTGTCTTATAATGAGTGGAAGTGGGAAGGTCTAGTGGATGAAAACGCTTAATAAAATGTCTATAGTCGGGAAATAAAGTCGATATAAATGATGCAGTAAATAGAAGAAGTTTCGCCTTGAAACTGGTCAATAAGAAACATGCATTCATGGGTATCGACATCGTAGTTATCTGGAGCTGCTCGGATGCGGGCGAACCTAAGATAAATCCAATCATCTCTATGAAAGGCATATTTTGTTCACCAGTAGAGTGTGATTTTAGTAGCGAGATCCAATCAGCAATAGGGACAGGAACATACTGAAAGACATGGCGCGACCCTTGAATTCTATGAACATAATCATCAACAGAGTCATATACACTGCATTCCTTACAGATGTAAGCAAGAACAGCGTATAATCGAGCTCGACATGATGAAAACGTAGGATCCGCCCAAACACTGTGATTGTGACTTTGACCATGTATGTGATGTATTTCAATTAGTGGCTTGCAATAAAAAACGCGATGCTTTAGGATCCGTCTCAGAGTTACATCAGGAGATATCAATTGATTTATAGAACGCTTTCGCAACGGTTTGATTAGGCAAGACGTTTCATTATAAATTCCAGAAATCTCAATCAACGCATGAACAAACGAGATTTTAGTTCCTTCATGGATTTCAATTCCTTTCATGTGTTGTTGTTGTTGATGATGACGATTGTTCTTTCGGCGAGGGTCGGTATAATGATCCACAAGGGCATTTCCCACAACTGTCAAAAACTCTTTGGCTAACAAAGATTCAAATGCGGATACCATGTTTTGTAAAATATTGCCTAAGCAGCGAAAAATGGCAATTAGAGATTTCTTACAACTAGGATCATTACGATCTCGTAGTCGTAAACCTCCTCCATCACTTTTTACAAGGACATGTCGAACTTCGTAAAGTGCTTGCTGTAAAATGGGATCCAAGGTATAGTCACATCCTGCTAAAGCTGCAATGATAATCATGGGCAAATGACACACTGTTCCATACCGTTCGTTAGCCAAAGGCGATTTTAATTTGTGGTCATGAGAAGAAAAGTTGAGAAAGAGTGAGAATCACTTTACCTGTTGCAATACGAGTCGGTGTATATAGGACATATGGAAATGCTGAATGGAATTGATGCTGAGTGAATATCCATCCTTTCACGGCATAATCGTACTCCATGACTGATGAGTTACGCATATGCGCAGGGCCGGTACAGGAAGCGATTTCAAACATTAAAGTAGATAATGGTATGAATCCTGGTATACTACTGTAAACGAAAAGGTCTGTATCATTGGATAAGACGATATACTCGTCGTCAAAGCAATAATTGGTATCCTGTTTCTTTTGATTGAAGAAAAAATGTCCCAGATATATATCTGCTTCATTCTCTGCAAAATGGTTCCATAAACTTCTATCCCGTTGCCCGAATTCTTCGTTTTCTAATGTCTCTTGAAGATTACATATAGCTTCTTGCATGATACATTCACCCCATAAGTGACATGTTGGTTGTGGAAGTTTATCCTTCGATCCGCAAAAATCGTTCATGATAAAATGTTGAGCATTTTGGTAGGATTGGTAACATTGAGTTTCGAATCGTTGAATCTGTGTTCGTCGCTTCGAACCATGCGTTAGGCCATCCCAAACCACGTGTACTTGTTGAATACCAGTAAGGAATAATGTGTGTAGAAACGAATATGTTAATTCATAAAGAACAACCGTAGAGCACGGACTCGACGATACGTATGCAAGTTCATTCGACCATGCAGGAGCATCAACTGGTAGTTTAGGACGGCTGCGTGTATTGTAAGGAATGTTATCGATACTAGCAGATGAGATATGGCAAAGAGTAGAATCGTTTTTCCTTATCTCTTCGACCCAAGAAGATACCAAGTGATGATGTAGGGCTGGTCCATCGATGAAAACATGGAGACCTTTTCCGTGGCTATTTCTCGAGGACCATGACCATGATTTTCCAAAACGAGAAGGCTCTGATTGGAGTAGGGAATAGAGTCCCTTGATACCCATGACTAGATCATTTTTACTACCGAGGAATGAAGTCGACTGTTGCCTGTTGCCTGTTGCCATCAGTGGCCGTTGTTGCCATGCATTCTGGGCGGGTCAATTTATTATAATCCTACCGCCTGTACAGTACCTACCAGTACAGTAGGCTACATAATAGCCAGAAGCCATCAGGGAAGGACTATTTTTTTGTTTTGCCAGAAGAAGAACATCTGGAATGCTTCACCGTACCCAGAAGAAATTCCAACGGAGATTCCTATGCCTTCAAAATAATACATGAGGCAGATTAAGAAGCAAAGGGTACTACTTAGTCCAACCATGATGAAACAAACTCATCCCATACTCTAGATAGAAATAAGCTTGAGGAATAAGATAGGGATGATATTCATGATGACAGTAAGGACGATGGGGAGGAGACGGTGGTTACAATTACTACACAATTGCTTTCCGTGATACCTTTGTACTAAACGAACCGATGCACTTCGATTTTCAACCCTATGAGCTTAAGATAATCGCCATGGAATAGTCGAAGCTTTGTAACTTTACTTCGCACAACAAGAAAAATTACATTCTACAAACTCAATAATATCCGTCGCGAAACAAGATAATGCTGCGCATAAATATTTGCTTATTCTTGCTGATACGAGTTTGGTCAAATTGATGATGTGATATATTGTGCAGGGGAATACCTTAGGAGGGACGTTATCGTGAGACTGACTCAAGCCTACCAAGTGGTGATGAAATGACATTGACATCTCCAGTTGCAGCACCAAGAATAAACATTTGGGCCAAAATTATAGATTCTGTAACTGGTTCCAATAAAGCTACTAGTGGTGTGAAACAACCAACTCTTCCTCGTTTTTTGAAGTAACATCTCTAAATGATAAAGGATTACGGAAAGAGGGCGCTGTTGGAGGTTCAACACTTTCAGAGCGAGTGTCACTGGGTTCAAGAGTAAATGCTTTAGGATCAATATCACCATCATCAGCATCTGCTTTTAATTCAGAAGAAGCGATATTGTATATAAAGAAGAAACGGTATCAGCTGCATCCAAGGCGAGTAAGCAAAGTCGCTGGGGTCTTAAAGAAGAACAAAAGGCAATGTCAATGTCGGGGTTAGGTCTATCCAGTTATATTCCCGGCTGCTTTTTCATTGAAAACGATTCTTGATCGAGTGAACAATGGAGCTAATGCATGACACTTAAAACAAACGTAGGTGTAGTAGGGTCTCTAAATGTAAATATCTTTTTCTTTACGATAACACACACACATCATATTTATAATTGAACTCATTCCCGAGTGTATTCAAGTATGCCGATGTCCATCTAGACCCGAGCAGTGTACTTGGAAGGGTTACCGAGACAAGATTCAGTGCCTCAATATCTTTACGCAGCTTTTCAATCCATTTATTGATTCCTTCGGTGTCGTCTATTTCCTTCTTAACTACATTCGGTTTGTCCCGTGCATCCAGGCAGCATCACAACGATTCGCGAAACAGACTTCTCCATGATATAAATATGATAAATGTCAAAAATATCTCTGGAAAGATTTTTTTATCACCCCTTCGAAACTTTGACGTACAAGGTATGTATTGGATAAATATAGCTCATGAAAGATAGTTTCATGCAGTAGCTTATGGTAAAAACTTACTCTTCAACGACTGACGAGCCCTCTGTGACGATAGTTGAAAGCTTGAACTGGAGTCAGCCGCGACATACCCAGTCGGTGAGCCATCATAGACATGTTGTGCAACTGTGGCAAGGTTCATATCGAGGCGATGACTTCTGCATGTAAGTGCATATTGAAGTGTACACTGAATGAAATCATTGCCACCCTCGCACAAGATATTATTGATAGGTCACCGATTTGGTAATGCGATGCGGTTTACGACGAATTGGATACCCAGACTATGGCTTGTTTTTCATAAATATCATCACTTCTTCGTGACTTTGATATCATACCCATATGAATCAGTTGATATACAGTAAAGCTGAATCGTTGATGCATAGCAGAATGACTTTCTGGGAATCTCCTCAATGTGCTGTCGCCTTGATGAATCTCGTTGATAAATAGGGAAAACCATGTGATTACATCAATAATGCGGGAATTCAACACTGAAATCGCAGCACGAACATCGTTTCCAATGGAACTAGAGTCAGGGCTACATTTTTCATAAATACCCAAGGCTACATGACGACGAGGTTGTGCAAGGATAGATTGTAGTAAAGATGAGCCACTTATAATGGTATTCGATCTTTTATCAGCCAATGAGAAAAATAAAGAGAATGGAGAACTAACACACCAGTCGAATGAAATCCGATGAAATAGATTTCCGAATGTCGTTATAATATCCTCCTTTAAAGATTTCTCCAATATGAGTCGCCGCTCCTTCGTCATAACATGAATCCCCTGATATTCATTAGAAGTTTCTTGTAAAAGTGTATGTATAAGAATAATGTTTTCATGTACCCACTGCAGTAAACGCCTCATTCTATCTGTAGGATCACGAAGTACCCCAGACAGCGGAAGCATTTGTGTATGTGAAGCGCTGTATATCAAATCTTGTACAGTTTTTGTAAAGGGTAACAATTTTCCAGTGCAATCAAGATATTTCTGAATGAACTGAGCACTGTACACCATGAAAATAATCAACTCTGAGAGTTGTAGTAAACCCAACTTTTCCAAAACATCTTTCACAAGTCTTCGATAGTCATCAGACGAAGATACACAGGCTTCGACCGCGTTTGTAGGGAGAGATAAGCTGGTGAAAGAAAATACGCCTATTTGATTGATGTATGATTTATGCACCAAAAAGCCATGAAAAAAATGTAGCATTTCTACGACAAGAAAAAGAAAGCGTCTATCCTGCAAAGCTGTATCAATAAATGTCAACAGTGTTGAACTTGGGATCGTGGTGGATATGTCCTCATTGAATGACGAAGGCGAGGAGGAGGGAACTAATAAGTATGAACGAGCCCTTGGATCTGAACAAAACCACGCAATTCTTTTCCCGTGATATTTTGTAAATGATGATACATCCGTCATGGCGATAAAAGAACCTTTATTTAATATACAGAGGAGAACAACGAAATCCTAATAAGCTTGATACCATTGCTAAGGAAACTGATTGAAATGAAAAAGGATCCTTACCTTTCCTAGCAAAGTGATGAGCCAAGGCTGATTTCATTTGATAAAGAAAAGAGACAATGGAGCCATGAAAATCATTAAATTGTCCTCGTAAATTTAACAGGACTTCTTTCGATAGTATGATAGGGAAAATCACATCATCATCATTCGCTTCATTTGGAATAGACGAGAGACAATCTAAGAAATGATTTAATACTTCCGTGGATGACGGGACATGAATGTCCTTTACGACGACATTTCCGGTAAAACATTCTAGTGAATGCCAACGGGATGGATCGTATGCCATGGAGCACAAAACTAGTTGGATGGGTACTAAATCGTGGCATCGTAGATGAGATATACATGTAATGAATTGATTTAGAATATCTAAGGGAATAGTTTCAGGATTCTTGGATAAAAAGAAGAAAAAGAGGATGAAAATAGAAGGAAGGAAGAAAAATACTTTTGAAGAAATAGATTCGAACATCGATAAAGTTTAAGGATTCTGCGATGAAAACCATCATACCTCTACTATAACGACAATAGAATGAAATGAATCTGTTTTTTGTGCCCAACTTATAATTTTCTGTCGATAGGATAAACGTTGAACTTTTATAATTCTCCTATTATGATATAAACCTTGTATTTTCTTGGATGATAAGTTCATCCCATCTTTTTGAAGTAAGTATTGAAATGATTCTTGTACAAGTGGTTCTTCTTGTGCAATACACTAAATATTCAAAAGTAAAAGATAAAACCAAGAACATGAGAATATTTCGCATAGACTGAAATCTAAATGAAGAAAAAAAGGTTCTCAAGTAGCAGACACCTACCTGCTTAAGAATTTCTTTCAAGAAATCTTTCAAAGTACAACCTGTAACCAAGGCATTAAAATATTTTTTCATCGGAGGTTGATCTAAAGAATACGCACAATCTTCTTTCCCATTATTTGTTTTCTTGTCCCGGAATCGAACTTGCGCCTCAGTTGTGAATGGATGATTTTGATAATGATGATGATATTGAAGAACAGATCCATATTGTAAGAAACAAATTGCAGGTTTAATAACCGAGATACTATGACTAGGATGATGATTATGATGATCATTCTTTTCCATTGTAGTCATTCGCTTCTTATATTGGCATGACAAGAGTTGTATCATATAAGATCGATCTAAACCCAAGGAGGATGGGAAATTAAAAATTGTTATGGGTAATAATGCAGGATGATAGCCATAAATATAATTTTTACCCTGTAAGGATGGAGATGTGTTCATAGTATTCTTAGGTGTAGATGATGAAAACGGGTTTGTTGTAGTTGTCGCAGCAGTAGCTTTGGTAGTTTTAGCACGAGTATTGTCATCATCTTTATCATCGACGTCATCATTATCATGGAGTATAAGAGGTGAAGTGGAGGTGTTCTTGTCATTATTCCCATCATCATCGAGCACTACCTTTGTTGTTGTGGGTTCAAACTTCTGAATGAAATGAATCCAACTATTGAGTAAGGATGAAGAAGTAGAAACATTCAAGGATGGCTGATTCATAAATACATGTGTCATACTTTCATTTAAAATTGTATCCAATATAGCTGATGCATATCGATATGCCTCGATTCGAAGATATAAATCTTCTCTTGGGTATGACACGGATGGATGAAGGAATTTAGAATATGATTGTGATTTGTTGGTACTTGATTGTGTCCTACTGTTCATGGAAGGTTCCAGTGTAGCAGTTGCTCTAGTAGCGCTAATATTTGTAGTAGCAACTGCTGATTGAGGTGGTGGAGGTACGTGTATACTCAATCTTCGCCGTCGCAGATCTCTTGAATTACTATTACTCTTGGATTGCGGTATATCCCCAGCGGAAGACACGTTAGCATCATCCGACGGATGAAACCGAAGGAGATGAGCCCAACGTGGGAAGGAATTAGAATCAGTAGCCTTTCTCTTGTTACTCATAATACTATGATTCTCTGTTATTTTTTTCAAATGAAATCAAAGATGCGTGAGCATGTGTGTGTCCTTTTATGAGCGCGTGGAAAAAAATCCGTGCGTGCGAAGTCAACCTTAACTTTACAAATTGTCTTTTTTTTGAAATTATTGGGTTTTGAAATTTTTGCACGGATGTTCGTGTAAGGCCCGTCCTACCATATGACCCCAAAAAAATGCGTTTTTACCAAAACGAATTTTTATAAAAACGCGTTTTTAACTCCTATGACCTTCTAAAACGCGTTGATTTATAAAAATGGGTTTTTGAAAAACGCGTTTTTTCGATTTAACTTGCAACGAGTCGTGGAACAAGTTAAAACGCGTTTTTATTTCGTGTTTTTTAGTAAAACGTGTTTTTTAGTAAAACGTGTTTCTTCGAATCGTCCTATGACTAAAAATTCACGTTTTTCTTGTTGTAGAAAACCCGCTCCAACAGCATATCATCTTCATCTTCATGTTCATCTCCATCGTCACCATCATCTTAATCATCTT
>Ga0169931_10008376_pt1 | contig 15107 bp, 5 predicted proteins | sample Kivu_15m_20L_FD_129675 | JGI IMG/M metagenome (GOLD analysis project Ga0169931, IMG submission 129675) | Freshwater microbial communities from Lake Kivu, Western Province, Rwanda to study Microbial Dark Matter (Phase II) - Kivu_15m_20L... | ecosystem: Environmental > Aquatic > Freshwater > Lake ... | reverse complement strand
TATCAGCTTATTTTTTTTTATATAATATTATTTAATAAAAATAAAAATTGTATGATCATATACAAGATCCATCAACATGTAGTTTGTAGTTAGGTTAACATTAGGCGCAGACTATTCCATTGAATCTTCTACAATTAATTATTGGTGAATTTATATAGCATCTATTTTGATTTAGTCTATATCCATCATAACAGCTTGTACAATATCCATTAGTAGAATCAAAAGTTTTACATAATTGATCGGCTAAAATACAACTACCTGCGTCCAAATAATATCCACCATTACAGTTTTGGCAATAATTCATTATATCTTGTATAAGACAATTTTTATCTCTCTATTTTTTAACCAATTGTTTAATACATTTTCCATTTTTTAAATAATTAAGATTAGCACATTTTGTACACTATGAAAATGTATAATTTAAACAACTAGGATCTTTGAATAGACATCCTCCTCCTCTTATAGACACAAATTGCATTGAACATTTAATGCATGATCCATCTAGACCTCCAGATATGCATCCCATACTCCATTATTGTTTAACACAAGAGTTGTCGCTTAGAAGTGTATAACCATTTTGGCAATTAGTACATTTACCACCTGTTTTATTATAATTTTGGCAAAAAGCTCCAACTGGAAGGCATTTATTTTCTTGTTTGTTCAAATAAAATCGATTAATACATTATTGACAATTTCCTACAGAATCAGCAGCTAAACAATTATTTGGGGCCTGATTAGCTGCTTCACATAATAGAGTTAGGCTTGAAAGTCCATAACCTTAAATACAACTTGAGCATGCGCCTGTTAAAGAATCATAATTAAAGCACAAATTATTGACTGGATAACATATACCACCTTTTAGATAATATCGTTGATTGCATGATTGACAAATTTGTTGAAAATCATAATCTTTACAATTAGGTTGTTAAGACAATCTCATACAATCTCCATTTAAAAGGAAATAGCCTTGATAGCATGATATACATTATCCTCCTTATTGATTAAAAAGTCTACATTGTTTATTAAAAGGAAAACATTTTCCATCTTTTCTATAATATTATGATTGACACGCAATACAAAAATTAAAATTATTTTTACTGATACAATTAGGATCAGCCTGAGCCATACGTGCTAGACAACTGCCTTAAAATAGATTGAAAGACGGCTGACATGAAAGACATTTTCCAGTTTAATTGTTATATTATTTGCAAGAAGATTAGACAGCTGAGCATAGTAGGTTCTATTTATTGAGGAAGTATCTTTAATTACAGATTGCACATGATCCATTATTTCTAATTTTACAATTTTAATAAGGATCAATAACTATAGTTTATTATACTTTTGAAGGTTAAGAAGTTTATTGAGAGTTAAAACTACCGTCAGTATTAATATTTTATCCAGTAGATTATTATTAATATAGACATTATCCTTATTTAGTCAATTTATATAATGATAGACATTGCAAACAATTTAATTCTTGGCTATCCATTTTTATACAACCAATTATGACCTTTTTACAGCCGCCATTTTAATTTGGAAAATAATTAGCAGAACATCTAATACATCTATTGTCTTTCTATAAATCACAACCAATTATCTTATTAGCCTGATTTACATTATTAGCCTGATTTACATTATTAACCTGATTTGCATTATCCTTTTTCTCAACATTTACTTTATTTTCTATTTTTACTACATTATTTTTTACAGCAGTTTATTTTGCTTTAGGTGAACATATATTTTAAGCAGTTAATTAAAAATTATTTTAGCAAGATATACATTTACCTTGCGAATATTTACTACAATTTTGTATCAAGCATATACCTTATTGATTAATATAATGTTTTTGATTGAGGCAGATACTACATCTTGAAAAGACTGCTACGGCGCAACGTTTATCTTAACAATAATCATTTTATAAAAACATATAATCTACACATTTTTTACATCGATTTCTCTTAATATCGAAATTTAAACATTTTTGAGTCACTTGCATACATTTACCGTTTTATAGATAATATCCTTATAGGCAAACTGAACAAGTACCGTTAGCGTTTGATATCCAACAATTTTGCTTAACTGTTCTAAGTCCATTACCTCTTGTTTATACGATACCTATATCTTAATATTAACCTAAATTAATTCGAAAAGTATCAAGAGAATTAATAGGAGCGGGTGAGCCATCTAAAATATCGACAGGCATTGCTAAAGAATTAGTTGCTATTTGATTAGTTAAAGTCGGAATTCTATCTTTTCTTTGGCAATATTTACGATAATTTTAATATCCTATATGACATGAAAGACATAGTCCTCTTTGAAAATTGAAAAGACAGCACATAGGTGGAATCATCATATTTGTAACGCAAGTAAAACCATTTAAGATAAGACCTTTAGTACATTCTAGACAAACTCCTAATTTATCATCTTTTTTAATGCAAGTTGGTCTATTGTCCACACATATACCTTGAGTGACGGTATATCCTTTTAAGCATTATATACATAAACCTTTAAAATCTCCTCGAACACAGTTTATCAGACCTGAACAATTTTTATTAATTAATTTAGTTCCATACCAACAATACTAACATTAGCCCCTTACATTTCTAGAGATACATCCTGAGTAATCCTTAACGCATTGACCATTATTAACTATAAAAGTAGGGTCACAAATAGAACAAGAAGTACTATTATTCTGTACCTTACAATTAGAAATAGTTCTATTGATACATGTAGAGTTCAAATTCAATATAAAATTATTGGAACAAGCCTAGCATACATTATCCCTTAGACAGTAGACACAATTGGTTGGACATATCTGTGTTTTACTATACTGAATGATGACTAATATGATTACTATAGCTTTAATAATCTTCATAATAATATAATATTATATGGAAAATTAAGGGACAGATTAAATAAACTTATAATCTAATCGATTAGCACTACTAGGAAAAATATCATTAAATCAAAGATAAAATAAAACTATAAATAAATCTAGACCACTATTGCAATAAGTCAATAATGATTAATAATTTAAATAAATACCAAATATTATAACTACATACATACCTGTCGATAACAAAGATAGTAAAACAATTATAAAAAGTGATAAAAAATAATCTTCATTCAAATAAACACAAAGATAACCTTAAAGACATCCTCCCCGTAAAGAAAGTCCAGTTTACAATCCTTCAAAATCAATAAAAACATACAATAATAAATTTAATAGCTCTACAAATAATAATTTTAAAAATAATTAGCTATAAGATATCTAATCAATAATCCAATAAATTCAAGAAGTTATGGACTCTACCTCACCATCCCAGAAACCATCAATAATAAAAAATGATAAATTTAACACTAATAAAAAGAAGAATTGGCAAAAAGGGAAAATGATGTTTAATAAATAAGATGCATTTAGTAAACTATAAGAAATGTTATTGAATTATAATATTAATAGTTAGACCAAATTAGCGTTAAAATAGTAGTAAATTGATAAGAAATAGAAGAAATAAGACAAGATGAGTAATCGAAGAAATAGAAATTAATAAAGATTAAATCGTAATAAAGCATATAATTAAATTAGTAAATCATTAAATGATAAAACAGTAAATGATAAAACAGTAAATGATAAAACAGTAAATGATAATAAAATAGTTGATAATAAAATGAGATAAAATGATAAAACTAAAGAGAATGATAAGATAGTACAAGATAAGATATAATTAAATTTGAAATAAAAAGATAGAGAAAATTAAAGCTAAATGTAATTTTAAAGCTAAAATAAAATAGACTAATAAATAGATTTTTAAAATGTATTGATCATGTAAATTGATTGGTTGAAATTGCCGTTAGTACTATCACATATAACATCATAAAACATAAATATCTTCTTATAAATAAAAGATTTTCCAGTATAATAAACATTCTATTAAGCAATTTCCCAATCACTAAGCTCCTAAAAGACTTATAACAGTTACAGTATCTTCAACCCCAACTTCTAAGCAGGTATCATAACCTCTAAATCTAAGAACCTAATTTCCTAATAATAATTCCGTTAGAAATGGGCTTAATAATGGTCCCTATAAATCTAAGATTAATCCCATAAATAAATGTTGTGCTAATTCGACCTCCATTGGTACCGTAATCTAATTTAACATACATATAAATCTAATTTATAAGACATACTTATCAAAAATATACAATACGACATAAATAAATATATAAACAATTTAAATAAAATAAATAATAAAAAGAATAATGATAAAAATATGACAATAGTTAAATAATATGACTCGTTAATTAGCTTAATAAATATTAATAAGATAGAATATGTATCTTATTTATTAAACAAATCTTTAGAAGTTAAAAAGAGTAAAAAACACAAACTTTGTATGGTGGGTGGTATAATCACTAAAATACATTAAAATATTGATAAAGATACATTATCTATTATAAATAATCATATCTAAGACATCGGTGGCAGAATATATTAATACAAAAATATATAGTAGTCATTAGCAATTATGATAAAAATATCATAATCAGTTGATATCAACTATAGATAAAATCATATAGAAATCAAATAATTAAATATTTATATCAATTAAGAATAGAATATAAAGGAAGAGAGGTATATATTAATAAAGAGTTAGAAGAAAAAAGAAAGAATGATGTTATTAAAGGTAAAATAGAGGACGAAAGATGAGGTGGAAATAGAAGTTGGGGAGGAAACGTATTTTGGGAGAAATTATTATATATTACTTGATTGAATATTATTTTTATTAGATTATAGTTTATTAATTACCTTAATTCTAAAATTAATTAATATACAAATATTTATATAATAATATAAAATGGCCAAATTATAAAATTTATAATACTTACTAATTTGACATGGAATATCCTAACTAACAGACTATAAAACTATAACATATCCATTAAAAAGAGTCAACATCCTATCATAATCCTGATACTTAAAAGCCCTTTAAACCTGAAAATGTCAAAAGCGAATAAACCACAAATCACAGACCATCATAAATGCATACCAAAAAACCATAAACATCCAATAAGAGTATAAAATTCTAATAAATATACAATGATTAATTGATTGACAACCAAATAAAGCTGATTCAGTTCAAATCAATCATAGCTAAATAATTGCCTAAAATGCCTAAATAATATATAGTCAAAATATTAATGGATGGAGTACATAGATCCATTATAGCTAAATCAGAAGATGGAAATATTGTTGGTGGAGTATGTTTTCGAGGGTTTTAAAAGAAAAATTTTATTTAAGTAGTATTCATGGTAGTAGAAACATCATATAAAGGAAAAGGCTTAGGAACGAAAATTATCAATCATCTAAAAAGTAGAACTTTTATAATATATAGATAAAATAAGAAAAGATCAAATTTAGTTGATCTTAACCTATGCTGATAATACTGCTATATAATTTTTCAAGAAAGTGGGATTCTAGTTTACTTATGAAACTCCTTAGAAAACATGGCATGGATACATCAAAGCATATCTTTAAGGAACTTTGATGCTATGTAAAGTATATGGTTAACTTGAATATTAAGGTTTTAAATAAATGATGGCCAGGCATAAAAAAATATTAATTTCAAAGATAAAGTAAAAAAACATTGATTTTCGGTATAAAACTTCGAGTATATCTCAAAGTAAACAGAATTATAATTTCAATAAAGAAGATAAGTAATCTGTAGTTGTTAAGAAAGTTATGATACCAGGTTTATCTTAAGCTAGATGGTCTTTTCAAAATTAAGCTTCAATTCAAAAATAAAGATAATTCTCTTATCTTTTATAACAACTTCAAGCAATATCATACTTAAGAAAGTTAATACCCAACTTATATATCTCATTGCCAAAAAATTAATACTAGTATAAGCCCCCAATAAATTGGTCAACAATAGAAAAAATGATACTTAATCGAAAATCCTTCAAAGATAGCTATTAATTAAGGTAGTTTATCTTAAATATCATTGATGATTATATTAATTTGACCGGATTAAAAGGTCAATAATAATTAAAGTAAAAAGTTGATAATATTATGAAATCTTTGTTGCTGAGACAGATAGATGTCAAATTAGAGAATTTGATTAAAGAGAAGGATATTAGAAATGGGTACAATATTCATCACAAAATATGAAATATGATATAATTATCCTATTATTTTATATATATGTTTATAGTATATGTTATAAGTTTTTATAATATGAGTAATTTTATGAATATAATAAATATAGAAACTAATATTAAAGTATCAATAAATACTTTTTATTGTATCAGCAGTTTTAATAAATCAAGAAGGATTATTATTTATTTTCTCACCGGCTTTCATTTACTGTCTTAATGCTTGATTAGTTTTTGACAGCATTTGAGAAACTTATTTAATAAAACTAAGCTTAATCTCATGAATCTCATCGATCTTACTTATTTATTCTCTTAGCTTTATCTGTCCGATAAATATGTCTTTCAGATTGTCTTTCAAAATATAGAAAAACCTATTCATCTACTATATTATATTATCAGTATCTATTATAGACTTTATAGTTCTTGTACGATTTTTTACTTTATCTATGTTTTATTTTAAACTTTGAAAATTTTAGTTTATATTATGTTATTATATCTTATCTTCAAGATTTCCATTCTATTTTACGATAAGACTATGTAATTTAATAGTATCTGTAAGAGCTCTTGATGATTATTTCGATAATTATGCCTGTTCTGCTAGTCTTAATAAAGTAGTATGAGACTTAGACTCACTTGGGATCATTTATAAATATAAACTTAATGATACAATCAGCAAAGAACTAAGTAATACTCCACATATAGCAGTTATTAATATTAAGGTACGTCCAGGAAGTGTTTTAGGATAATAATCTTCGTAGCCAACTGTTGTCATCGTTATAAATATACACCAATAACAGTTTTAATACGACTAAAAGCCTGTTTTATTACCATTGTTATATATGAAAAGAACTCCTTAACAAAGTTTTAAAGAATATCCAAAAATTAAAAGGAGAATAAAGAAGATGATTGTAATAGCTTTTAAAGGAGCTTCATGAAGTATGCATTTGACGATATATAAAGTATTATGTTAAAATCCATTTTGATAACATAATCTTGATGCTCTTGGTGATGAATATGAACTAATATTGATGAGGCTGCGTATAACAATATATATTTTCAAGACTCCCCATAACAGCAAAAGATCATTGAATGAATGTTTTATATACTTTTAATCAAATGTTTGGCATAATTAATACGTCCAGTTTTATAATAATTTAATGGGATGCGGCAATACTATTAATATTTATAGTAAGAGATATTTGATATTATCTGATTTGAAAAAGAATGAAGTGATCATCCATCTGTCTGGTGTCTTTTTAAGATAGATTTTATTTTGTGAGTATTGTAATTCAAAAAAGCTGACATATCGTAAAATAATTATGAAGACTATGTTAATAAATTATATACCTAATACTAATGTACATATTGATAAACTGTACATTATATAGTTTGAAGACATTTAATCAGGTTTTTATGACAAAATATCTACTTATGTTTTACAGCATGATAGAAAAAATATTAAAGTTGTTAGTAAGCAAGAAAGTTTTTATATAGCCATGAATTTACTATGAGCGAAACGGCTTTTACGAGGATCTTAATTTATAAGGAATTAAGCCTTGAATTTTAATTTTGAATTTTTGTTTTATAGTTAATGATAGCAGTTCTATTTGGTAAATTATTTAGGTATTTATTATTTATCAGGTTAACCATCATCTGTTCGTAAATGGAAGTTAACCTTTTTAACACTATCTTTTTAATCGATTATTTTTCCGACTGATTTCAGCCTTAGAGTCATTTAAATTCTTTATTATGGAAATTAGTCTTATTATTAAAGTTATTATTCAATTTATATAAATTATCAACCATTTAATAAATCATGATTAACACTTTCGTAATGCTAATAAAATCCTCTAAACAAATCATTATAATAAACACCATCCAAAACTCCGCAGGTCTATCTAATGGAATGCATTGCCCACATAGGAGCTCCAATATCAATACCTTTGATTCCTGTTTTACTACATATAATAGGCCCTATAGTTGATCCACAAGGAGAATCATTTTTAACAACAAACTATTGAAGAGGAACATTCGATTTCTATGCTATTATCTTCAAAATTGATGATGAAACTATATCAGTTGAATAACGTTGATTAAAATTTGTTTTTATAACGACTCCCTTATTTATTCCAACTTTATGAGTTGAATGATGCTTTTATCCATAGTTTGGATGAACAGCATGAGCCATATCAGCTGAAATAAAAAAGGATCTTTGTACGGTTTTTTAAAATCCATCCAATCTTGGATTGCTTTAATTAGTCAGTAATTTATATATTCTGTAAAGAGACTGAATGATTATATTTGATCCAGCACCTTGAGCTGATTAAGATCCACATTCTTAATGATCGAAAACTGCAGCTATATTGATAAAATTGCCTTTATTCTAAGCTTAAGAGATGGCTAAAAGTGCTGAATAAGATATAATATACCATGATATGATGAAAAAAGATTATCAAGTCTTGGTGAGCTTATAAAATCTTGATTAAGACCAACTAAAGAACTTGGATTAGAATCAGCTAAATAAAGATCAAAATCAATGATTTTGTTTGGATGAATAGAAGTTTCTTCAGATATCAAGGAGACTAATCCTGAATTATGTTTTTTATAGATGTTTGCCGATGATACATTTATTTACTTATTTATGATATCTTTTAAAACTTATGAATCGATTATTGGCTTGATATGACTTTATTTATTAGGTTCAAATTTTTATCTATTATCACAAAGATGAATAGCTAAATTAGGAATCTTTAATAATGGTGTTGATGATCTCCATAGTTTAGATGTATATTTTCCTTATTATTCATATACTATTTTTCCACCTAAAATTAAATCTCTATCAAACCAAGTATGCCATAAGCCTCCACCGTAAGTAGAAACATGACATTGTTATATTCCATTACTAGTTGTTTTTGATACAGGATTAATCTTCAAACAAGGACTATCTGTATGTGCTCCTATAATTTTAAATCCTGTATTATTTGGATCAAATTTTTACCCAACAGTAAATGCTACTAGAGTAGTATAATTTCTTGTAAAATAATATTTTTGTCCAGGTTTAAGTATCCAATTTTATACTTATTTCAATTATGTATATCCACGTGAGTTTAAATGTTGAGAGAACCATTCAACAGCATGATATGGACTAAGTGCATGATTAACGAAGGTAATGAAATTTTTAGCAAGATCTCTACTTCTGCTTAGTATAGTCTCCATCTTTATCTTTATGATTTATCTTAAAATCTTAAAAAATTAATATAATAGAGTTTAATAATCTATATTTTTATGTACTTTTTAATAACATTATCATAAAATCATAAAATTCTTTATCTCTTTCTCTATAAAAACTCTAAAAACATATTATTTTATCTATAATTAATTATATAAACTAGAAAGTAGTATACAATATCTATATCTATAATAAAAATTAATAATAATTGATGTTAAAATCTGAATAAAACATAACATTACACACATAATCAGCAAACAATGATATTTAACTGGATTAGAATATGTATCTCATTAATAAAATCAATATGAAACAATAATTGATATTGTTTTATTAGTAATAATTGATCATCAATGCTATGAAACATCGAAGAGAATAATAATAATTAAAAGATAAATATTCCTTTGAAATTAAATAGTTAAGATAAATGATAAAGATAGAAGAATAAAGAAGGAAATATATTGAAGAATAGATAGGTTTAATGTAAATTAGATAAATCAACGAATGCAATAATAAGTATATAAAATTCTCAGGCATAGTCGATACTTAAAGAAGGATAAGTTTTGATAATTAATTATTTGCAACAGTAAATAATTTATGAAAAATATACCCTTTATTAAATGGTTAAATATGATTAATATTCTTTCGATGATATTCAGTATGTATATTCGATTAAATTCCATCTATAAAGTTTTAATTATTCATGAATGATTTATATTAATATAAAATGGTAAATAAAATCATATAAATTATTTTAATCTGCTTCTTTTTCCATCAACAGTCAAACTATTATGTTCTTCATTCTCTTACATAATATCTTCTAAACTACAAAACATGCTTGTCATCGTAGATATATCAGATGAAGATTATCTTATAAAGATCTTTAAACGATCTGCTAATGTCATCAATGATTTGTCTTTTTTATTACCAACAAACTTAGATATCTTACAAATGTCGATACCGTTCTATTATGTGTCGATCAATAAAATTGATTATGTTTATCGACCTAATTTAGTTATATCCTTAACAAGATTTCCATTTTTTAATGATAGATGCTATTTATAAAGACGATAATCAAAATTGCATTGATTTTTTTATATGCCATCTATTATAGGGTCTGCTATCATCTTTTAATATCTTGAAAATCCAACGATTTCAAACTGATCTTGAAGTTTATGGAAGAAATATTGTATATAAGGTCTAAGAATCAAATATTTGGATGATTAGTCATAATGTGCTATAACATCTTATACTCCAAGAACTATAGTAAATCTTTTTTTAGGGGAGGGCAGATGTGGAATCGGTGGAATAGTCAAAAAGTTCCATGATAAGCAACTTTAGCTTTGAATAAGACTTTAAAATATATTTTATGGTATTATCTCATATGATTATTTTGGTAGTTCTTATATAAAGTTTTTAATTTTGCCAACATTACGCACTTTATCAATAAATAATTTAACTTCCTATTGAAATGTCGGCATAGTCTTTTCTAATTAATTATTCATTTTATTTAATCTTAATGTTCTATTTATTTAGCTCTTTTCCTCTGTCAATAATTATTTTCTCGTCTACCTAATATGACTTATACATTAAGAATAAGTTTTTGAATAAAAATAATCCGTTTTAATATCCTTATTAAAAGCGATAGATATTAATTATTGAAGGATAAATATTGTAATGATATTTCATGAAGGGCATAGAAATATATTCGTTAATTGAGAAACAACATATAAAGATAATGCTGATATTCTTTAAAGTAATGATGGAACATCACAAGTTCTATGAGATTCTTTTGAAATTGCTTAAAATATAATACGCAATATTCTCTTAATAAATTATTATCGGCTTATATTACTCTTTACTCCATTGATTATAAAACCTATATAAGACATTTTTTACATCTAGACAACAAAATTACAAACTTTCGATTATACCAAATTCACTAAAATCAATATATTTTTCAATTTATTAACGAGATAAATTTCTTAAATAACTAAAATTAAAACCAATGACATATTGAAGTTATCCTTTAGTTTTTATAAAGCTTTTGTAAGTTTACAAAGGCCGACTTTTTAATTGAATTATTTATATTTTAGATTTTTCTATAGACTTTATTTTCGGTGGTGTCTTATTACCATATGAAATTCTCTTTTTAGTTTGGTAGCTAAGTTTACTATCTCTCTAACTCTTTAAATGTTCTATTTTTTTCATAAAATTTTTCTGTTACTCTAATATTTCTTTCCAAGAATGTTTGACAACTGCTTTTGAATGAAGTTATGAGTAATTTGATCGTATTTATACTGATTTATCAATCTATTTGATGTTTTTATCTGCAAGATCCTTTGATTATGTCCTGTTTCTTGGTGTTTATTTATATGACAATGATCTCGATGAGATGACTACTTTGTATCTTGGACTTTATCTTTATTTTATTATTTTATTAGAGTTCATGTTTTTTAATAATTATGATGGTCTACTATTTGTATAATAATTAGTAGTTTTATGTCTAATACTTGAATGATGATATGTAGGCATACATTTAATAGTTTCTTATTTATTCTAGGCTTTTATGCGTAATCGATGTTTATGTGAATTATATGAATTTGTTTATTTCATTTATAATAACAAAATTATTAATAAATAAAAGATCTATAACTAATGATATATAAAAATAATGTAAATCATTTCTTAGAATGAATCTAATGTTTATATCATTCATGACATAAATTAATTTTTTTAATTTTAATTCTATATATCGATTTTTACTTAACTAACATTAGATTATTTTTAGTCGACGATATCCATATTTTGACTTCTTTTAAAATATTTATCACGGACGTTTTATATCGGCTAGAGATCACCTGGAGTATAGTATCGTTGTTTTTAATCAAATTAATCTTATTTGATATTTCTTTATGTTAACGCAGGCATTTTCTTTGAACTACGATTTTTTCTCATATTTTTTAAATGATTAAGCCTCTATTGTTTAGGATCTTTTATAGATGGTAAAACTATTGATTGATAATCACGTTTTTTTATCCTTTTAGGGCTATTTCGATAATTCTGAACTTATTATATACTTTTATTAATTTTATCTATATTTCTTTTAACTTATTTGAGTTATTCTTTCATATGCTTTTTATATTGAACATTTACTCCGGCCATTTTTATTTATAAATCTAATTGACCTACCTCAATACTATATTAATTTGATATTCGAACTCCTGAAAGATACAAAGATTTATCTTAAATTTAGCCTAAATTTATTTTTTTATAAACATATCCATATACTTATTATTAGACTTATACATCACAGACTAAAAATGTACATTTTATCATAGCTTAATTATGATAATCAACTGAATAATCTAAATTATCACTTCCGTTTGAATTTATAAATATTATTTTATTAGAAGCATTTGTAAATCGATCTAATATTAAAACTTTTTTAACTTTGTTTACTTCAATAATGCAATATACATCTTACTTTCTATCATATGTATAGCTATGAAAATATTAATTAAATATTATCTTTTTTATATTGATGCTTATTTTCATTAATTTCGATGAAAAATGTTAATTTTAAATATGATTTATTCCTTTGACAAAAGGCCAAGGCACTATCTTATTTATCATCATACTGATATGACAAACAGTTGTTTTTTATTTATATATCGGTAAGCTCAAACAGTTAATGCCTAATCTTAATTATTTGAAGCTAATAGTTGCAATTCCTAAAGCTTATGATTATTTATTTATCAATTTTAAATATATAGAATAACTATGTCTAAGAGTGATGTTTATTGATGGTGGATATGACAGTTAAAGCTTAAAGACATTAAAATTTGGTATTCTTTATACCTAAAATTCTTATTCTTATGTTTTAATAAATAATCCATAACTTTAATCTTGCTCATAGCTAACTGATATTTGAGAGCATTATAATTTAACAGATTTGTTTAAACCTTGAGAAACTTGTTGTTTCCATATGGCATTATTTTGAGGAAGACTTAAATTTTTAGCTTTTTAACATTTAAATTTAAGACTAGCCATTTATCTACCACTAAGTGCTTCGATCATCTTTTTCTTTAACACATTAATATGATATGAAACTAACTATTTCATGTGAATAATCACTCTAGCTAATACTTTGAGGCCTTTTTAAATAACAAAAGCAAAACTTTCTTATTAAGATTTAGCAATAAAATAAACTATACGAGCGAATCTAATTATTTTTGCAGTATCATTTTATAAATTTAATTAATAACATTTATTCCCTGATAAAACTTTAAGTTTTAGCCCTGTAGGAATTTACTTCCATCCTTATAATTTAAGTTATATATCATATATCATTATTTCTTGAGAGTCTACAAGCAAAGCTTTATCTGCTATTTTTTGTTGAAGATTTATTCCCCATAAACAGCTTAATTAAATAATTGATTAAGAGACATTTTTACCAGACATTTTTATTCTTATTTTTTATTTATTTATTTACTTGAAATCGATTTATTAGGAATATGATTGAAATTTACCGTTTTTTACATGCTGAAATTTTAAAGTAGAAGGAAGGGGTATTGTTATTATCGCATCGATTACTGGAACTATTATCTTGTGATTATCATGGGATATTATGATGTATGAAGGGCCAATGTCAATTTAATTGGAGTCATTATCCTAGAGTTTAAGTTAATGAATGACTAAAAAATGTTGAAGCATATTTTATTAAAAAACAGGACTAAGTTGAAATTACTGCTGATTGAGTAGTTGAATAGAGAATTATAATATTTATCCTTATCTAATTTCTACTTTTTTCTTAACTAAAAATCGATTATGAAGTTCCATGATACTAACATCATGTTAAAAGATGATCATATGTTGATGCCAATTTTGTAGTCGAAGGTAAGTAGGTATAAGATTCTATGTAAAAGGTATAACTATTGTATTATTTATTGATATAGAATAATTTTATATCATTGTACTGTCATATGTTTTACTGAAGTAATAATGATTGTTTGCTGAGAAAGATATGTATTATGTAGGTATTTATCGATTTGATCGTATATGAATATGTTACAAATGAATGAGTAAAAATTGATGTACCATTCTGTCATATTATAATTAAAAACAAAAGTAAAACATCAATAAAACATAATAAAAATTCATAAAATATAATAAAAATTCTTTTAATAAAAAATAATTAATCAAATAGAATCTTTCAATCTATAGAAACTAAAATTAGTGAAATAATAAATTTATGTGCTCTATACTAAAAATGTTATAATCTTAAATTATTATTAAAAAAAGTTAAAAAAATGTTTCATATTTTTGATGCTTACCAACTTAAACTAACAAAAAATGAGACAAATAAAGTAATAATAATGATAGCTCTTTCTCCTCCAAAAATAGCAACTATAACTCATAATAAATAGTTACAAATATACAACATATAAAAAGCTTAATTATTACTATCTCATAAATTAAATTCCCTTCCTCGTAAAGTTATACATCATTAATACACAAATTCAGTAATATTGCATTGTCCTCAATAACACATTGTCTTAAGGCTAAACCTATAAAAATTGAGCTTTTAATAAATTTACAGTTTTAAAGATTTTTCACATTATTTTACAGAGCATATGATGATGAGATAAAAAGAATTTTTATCATCGATGATATATATGGGCTTCAACAATTCTAATAAAATAATAGCGTGTTATTAGAAGAT
>Ga0169931_10008375_pt1 | contig 15107 bp, 29 predicted proteins | sample Kivu_15m_20L_FD_129675 | JGI IMG/M metagenome (GOLD analysis project Ga0169931, IMG submission 129675) | Freshwater microbial communities from Lake Kivu, Western Province, Rwanda to study Microbial Dark Matter (Phase II) - Kivu_15m_20L... | ecosystem: Environmental > Aquatic > Freshwater > Lake... | reverse complement strand
ATCTCCGCAGTTTTCTTCCCTTGTGCGATCTTTGATGAAGTCTTTGAGTTTATTGTTTTTTTGGGAGTCTTTGAGGTTCAGAGCGTGATTGATTTGATTAGGAGATGGCTTGTGTAATTGTACACACTTCCATCTATTCCGCTAAAGTAAAATTCTAATTGACTGGTCTTTGATACATCAAAATCGATTTCTTTAACAACGCTGTCCAACTTATCAAATTTGCCGTCGACTTTCACAAAAATATCAAACCCTTTAATTGGTTGCTTTTGTTTATCTAGGATAACTTCAAAACCAAGCCTAACTTTTTTTGTAGCTTGTGGAATTAGAATCGTTAGGTCTTGATTAAAAACCCAATTTTCACCAGAAATGGATTTTTTTCGTATTGGCTCATTGTATTTAAAGGTCATGTGACTATGGATAAAAGAGCCATTAGCGATTTTTTCCACATCTGAGTTATTCTTTAGATTCAAAAGAAGCTCTTTCGTGAAACTATCCAAAGAAGAATACTTCTCTTTTTCATTAACCGCATCTTCTTTTCTATTTGTAAATTTTTCTTTGAGAGTAATCAAACCAATTGCCCCAAACATTCCCGCTAAAACAATAGCGGTTAGCGGTAAATGGTCAAAAATTGCTAAGGTGGTCATACTTCCGCTTCCCAATAAAGCGATTTTAATGGTAATCCAATTCTCTTTGATAAAAGTCCACACGTTAACAAAAATATTGATAGCAGAGTCCGTTTTCTGTAATGAATCTTGTAGTTTTGACATAAAATTTTCTTAAATTGATTCGCAAATAATACCAGCTTATCTTGCCAAAACTCACAAATCAATTTTCCTTTTCGTATGCTAAAGGGATAAAACTAAAATTAATGATGAAGACTTTAAAAGTATTGGAATTATAGCTGGGGAATGCTCAAGAATTTTATTTATAAGTTAAACTATAATTCAGCTAATCTAGGCATTTCATATTACTTAATTATAATCTTTTTAACAATTTTGAGGTCTTATATTATAAACATCTGCCGTAATATGAGACCGGTGAAACTGATTTTGAGTTGTAGTTTTCTGCTATTAGTTTGGCAAAAGTTGCGTCATAAATTTTTTCTTGCCTCGATAATATTTCAAAACTTGGATTGAATGAGTTTTTTATGCAATATTTTTTTTCTTTGAGAAGCACATTCAGCATTTTAAATTCTTCATCACTTAACCTTGGATGATTTTTATTGTTAGCTGAATTTTTATATTTTTTATAAAAACTGTCGTCTACTGTATATGTGAAAAAGTTATTTTGGGCGGTTGCTTGGAATGATACTTTACCGTATTTGAGATAGTCTGGGTTTACGCATGATTGGATCAAAATTGTGCAAGCGAGGAGAGAAAAAACTTTACCCATTCTCATAGAAAATTGTCTCTAAGATTTTATTGGATTATTTTAATTCTTTTCGTTTTGAACTTCTAAAAAATCGAGTTTTTCTTTTATTCTTGAAGCCTTACCAGTGAGATTTCTTAGATAATATAATTTCGCTCTTCTGACATCACCCTGTTTTAAAACTTCAATACCCGCTAGAAGTGGTGAGTATAGATTAAATTTTCTTTCAACTCCAACACCTGAGCTAATTTTTCTTACAGTGAAAGTTGCATTATAATTTTCTGAAGATTTTGTTCTAGCAATAACTACCCCATTATACGCTTGAAGCCTTGTTGTGTCTCCTTCGGTTATTTTATATTTGACGCTAACCGTATCCCCAGCCTTGAAATTTGGTACTTTAAAACCAGATTGCTCTTGGATTTTTTTTAATTGAGATTTGTTAAAATCTGATATGATATTTTTCATATAAATAGTTATGATTTTGTGTTTTGTTCAGTTTTTTCTTCGATGATTACTCTATCTACTAATTCTATATACGCCATGGGAGCTTTGTCACCAATTCTAAAGCCATTTTTGATTATTCTAGTATAGCCACCGTTTCTTGAGATAATTCTTGGACCAATTTCTTTAAATAGTTTACTTGTTATTTCTTCATTACCAATGACCGATAAAGCCAACCTTCTGTTAGCCATATTATCTTTTTTTGAAATAGTTATTAATTTTTCTATATACGGTCTTAACTCTTTAGCTTTAGGAAGAGTTGTTTTTATTGCCTCGTTTCTTAATAATGCAATTGATAAATTTCTTAGAAGCGCTTTTCTATGAGCGCTATTTCTGTTTAGTTTTCTTCCCTTAATTCTATGTTTCATAAGCTTTCGTTTTTAAAATTCTTTATTCTTAATTTTTAGAAGTTCATCAATATTTTTTGGTGGCCAATTTGTTAATTTCATACCAAAAGTTAAACCCATTGATTTGAGGTTATCTTTCAATTCATTAAGAGATTTTCTCCCAAAGTTGGCTGTTTTTAACATCTCTACCTCAGTTTTGATAACTAGGTCTCCTACATAAATTATATTTTCGTTTTTTAAACAATTATAAGATCGAACAGATAACTCTAATTCTTCAATTGTTTTAAGGAGATTTTTATTAAATTCAGGTTCAATACTAATTTCTTTCTCCGGAACGGTATCAACCTTAGAAACATCAAAATTTATAAATGCTTGGAATTGATCTTGCAGTATTTTTGCTGATATTGCAAGTGCGTCTCTTGGCGTTATAACTCCGTTGGTATCAATTTCTAAAATTAATTTATCGAAATCGGTTATTTGTCCAACACGAGCATTTTCAACTTTATAGGCAACTTTCTTAACTGGACTAAACACGGAATCAACTTTAATAGAACCAATAGAGCTATTTTGCCTGTAATCATTATCAATATTTGTGTAGCCTCTTCCGTATTCAACAGTGATAGACATATCAATTTTAGCACCCTTATTTAATGTACAAATTAGATGGTCTTTGTTCAAAATATTAACTCCAGCAGGCAATTCTATTGAACCAGCGTAAACTGTACCCTGCTTATTTGTTGATAATTTAAGAATAGAGGGGCTTGGATTATCCTTGGAAATAGCAAGTCCCTTCAGGTTCATGATAATATCCAAAACATCTTCTTTGACGCCTTCTATAACGCTATATTCATGCATAACTCCCTCAATTTTAACAGAGGTAACCGAAAATCCATTTAGAGATGACAACATTACTCTTCTAAGAGCATTTCCGAGAGTGTTTCCGTAGCCTCTCGCAAAAGGCTCCATCACGATTACTGATTTTGTTAAATTATTATACCCTTCCTTTAGTTCAATTGACGTGGGTTTTGTAAGTGTACTCCAGTTTTCTTTAAGAATTGCCATATTTTTTAAAAATTAATTACAGTATTTATGAAATCATTATGGTAACTAAACCCTTCTTCTTTTAGCAGGTCTGCATCCATTGTGCGGAAGATATGTAATATCTTTTACAAGAGATACATTGACTCCAGAAACTTGGATTGCTCTTAAAGAAGCTTCTCTCCCTACACCTGGACCACGAATCTCTACAATTGCATTTTGCAATCCACATTCTTTGGCAATGTTAACGGCATATTGTGTTGCAACTTGAGCAGCGTAAGGAGTTGCTTTTCTTGAACCTTTAAAGCCATGCTTTCCTGACGATGACCAGCATATTATATTGCCATTTGTCTCCGAAATGGATATTATTGTATTGTTAAAACTTGCGTAAACATGAATGATTCCATTGATAATATTTTTCTTTTTCTTGCTCACGCCTTTTTGTTTTTTTTCTTTTAAGGCAATATCTGTTTTTGTTTCTGTCATAAAGTTTTTATTTCTAGATTTTATTTTACGGCTTTCTTTTTGTTGGCAATTGCAACACCTCTACCCTTACGAGTTTTAGCATTTGTGTGCGTTCTTTGCCCTCTTACTGGAAGTTTTTTAACATGTCTTATGCCACGGTAACAACTTATATCTATTAATCTTTTTATATCCGATGATATTTTTCTTCGAAGATCACCTTCAAGTGTTGGAAATTCCTTTTCAATTAGCGACCTAACTTGAGAAAGTTTTTCTTCAGATATTTGATGAGTTCTCTGATTGGGGTTAATTTTTAGTTTGTTACAGATTTTTTCTGCACTCGTTCTACCAATTCCATAAATATATGTTAAAGCTATTACAAATCGCTTTTCTTTAGGAATATTAATACCAGATATTCTAGCCAATGTTATGTCCTCAATTTGGTTAATTATTAATAGCTGATTTCAGGTCTTCAAAAATTAGGGGAGCAATTTTTAAAGCATCTACCGAAACAAGCAAGTATTTTTTTTTATAAAATTCTATTAGGGGAAAACTTGATTTTTTGAAAATTTGCAACCGATTTTTAACAATCGCTTCATTGTCATCAGATCTTTTTTCAAACTCCAATGAATTACATTTATCGCACTCCCCCTCTTTTTTTGGGGGATTAAAATATTCATTATAGACTGTACCACATTTTTTACATGAGTATCGCCCTGCGATTCTTTTAACAGTAATTTCATCTTCAATAACAAAATTAAATACTTTATCAATTTTTTTATTAATTTTATTGAGCATTTCCTCTAATTTTTCTGCTTGGTTTATATTTCTTGGGAAGCCATCCAAAATAAAGCCATTTTTGTATTCATTACCAGATAATCTATTTTTTATTATTTCGATTACTATGTCATCATCAACTAGTTTTCCAGATTCCATTATATCTTTCACCACGATACCTATTTCACTTTTTTCTTCGATCTCTTTTCTTAATAAATCTCCAGTTGAAATTGCTTTTATTGAGTATTCTTTTGCAAGCAAATTTGATTGCGTACCCTTTCCAGATCCTGGCGCACCAATTAGTATTATGTTCATGCCCTCACCCTTATTCTTCTTTTTTTATTTATGCCAGAACCGTATCTATTTGATAGCAGATGCGATTGAATTTGATTAATCAAATCCATTACAACGTTCACCATAATTAGTATTCCAGTCCCTCCAATATGAAGTGGAATCGAAGATTTAACAATCAATATTTCTGGTGTAACGCAAATTATTATTAAATATGTAGCTCCTATCAATGTTAATCTTGATACTATTTTATCAAGATATTGGGATGTTGCCGTCCCAGGCCTGACACCAAATATAAAGCAGTTACTTTTTTTAAGATTATTTGCAACTTCGACTGTATTAAAAATTATTGACGAGTAAAAGTATGAAAAAAATAGAATTAGGATTGAAAAAATTACCGAATAAATCAAGCCACCTCTTTGTATTGTTGATAATAGCCAATTACCATCTGAACCAGTAATCTGTATTATTGCGATCGGAAACATTAGTACAGAACTTGCGAATATTGGAGGAATAACGCCAGATAAATTAATTTTTAGCGGAAGAAATGACGAGTCTGACATTCCGGCACTTCTCATGGCATTTGCGTTTGGGTATTGAATCTTAATTTTTCTTTGAGTTTTCTCAACAAAACAAACCATTATTAATCCAATTGAAAAAAGCAGAAAAAACAGTAACACTGTTATGAAGGTGTAAGCTCCATTTTTTAGTAAAGTAAATACTTCTGTTATAGTTCCGGGAAGTGAAGATACTATTCCTACGAATATTATTAACGATATTCCATTACCAATACCAGATGCTGTAATTTTTTCGCCAAACCACATTAATATTATTGTTCCACCCACCAAACTTAAAATGGTAGTTAACAGAAAAATATTTGAATCTGAGATGAAGGCATTGTTTTCTGGACTTGATAATGCATAATATACTCCATATGATTGAAATATTGCTAAAATTATTGTTAGATATCTTGTATATTGATTTATTTTTGCCCTACCGTAATCACCTTCTTTTTTAAGAGCTTCTAGACCTGAATGCATTGATGTTAAAAGTTGCATTATTATCGATGAAGTTATGTATGGCATAATATTTAAAGCAAAAATACTCATTCTTTCTAGGGCTCCTCCAGAAAAAAGGTTTATCATTCCAAATATATTTGAAGCCTCACCTGAAAATATTTTTTGAATTACCTTAGCATCAATCCCAGGTATTGGAACAAAAGTTCCAAATCTATAAATAAGCAAAATAAATATTGTAAAAATTATTTTTTTCTTAAGATCGATACCTGATTCCTGCTTCATTTTACGCAAATTTAATAGCTTTCTTGGAGTATTTATCTACTGAGATTTTAATATCTAAATCTACATCACTTTTTCCCATTATTAACTTAACTTGTGATTTTTTATTTTTTATTAATCCATTCTCAAAAAGATTATCTTTTGTAACTGTCGTTTTTTGTAGTAACTTTCCATTATTGATAAGCTTTAAAATATCTTGGATATTAATAACTTCGATATTTTTTTTAAGATTATTAACAAACCCTTTTTTTGGAAGGCGCATATGAACTGGTGTTTGACCACCTTCAAACCCTTTAACTGAATGATGTCCAGTTCTAGCTTTTTGGCCTTTAACACCTCGACCAGATGTCTTTCCTTTACTGGATCCAATCCCTCTTCCAACCCTAATTTTACTTTGTCTTTTAATTTTTGGAAGTTCGTTTAATACAAATGACATATTTTATGATATTTTAATTATGTGAATTACTCTCTTGATCATTCCAAGTATAGATCTATCAACTTTGATCTCAGCAGAAGATCCAATTCCTCTAAGTCCAAGACCAATAAGATTTCTATTTTGCTTATCGTTAAGTTTCAAACCACTCTTCACTTGAGTAATTTTAATTTTTTTATTAAGAAAATTATCTAATTTCATAATATTAATCATTTTTATTTTCTGTTTTTAATGCTTGATTTCTTCTTTTAACAATTTCTGAAATTTCTTTTGATCTTTTTTCAGCAATTGATTTTGGTGATGTTAAATTTTTAAGAGCTCCAAAAGTAGCTCCAAGCATATTATATGGATTAGAGGTTCCAACTGATTTTGCTACAATATCGTTTATACCAGCACACTCAAAAACAGCGCGCATAGGTCCTCCAGCAATTACCCCCGTTCCAAGTGGAGCCGATCTAAGGTAAACTTTAGCAGAACAATATCTTGAAAAAATATCATGATGAATTGTCCTACCTTCTTTAAGAGAAACTTTTATCATATTTTTTTTTGCAGCTTCAAATGCTTTATTTTTAGCATCGGAAACTTCTGTGGCATTACCTTTTCCGAAACCAACTTTTCCATTTTTATCCCCAACAACAACCAATACTGAAAATGACATGTTTTTTCCACCTTTTACAGTTTTTGAGACTCTATTAACAGCTATAAGTCTTTCAATGATTTCATTAGTAGATTTATCTTTTTGATTTTTTTGTTTTGTCATCATTAATTTATTTTAGAATTTTAAACCCGATTCACGACACGCTTCAGCTAACGCTTTTACGCGACCGTTATAGTTGTAAGCACCTTTATCAAATACCACCGATAGAATATTTGCTTCTATGCATTTGCTAGCAAGATTCTTGCCTACAAACTTTGCTTTTTCAATTCCAGATGCTTTTTGTTCATTTTTTATGCTTGATTCTTGAGCTAATATATTTCCAGATACATCAACAATCTGAGCATATATATTTTTGTTAGATCTGTTGATTACTATTCTCGGACGCATTGATTTATTATTTTTTTTAACCCCACTCCTAACTCTAATTTTTCTTCTTTGATATGATGTTAGCATAAATTATATAATTTTTAGTTACTTTTTCTTTCCTTCTTTACGCAGGATAGCTTTTCCAAATATTTTTACTCCCTTTCCCTTGTATGGCTCAGGAGATCTAAAACTTATAATTTCAGATGCTACCTGTCCTACCATTATCTTGTCATCGCCGGTAATAATTATAAGATTTGGCTTTTCAAAAGTCGCGCTAATACCGGTGGGTAGCGCGTAAAATATTTCGTGACTATATCCAAGTGTTAAGCTCAAAACACCTTTATCAACCGAAGCTTTGTAACCAACACCATTTATTTCAAGAACAATCTTAAATTGATTTGTTAAGCCATGAACTATGTTTTTTATATTACTTCTATCCATACCAATTTTCATTGATAGGTTTTTGCTTGATTTATCAGATGAGAGTAACTTAAGCTGATTATTATTAAATTCAATTTCTACACCAGAACTAACCTCGTAGATTTTTTTATTTTTACCAGAGTCAAAATATACTTTATTTTTATCAAGCGTTATTTTTACATTATCTGGAACCATAATCGGCAATTTTCCTATTCGAGACATTTTTGTATTTAAAATATTTTTAATAAAATTTCTCCACCAAGATTTTTGGTTCTAGCTATATGATCAGCTATTACCCCTTGCGAAGTTGACAACAAAAGCATTCCGAGACCATTTTTAACAAGTGGAATTTTCTTAGAATTACAATATATTTTTCTGCCTGGCTTGGAAACAACTGATATATCCGTTAATACAGGTTGCTGATTATAATATTTTAGGCTAATTGAAAAAAAATCATGAGAACCTTTTTTAATCTTTGCATAGTTTAAGATATACCCCTCATCTTTTAGTATAAAAAGAATATTTTCTCTAAGCTTTGATACTGGTGACAATACAGATTGTCTTCCAGCAGAATATCCATTTTTTATAATTGCTACTAAATCTGATACAGAATGATTGAATGACATAATTTTACCAACTTGATTTAATTAAACCAGGAATTTGACCCCATGACGCTAATTCCCTAACCGCAATTCGAGATAACCCAAATTTTCTAAGATTTCCTCTTGGTCTTCCACTAAGAGCACATCTATTTCTATATCTTATTTTTGAACCATCTCTTGCAAGCTTAGATAATTTTGTTTGGGCTGAAAGTCTTTCTGAAAATGATATTGAATTATTCTTGATAATTTTTTTTAAATTATCCCTTTTGATTTTTTGACTATTTGAAAGCTTTAATCTTTTAGCATTTCTCCTAATTAATGATTTTTTTGCCATAAATTTATTTTATTGGAAAATTTAATTTTTTTAATAAGTAAAGAGCTTCTTCTTTTGTTTTTGCGGTCGATACGATAGTTATATTAAGTCCAAATATTTTAAGTATATTATCGAGATCTACCTCCAAAAAAATATTATGTTCTTTTATTCCAAAACTATAGTGATTGCTTTCGTTAAATCCTTTGGATGACAGCCCCCTGAAGTCTCTAATTCTTGGGAGAGCAATTATCGTTAACTTGTCAAGAAACTGGTACATTTTTTTTCCTCTTAACGTAACTCTACATCCGATTGGCAAATCTTTTCTTAGTTTAAATGTTGATATTGCTTTTCTTGATTTAGTTAGAACAGCTTTTTGTCCAGCTATATTCGAGATTTGAGATAATAGATATGATAAAAGTTTGTTATCGCTATCTACAGCCTTGATTCCAACATTAATACTTATCATTTTAATTTTTGGAATAGACATTTCATTTTTATATGAAAATTTTTCTCTAATTTCTGGAATTGAATCCTTATATAGTTTTTCGGTTATCGTTTGCATTATTAATCAATTTTTTTTCCTGTTTTTTTTGAAACGCGATTCTTGTCTGTGAGCTTTTTATCTTCACTTCCATTAATCACAAATTTAATCTTTATTGGCTTCCCGTCTTCATGGTGCGAGATATTAGAGATGTGCACAGTTTTTTCTTTTTTTATTATTTGACCAGGTTGCTGTGCAGATGGTTTTTTGTGAAATGTACAGAGATTAATACCATCTACTAAAACTCTATCTTTTTGAACAGATATTATTTTGCCCCTCTTACCCTTATCTGATCCGGTAATAACAATTACATTATCACCTTTTTTGAATTTTTTTGCCATTACAGAACCTCCGATGCTAATGATGCAATTTTAAGAAAATTTTTTTGCCTGACTTCCCTTGAAACTGGACCAAATACTCTGGAACCAATTGGCTCATTCTCTTTATCAACCAAAACAACTGCATTGTCATCAAATTTGACAAAGCTTCCATCTGGTCTGACGATTTTATTTTTAGTTCTAACTATAACGCCCTTAGCAACCTGACCCTTCTTCATTTTAGAGTTTGGGTTTACAGATGTTACTGAGACAACTATTACATCGCCAACTTCAGTAATCATGTGATTAGATCCGCCAAGCACTTTAATACATCTAGCAGTTTTTGCTCCTGAATTGTCAGCTACAACTAGATTTGTTTGCATTTGAATCATAAAATATTTATTTAATTATCCACTTTTTCTTTTTTGATATGGGCTTTGAGTTTGATATAACAACCTCTTGTCCAATTTCAATACTTTCTTTACCATTAGTATCAACAATAAATTTTTTACTTACGGTTATAAACTTACCATAGCGCTCATGTTTTTTATATGTATTTGAAATTACTTTTATTGTCTTTAGATCAATAATTCCTATAACTTTTGCCTTCATAATTACTTTTTGTTGTTTAATTTTGTGAATATTCTAGCAATTTCTTTTCTTTTTGCTCTTATATCTTTTGGATTAACTTGTTCTCCAGATGTTTTTTTAATCCTTATTTTAAGTAAATCCATTTTGTGATTATAAATATTCTGCAACATTGTTTTTTTATCTTGCTCTATCATTTTAATTGTTGTTTATAATTTTTGTTTTAAACGGTAGTTTCGAACCAGCTTTGAGGAGAGCATTATGAGCTGACTCAAAATCAATTCCATCAATTTCAAATATAACTCTTCCGGGCTTAATTTTTGCAATATAGTATTCTACATTTCCCTTACCACTTCCCATTCTAACTTCGGCTGGTTTTCTTGTTACCGGCGTATGAGGAAAAACCATTATCCAAAGTTTTCCAGATCTCTTCATATATCTGGTAATTACTTTTCTGGCGGATTCAATTTGTTTTGAATTTAATTTTGATGGCTCAAGAGCTTTGAGTCCAAATGAACCAAAACTCAAAACATTTCCGACAGCAGAAACTCCGAGGATTTTTTTTCCTCCTTTTTGAGATTTTCTATACTTTGTTTTTGCAGGAACTAGCATTTTTTATCTTATAAATTATTTATAGTGTTGAAATTTTCTTTTTTTCTACAAAACCTTTGTAAATCCAGACTTTAACACCAATAACACCGTAGCCAGTATACGCGTTGGCTGTTGCATAATCTATGTTACATCTCAGGGTATGAAGGGGAACAGAACCTTCTTTATACCATTCAGTTCTTGCAATTTCAGCCCCTCCAAGTCTTCCAGCACAACTAACTTTTATACCTAAAGCTCCGAATTTTGTAGCTGACTGCATGGCTTTTTTCATAGCTTTTTTGAAAGCAGCTCTACCCTCTAATTGTTTAGCAATTGATTGAGCTACAAGGGAAGAGTTTATATCGGGTTTATCAATTTCAACAATTTTAACTTCAACTTTTGTTCCTGCAATTTTTTCTACCGATTGATTAATTTTTTCGATATCCAAACCCTTTTTTCCAATCAATACCCCAGGCTTAGAAGTTTTTATTACTAAATTTATTTTGTCTGATGGTCTTTCAATTATGATCGATCCTATTCCACAGTGCGCATAATTTTTTTTGATAAAACTTCTTATTATTACATCGCTAATTAGTTTTTTTGAATAATTTTTGCGATCATACCAGACTGATTCCCAGTTTTTGTTATTTAGAAGCCTGAATCCAACTGGATTTACCTTTTGTCCCATTTATTTTTCCTCGTTTTTAGTTACTTTTTTATCACTAAGCATATTTTCTTGAACAATAACTGTTATGTTGCTGTATGTTTTAAGAATTCTACTTGATTTTCCTCTTCCTCGAGCTGAAAATCTTTTTAGCGCAAAAGCCCTTCCAACATTTATCTCTTTAATATACAAGTTATCAGCATCCATATTGTGATTATTTTCAGCATTGGACATAGCTGAGTATATTATAGTTCTGATCGTTGATGAAAGCTTTAATTTTGAAAATTTTAGAATTGTTAAAGCCTGAGATACTTTGAGACCAGTTATGTTTTTAGTAATCTTCATTACTTTTAATGGACTTGATTTTAAAGCTTTTTGCGACGCTTTTGCGATTTTAATTGTTGTCATACGCTACTCCTTAGTGACCTTTTTATCACCACCATGACTATGAAATGTTCTGGTCGGCGAAAATTCACCAAACTTGTGTCCAACCATTCCTTCAGTTACCGATACAGAAACAAATTTCTTTCCATTATGAACAGCAAAATTAATTCCAACAAATTGAGGAAGTATTGTTGATTTTCTGGACCAAATTTTAATGATTTGTTTCTTTGACGAGTTTACATAATCTTTAGCTTTTTTTATTATGTATCCTTCAACAAATGGTGGTTTTTTTGATGATCTTGGCATTTTATTTAACTCTCCTTGATTTAACAATAAGTCTGTTGGTATTATTTTTTCTTTTTCTTGTTATTTTACCTTTAGTAGGCTTACCTGTTGGAGACACAGGGTGTCTTCCTCCAGATGTTTTGCCCTCACCACCTCCATGGGGGTGGTCAACTGGATTCATAGCAACACCTCTGACAGTTGGTCTTATACCTAACCATCTCGATCTTCCAGCTTTTCCAATTGTAGAATTTTTATTATCTAGATTTGATACCTGTCCAACTGTTGCCATACAATTTAACGAAAAAAGCCTTATTTCTCCGGATTGCATTTTAAGTAACGCATATCCGCTATCCTTTCCAACTAGCTGAGCATAGGTTCCTGCTGATCTAGATACAGCACCTCCACAACCAGGTTTAATTTCAATGTTATGAACAATTGTACCAATTGGGATGACTGCAAGAGGCATAGCATTACCAATTTTAACATCAATTAAATTTTTAGAAGAAAGAATAACGTCACCTATATTAATTTTATGAGGCGCTAAAATGTAGGAATATATTCCGTCATCATACTTTAAGAGAGCAATAAATGATGTTCTGTTTGGATCATATTCAATTCTTTCAACTTTAGCCTCAATATCTATTTTATCTCTTTTAAAATCTACAACCCTGAATGACTTTTTATGACCAGCAGATTTGTGTCTTACTGTAATGTGACCAAAGTTGTTACGACCTGATCTTTCAGTGTTCTTTTTAGTTAGAATTTTTAAAGGCGAACCTTTCCACAATTCACTCTTATCAACTGATACATACTGTCTCAGTGTAGGTGTTACTGGTTTATAATTTTTGAGTGCCATTTGTTATTATGCAAAGTTGATTGTTTGATTTTCTTTTAGCTTAATTATAGCCTTTTTTATTGAAGTAGTGCAACCATCAATACCCTTAAACCGTTTATTTTTTGATTTTGTGTTAATTATATTAACTTTCTCAACTTCTACATTATAGATTTTTTTAATAAGAGATTTAATTTCAGATTTATTGCAGCTCTCATCAACTTCAAATGTGTATTTTCCATTTGAAGCAGTCGTATTAGATTTTTCTGTGTAGACTAAACCCTTAATTTTATCAAGATTTACAATGTATGTCATTATTTTATTGCTCCCATAATTTTGTTTTCAAATGTACTTTTATCAACAATAAGGTGTTCAAAATTAATTAAATCAAGTGCGTTTATAGCTGTGGGATCAATTATTTTAATATTTTCAAGATTTCTCACAGATTGAGCAAGAACACCGCCTCTATCGGTAACAATTAATGCATTTTTAATTTTGTTTTTTGCAAGCGCTTTTGAAACAAGGGATGTTTTGTTAACACTAATTTCAATATCAAATGTTATAACTTGATTATTTATAATTTTTGATTTTATTGCGTCTATAGTTGCTAGCATGGCAATTTTTTTAGGTATCGAGAAATCAAAATCTCTTGGCATTGGTCCATGGCAAGTTCTACCTCCAACAAATTGAACAGATCTTTTACTACCCTGTCTAGCTCTACCGGTACCTTTTTGCTTATATGGTTTTGCTGTTGTACCAGAAATTTCATTCATGGATTTTGTTTTTGCAGATCCAGATCTTTTTCTAGCTAGTTGCCAACGTATAACATAGGCCATGTTTTTAGGGCTTTTTACTTCAATTTGATTATTAATTTTATAATCTCTATTAATAATTTCTTGGTTGCTGAAATTTATTTCAGGAATATTAATCGATCTCATATTTTAGATATTATTTATTTTTATTATCACTTCGGAGCCATTTTTACCAGGGACACATCCTCTGAGACCAACAACTGAGTTATTTATATCTAAATAATCAACAGCAATGTTTTTTACTGTAGTGTTATCTGATCCCATATGTCCAGCCATTTTTTTTCCTTTGAATGTTTTGCCGGGATCTTGTCTTTGTCCAGTTGATCCGTGCGAGCGATGCGAAATTGAAACACCATGGGATGCTTCAAGACCACGAAAATTCCATCTTTTCATGACTCCTGCAAAACCCTTTCCTGTTGTTTTACCTCTTACCGAGATTTTGTCACCTTCTTTAATAATTTTAGATATATCTATAGAGTCTCCTTCTTTAAGGTCTAATAAGGTTTTAACATTTGATTCCTTAAGCGATTTGTGAACCGAAATTTTCTTCTTGTTGTAGAATCCAATTAATGATTTATTAATTTTTTTTATGTTATCTTGTTTTTCAAATCCTATTGTAATCTTGTTTTTGTTTTCGCTAGTATGAACCTCAACAACAGTAGCATCGTGAATTTTGATCATTGTTAACGCAACTGAGCTTCCATTGTTTTTATAAACATGAGTCATTCCAATTTTTTTACCCAACAATTCTAACATTTTGTATTTATTCCTATTTTTGATTTAATGCAATTTTAATATTAACCCCAGCTGATAGATTCAATTTCATAAGGGCATCTACTGTCTGATTTGTTGGTGAAATTATTAGCAATCGCTTTGATGATCTAATTTCAAACTGTTCTCGAGAGTCTTTATCAACGTGAGGGCTTCTTGTTACGCAAAATTTCTCAATTTTGGTAGGTAACGGTATAGGTCCTTTAATTCCCGCTCCTGTTCTTCTAACCGTACCTATAATTTCATTCATCGCTTTGTTTAATACAAAGTGGTCGAATGACTCAAGGGTTATTTTAATACTCTCTTTGTTTTTCATATTTATCTCAGATTTACTTCAACACTTTACTCACTACACCCGCACCAACAGTTCTGCCACCTTCACGGATAGCGAAGCGAAGACCTTCTTCCATAGCGATTGGGCAGATGAGTTGAACAGTTAGTCTAACATTAT
>Ga0169931_10008374_pt1 | contig 15108 bp, 14 predicted proteins | sample Kivu_15m_20L_FD_129675 | JGI IMG/M metagenome (GOLD analysis project Ga0169931, IMG submission 129675) | Freshwater microbial communities from Lake Kivu, Western Province, Rwanda to study Microbial Dark Matter (Phase II) - Kivu_15m_20L... | ecosystem: Environmental > Aquatic > Freshwater > Lake... | reverse complement strand
ATGGTGAAATCTCGGAGTGGGGGTCTCACGATCAACTTTTGGCTGCTGGCGGAGCCTATGCTGCACTATGGCGCTCTTGGCGCGACGAGCATTAACCAGAACAAATGTGCGATAGCAAGCCTTGCATCACGAAACTAACTTGGGTGAGATACTCTTAAAGTAATTAAGAAAGTGAAGTGGATTGGTGTCACAGATATTGCCTGGAACGGGCGTGGGATCAACAGCAGTTATTGCACCAGTGCATCGATTAGCAGATCGACCTATTCAACCACCACCAACTCGGCGTAAAAAATCAATTGAAGAAGAAATTACAGCGTTAGAGGCAGCTGCTAAAAGTGTGCAAGATTTACTTCAATCTCGTGCGGCACAAGCAAATGGTGACGCTTCAGCTATTTTGACTGCTCTTTCAGCATTTGCGGCAGATCCCGCATTAATGATGGCTGCAAAAGCGGAGATTAGCAACGGCTGGGATTCGCCAACAGCGATTAGTAGAGCTGCGAAAAGTTTTGCCCAAATGTTGCAGTCAGCAGGTGGTGCATTTGCTGAACGTGCTGCAGATTTAGATGAAATCGCCCTTCGCATTACTGCTGAACTAACTGGCCAGGAGTGGTCAGTTGAGATACCAACATCAGGAAGATTTGTGCTGGTTGCTGAGGACTTAACCCCTGCTGATACCGCAGGCATAAATTCTAAAGTTGTAGTTGGTGTGATAACCCAAAAAGGCGGCCCAACAAGTCATACCTCCATTATCTGCAGACAAATGGGAATTGCCGCAGTTGTGGGATGCGCTGCTGCACTTGAGTTAACTAATGGTGACATAGTTTTAGTTGACCCAGTAGGCGATCGAGTTGTGCTAAATGGCGATTTATCCGATGCAACTCAAGCTTTACCTATTGTTGCACCTGATACTAAGACTTTGATTCCAGTTTACGGAAATATTGGAAATCAAAAAGATGCAAAAGCGGTTGTAGAAATGCATGGGGCTGGTGTTGGCCTGTTTAGAACCGAGCTTTTGTATTTAGATGCGCAAAGTGCGCCAACAATTGCCGAGCAACGCAAAATTTATCAAGCAGTATTTACTGAGATTGGCAAACTACCAGTGGTCATTCGCACACTCGATGCTGGTTCAGATAAACCGCTTAGGTTTTTAAATCTAGATTCTGAAGAAAATCCAGCCCTGGGTATTCGTGGCTGGCGAATCAACAGACCGCAACCACAAGTTATTTATGATCAGCTAACTGCGATTAAACAAGCGGCAGATGCCACTGGTGCTGATGTTCGCGTTATGGCTCCGATGATTGCAATTCCACAAGAAGCTTTTGAGTTTGCCGCAATTGCGCGTGAAATTGGATTAACCAACATCGGAATTATGATTGAAACGCCAGCTATTGCATTTGCTGTGCGAGATTTGGCAGGACACCTTAATTTTGTTTCGATTGGGACAAATGATTTAGCACAATATCTTTTTGCTGCAGACCGACAGCACAATGAGCTAGTTGATTTTCTGGATCCCTGGCAACCAGCCCTGCTTCGCACGATTAAACGTATCTGCGATGATGCAAAGCGCATTGAGTTATCAGTGGGTGTTTGTGGTGAAGCAGCCGCTGACCCCTTGCTCGCGGTGGTGCTTGCAGGCATTGGCGTAAATTCAATTAGTGCTGCAGCTCCAGCTATTCCAGCGGTGCGAACACGATTAGCAATAGCTAATATTGAAATTGCTGAGCAGGCAGCTGACTTAGCAATGAAGGCAACAACTGCACAATCCGCTAAATCTCTTGTGAAATCTTTACTCAAATAAAATTAATTTGTTGCAGCTATTAGATTAGAAACTGCTTGCGAAACTATTTTACTTGCATTTGGATCAATTAAGTCGCCATCTTTATTAAAGACTTGTGCTGAATTGCCAATTGCAACTTCTGGTTCATCAATTAACTTAGCTTTGAAGTGACCCATGACTTGTCGTAAGTGCGGTTGCATTCTGGCCGTGCCCAATTTGCCAGGGGAGGTGCCCATAATTAAAGTCGGCTTGTTTTCAAATGGGTTAAAACCAACGCGAGACAACCAATCCAAAAGATTCTTAAGTCCTCCAGGAATTGACCAGTTGTATTCAGGTGAGGCAATCATCACCGCATCTGCTTTATTAATCTCTTCAGCAATTTCCAATATCTCTTTATTTGCTGGAGTCATATCATCAAAAATTGGAATTTCTTTCCAGTTAATCCAGTGAATATCAGTTTGAGTGGGTGCGCTTTCAGCCGCAGCTCGGAGCAGATGGTGATTGCTCGACCCAGGACGTAAGCTGCCACAGATTGCCACAATAGTTTTCATAGTAGGAGTGTTCCGTATTTTGTTCTGGTTGCAACTTCACTACAGTTGTACTATGTCAAACCCAGTTCTTGATGCCTACACGGCCGGTATAGCAGAAGTTGCAGATTTACTTACTTACCCACCAGCTGACCTAAATCATTCGCCAAGCGAGGGAGAATGGTCTGCCAGCCAAGTTCTTAGTCACTTAGCTGATGCTGAGATCTCAATTGCGCTTCGTATTCGAATGATGTTCACCACGGAGAACTACTCATTTTCCTCATGGGATGAGGATTTGTTTGCAAATCTAAACCCTAATCGCAGTGCTATCGCGTCAGTTGCAACTGTTACTGCACTTCGCAGGGCAAATTTGGATTTGATTGCTGGGCTTGATTCAGAAATGCTCACAAGAACAGGTATTCGGCAAAACGGAACAGCAATTAGTGTAATTGATTACCTAAAGATGATGAATCAACACACACTTGATCATCTTGATCAAGCTAATAGGGCGTTGGATCGATAACTTGCCACAGGCTTACTGGGCTTTTTTAGTGAGCTCAATTGTGATTATTTTGATTCCTGGTCCATCGGTTTTGTTTGTGATGAGTAGGGGAATTGCGCTTGGTAAGAAGTCTGCTATTGCAACCGCATTTGGCAATTCACTTGGCACTTTTGTTAACGTCTTGGTGCTTGCAGTTGGTTTAGGTCCGATTATTGAGCAGTATCCAGTTGTTCTGATGATAATTCGCTATTTAGGTGCAGCCTATTTAGTTTATTTGGGTATTGAAACCATTCGCACTAGAAGAAAAGTTGCGCTAAATGTGCTGAATGAAGAGGACCAGGGATTGTTAAAAGTGATTCGCCAAGGAGCTATTGTTGGGATAACTAATCCAAAGACGATTGTTTTCTTTGCTGCCGTGTTACCTCAATTTGTGGTCACTCAATATGGCTATCTATGGCTACAACTGCTTTTACTAGGTTTAGTTTTTTGTATCTTGGGATTTTCTTTTGATTCTGGCTACGGACTAGCAGCTGGATTGCTAAGAGATTGGTTTACTAGAGAGCCAAAGCGACTTGCGCAACTTAGCGCAACCGGTGGCAGCATGATTGTTGCACTTGGAATTGCCGTCGTGATGGGTTGGTTTTAGTTTTCCACAGTTAAAAAGTTTTTTATTCAAATGGCTACTTAGTCCGCATAGTTCAGGTATGAATACACCATTAAGAGTCTCCGGACCGCCTTCTTTGATCTCAGCCCTGCCATATCTCTTGGGATTTCAGCCAACTGATTCCGTCATCTGTGTTTTACTTCAAAGTGATGCCATATCAGGATGCATTCGCTATGAATTAAGTGATGATACTGAGCAAGTGTTTGATTTGATTGAATCAACTTTAGTAAACCACAAATATGATGCGTTAGTTGTAGTTGTGGTTACTGAAAATATTGCATCAGATTTGAACAGGTTGTTAACCAAATTCAATTTAGCCAAGATTGATTTATTAGATTTTCTAATTACCGACTTTCAAGTTTACAGATCTGCTTTGTGTGTTGATCTATCTTGCTGCCCGCCAACCGGCACAGATCTAACTGCTGCTCAGCGCGATACCGTGGCTGCTGAATTAGTGCTCAGCGGACATGTCGCAGCAACTTCACGAGCTGAGTTGTTAGAGAGATTAACGCCTAGGCCAATAGATTTTAATCAAGAAGTTGCTGATTTGTTAGATGGCGAAAAGCTATCAGGTAGTGAGTTGCTAAAGCGGCTAACTGAAATACATCGAACTGCAATTTTAGAAACCGAGATGATTGAAATAGTGATTGCACTTTCTGATCCTGAGATTCGGAATGACTTGGAATATACTTTGTTTGAATCCATTGATGGTGAGTTAACTAATCCAGATCAACTTAGAATCGCAGCTGAAAACTTGCGACAATGCGCAGTAATTGCGCCTCGACAACTAGCAGCAATGCCCTACGGATTGTTGGCCTTTTGTTTTTGGAATCTGGGGGAGTGGATATTAGCTGATGCATCAGTTGCGCAAGCACTAAAGTTAGATGATATGAATTCGCCGGCACGTTTAACAAAGCGGTTAATTATGCAAGGGGTAGATCCGGTGACAGCAAGGCGGCAGATTTTTCCAAGTGCAGCTTAAACAATTTTTCTTAAATACTTTGTTGTAGCATCATAAGCAGAGTCCATTCGTTGTAGTACTCGCCTTGCTTCTCTTGGGTCAAAAGCAGCTCGGTCTACGGACAAAATCGTATTAGAGCCGGTAGGCAGCAAATGTACTTCAGCTGTTTCTTCCGCCTTTGTTACTGCAGCATTAAATCTAGCTCGGCGAGCAATTTCTAGTGCCGTTAAAGCACTCGAAATTGGATTGTTCGGAATAGGAAGTGACTGCTCCATTTTTCCAACTTGTAGCACAAAGATTCGAGTTGCTCCCAGTTTTCTTGCTTTATCAACAGGAACTGGATTTACGATGCCACCATCCATATAAAAACCATCTGCAATCTTTACCGGTGGATAAATACCTGGAGCGGCTGAACTTGCCAGTATTGCAGGAACTAGGGGTCCAGATTCAAACCAAACTTCACGTGCATCTTGAATGCGCACGGCAACACAACCAAACTTAACTGGTAGATCTTCGAACTCTTTAGCATTTAATTGTTCAGTTAATAATCTATTCAAACTCTCCGCTTCAAACAGCGATACTCTGGTTTTTGCTAAAGTAGAAATACGCTCGACAATAGAGCCGCTGAAGGGACTTTGTTCCGCCACATTTAGCCAAAGTTGGGTTAACTGAGCAACGCCATCTACATTTGGTTGCTGGGCAAATCCAGCGCCATTAATTGCACCAATGGACGCTCCCAAAATTAGATCTGGAGTGATTCCGAACTCCACTAGTGATTGCAACATTCCAACTTGGGTTGAACCCAAGAGCCCACCACCACTTAACACAAAAGCAGTCTTGGCATCACTCACAGTCCTATTCTGCCACTTTTTGTTTATCGCTCTGAAATAGCACCTTTGGGTGCATACGGATTTATTCGGTTAGGTTCGCTAAATGCTGAAACCACTACTTTTCATTCTTGCCCTGAGCATCATTCCTTTGAGCAATCCCGAAGTAGAGGTGATTACTCAAGACGGTGACTCCTATCTGGTAACTGGCCGCTTTTTTATCTCCGACCAAAGCAGCGAAAACTCATCGACTGCAAAAAAAGCAGCAAGTTGCGTTGGTTGCCAATGGCATCTACAACCAATTTGTCCAGATCCAATAAACCAACCAACGCACCTTGGATTTGATTGCACAGATTCTGGTAGCTATTTATGTAGTGATAATGGCAAAAGATTTCAAGTATGGTTTTTAGATGAAGGGCTATGGAGACCTGGTGATTGGCAACTGCGTGGCAGTATTTGTATCGGCCCAAGTGGCCCGAAAGCAATTCGGGAACTCCAGACAGAAGTTGTGCAAACTGCAGTAGGTCAGTTGCCAGAAATTAGATTTGATTTACAACCAAAAACAAATTCTCTAGTGAATTTACCAACAAAAGTCAAAGTTAAGTCTCCTAATCAGTACCAATTTGAGGTCATTGTTGCGGGCGTTACTGTTTTGGTAACAGCTACAGCAACTTATCGCTATGAGTATGCAAATTTGTTTAGCATCACAACCACAAGTAGGGATTCTGTTTATAGTTTTCGAAGTAAAGGTAACCATCCTGTAAAAGTTACTGCCTATTGGCAAGCTATCTGGAGCACCACGGCGCATGGCACAAACCCTGTTTCTAGCCCTGACTTAACGCAAACATTGTCAAGAACAGCAACAGTATTAGCAGCCAGAGGGCGATTGATAAGACGCTGAATGAGAATTTATGTGCCAGAATTCGCTTGTGCTGCAAATTGCTCAAATTCCCGCTGCTGATAAATTGTTGTCGAATGATCCATTAGCACTTCTAATTGCGATGTTGCTTGACCAGCAGCAACCAATGGAACGCGCCTTTGCCGGTCCATATCTAATTGCGCAACGACTAAACGTTAGAAAATTATCAGCTAAGAAAATTGCAGCGCTTCCAGCGGCGCACTTTGTTTCAATAGTTACCCAGAAGCCAGCAGTACATCGATTTCCAAAAGCTATGGCCGAACGTATTCAAAAGCTATGTCAAGTAGTTAATAGTGATTATGGCGCAAATGCGTCGAATATTTGGAATGATGTTACCGATGCCGGTGAGCTATTTTTGAGGCTAAAGAAATTGCCAGGATTTGGTGAAGATAAAGCAAAGATTTTTATTGCCCTGTTGGGCAAACAGCTCGCTGTTAGACCTAGAAACTGGCGCAAAGTTAGCGCTCCATATGGAGATCCCGGCACCAGAATGACAGTGGCGGATGTCAGAAATCAAAGATCGTTGCTTGAAGTTAGGGCTTTTAAGCAAGAAATGAAGGCCGCTGGGATTTGGTAGTTGGCCCTAAATGCGCTTAATTGAGCAAGTTATGCGATAATTCAGCCTGCCTAAAGCAAGTCCTGGGACTTGACTTTGGGCCTTGTTATTCCCGAAATGGAGATTAGGTGCCGCAAACCAAGAAGAAAACCGCAAAGAAGCCTGCTGCCAAAAAACCAGCCGCAAAAAAACCTGTTGCCAAGAAAGCAGTTAAGAAGAATTCTAAATCTGCTGCTAAAAAAGCTAATAGCAAGAAGCCAGCAGCCAAGAAATCTTCAAAAAAAGCACCAATAAGGAAAAGCAACGCTAAGAAATCTCCCGCTAAAAAACCTAAGTTGTCTGCTGCTGAGATAAAGAAAAGAGCAAAAATTGCCGCGGCTAAGCAAGCTGCTGAAAAACAGCGCGAAAAAGAAAAACTAGCTCGCGAGAAAGCAGCAATTGCAGCAAAGCGTGAACGCGAGCGCAAGGCGGCTGAAGTTGCCAAACAAAGATTAGCTGCTCAAAAAGCAAAAGAGAAAGCGGCGTTAGCTGCTAAGTTAGCCAGAGAAAAAGCGGCAGCTCAGAAAGCCAAAGAAAAAGCAGCGGAAGTAGCCAAGAAGGCTAAAGAAAAAGAAGCCTTAGCAAAGCAGAAAGAAAGAGAGCGGCTGGCTGCGTTAAAACAAAAAGAGCGCGAAAAGATTGCGGCACAAAAAGCGAAAGAAAAAGCAGCGATTGCAGCTGCTAAACAGAAAGAAAAAGAACAGAAGATAGCTGAGGCAGAGCGCAAGAAAGCAGAAATGCAGGCTTTGCGCGATGCTGGTAAGAAACCATCAGCAATTCCAGCATCCATTAAAGCAGTGCTCGGTGAAGATGGCGAACTGCTTGAAGATGATTTAGATCCAATTATTACTCGTCGCAAAAAAGGTAAAGGCGATGAAGATGAAGAAATTGATTTAGAGGAAATTGCACGATTAGAAAAAGAACTTGAAACAGAAATTGCTGAAGAAATTGCTGAAGTTGCAGATGATGAGCCAGCAAAAGCGGGTAAAAAGAAAGCTGATGATGAATCAGAGGTGTTTACCATCTCGGATGTTGATGAGTCAGATGAGCCAGTACAAACAGTCACCGTTGCTGGCGCGACTGCTGATCCTGTTAAAGATTATTTAAAACAAATCGGAAAAGTTCCACTACTAAACGCTGAGCAAGAGGTAGAACTAGCAAAGCGAATTGAAGCTGGTTTATTCGCTGAAGAGATCCTAGCAACTCAAAAGATCAAGAAAGCATCTGAACGAGCAGATTTACAGTGGATTGCTCGAGATGGTCAGCGAGCCAAAACGCACTTATTGGAAGCGAACTTGCGACTAGTTGTTTCCTTAGCTAAGCGATATACCGGTCGAGGAATGTTGTTTTTGGACCTAATTCAAGAGGGCAATTTAGGCTTGATTCGTGCTGTTGAAAAATTTGATTACACCAAAGGTTACAAGTTTTCTACTTATGCCACGTGGTGGATTCGGCAAGCAATAACCCGTGCTATGGCTGATCAAGCACGCACTATCAGAATTCCTGTGCATATGGTTGAGGTTATTAACAAACTTGCTCGAGTACAACGCCAAATGCTTCAAGATCTTGGTAGAGAACCAACTCCAGAAGAGTTAGCTCGCGAACTTGATATGACACCTGAAAAAGTAGTTGAAGTGCAGAAATATGGCCGTGAGCCAATCTCTCTGCACACGCCACTTGGTGAAGAGGGCGATTCTGAATTTGGTGATTTGATTGAAGATTCAGAAGCAATCGTGCCATCTGATGCAGTTTCATTCACGCTACTGCAAGAGCAACTGGAATCAGTTTTGATGACGTTGCAGGAACGAGAAGCAGGCGTAGTTCGTATGCGCTTTGGCCTAACTGATGGGCAGCCAAAAACACTTGATGAGATTGGTAAGGTCTATGGCGTGACTCGTGAGCGAATCCGACAAATTGAAAGCAAGACGATGTCGAAATTGCGTCACCCATCAAGGTCACAAGTGCTTCGCGACTATTTAGACTAAGGTTTAAACGATTTGATCTGGCGCGGCAATTAAGCGATGGCTTTCATCTTGAACGCCAACTGCAATTTTGCGAATCTTCTCACCGTGTTCGGTAGCGTGGTGATTGCAGAACAACAGTTCCAGTCCATGTTCAAATTCAAATCGAACATATGCCTGAGCGCCACAGCGGTCGCAGCGATCGGAATTGGTTAGTGCTTTTGCGGTAGTTGTTGCCATGAAGCCCTCCTTTTCAGGGATAATCTTTACACCATCTTTAGGAGACTGCATTGTTAATGAGGCTGATTTTGTCGCTCGGGTGTGTCGCGCTCAGATAACTCTTAGCAGGCTTCTACTCTCGGAAATGCAACAACCACAAATTAAAGGACGTGTTCGTTAATGGCTAAGCCCAGCAAAAAAAGCGGCTATGACGCATCTGACATAACCGTTTTAGAGGGACTAGACGCTGTCAGAAAACGTCCTGGAATGTACATCGGCTCAACTGATGGCAGAGGTCTTGCCCATTGTTTATGGGAGTTGCTAGATAACGCCGTGGATGAGGCAATTGCGGGATATGCTAAAAATGTTGAAGCTGTCTTGCATCCTGATGGTTCTTTTGAAGTAATAGACGATGGTCGCGGAATTCCTGTTGATGTAGAAAAGAAATCAAAACTAACTGGGGTTGAGTTGGTAATGACCAAACTTCATGCTGGTGGCAAATTTGGCGGATCGAGTTATCAAACCTCAGGTGGCTTACACGGTGTTGGTGCATCAGTAGTAAATGCTCTTTCAGCTCGTTTGGATGTGGAAGTGGATCGGGAGGGCAAAATTCATCTGGTTAGTTTTCGCCGAGGCATTGCTGGAGTGTTTGATTCCGCGAAACCGGATGCAAACTTTACTAAGAAAAGCGGTTTAAGAGTTGCTGGTAAAGTAGCAAAGGGAAAAACAGGCACTAGAGTTAGATTTTGGCCAGATCGACAAATCTTTACTTCTGATGCCCAGCTAGATATAGCTCTACTGCATGAGCGTGCTCGTCAAACTGCATTCTTGGTATCGGGATTAAATTTAACGGTTACCGATTTACGAAAGGGTAAAGAATCTGTTAGTTACAAATTTCAAGGTGGAATTGCAGAGTTCGTTGAGCATTTAGCATCAGATGATCCAGTTACTCGAGTAATCCGACTAGAAGGCGTTGGTAAATTCAACGAAACCGTTCCGGTAATGGATGAAAAAGGACATCTTCTTTCCAAAGAAGTAGAGCGCGAAATGCATGTTGATATTGCGCTTCGTTGGGGAGTTGGGTACGACTCGGAGTTGCGTAGTTTTGTGAATGTTGTTTCAACACCAAAAGGTGGAACACATGTGCAAGGTTTTGAGCGCGCATTAACAAAAACCATTAATGATCAACTTAAAGCACAAAAAGTCATCAAACCTGCTGATGATTCAGTTCTAAAAGAAGACATATTGGAAGGACTGACAGCCGTAATTTCAGTTAGAGTGCCCGAACCGCAGTTTGAGGGTCAAACAAAGGAAATTCTTGGCACACCTGCAGCAACTCGTGTGGTTGCAAATGTGGTTAGCAAGCAATTAGGTGACTGGCTAGCTGAACCTCCAAGGGGAGCAAAAAATGAGGCAAAGTCAGTGCTGGAAAAAATCGCAAATGCAGCACGCGCCAGAATTGCCGCTCGAACTCATCGAGATATTCAACGCAAAAAAACAGCTGTTGAATCGTCCGCGCTACCAGCCAAACTAGTTGACTGCCGAAGTCGGGATATAGCGCGCAATGAGTTGTTTATTGTTGAGGGTGAATCTGCATTAGGCACTGCCAAGTTGGCACGAGATTCTGAATTTCAGGCGCTATTACCTATACGAGGAAAGATATTAAATGTTCAAAAGGCATCCTTTGCAGATATGTTAAAGAACGCTGAATGTGCATCAATTATTCAAGTAATTGGTGGTGGGTCAGCTAGAGAATTTGATTTGGATTCGGTCCGCTACGGGAAAATTATTATTATGACCGATGCTGATGTAGATGGCGCACATATTCGATCACTACTTCTTACCTTGTTCCATCGTTATTTAAAGCCGCTGCTAGATGATGGTCGAATTTATGCAGCTATGCCACCCCTGCATCGTATCGAGGTGGTTGGTAGTAAAGAAGTTCACTACACATATTCAGACGCACAAATGCAGCAGATGATTGGATCACTAACCAAAGCTGGAAAGCGAATAAAGGATCCAATTCAGCGCTATAAAGGACTTGGCGAAATGGATGCGGTCCAGTTGCGCGACACCACGATGAGTGTGGGCTCTAGGTCATTAAGAAGAGTTTCAGTGCAAGATGCTGCTAGGGATGCTGAGATTTTTGAATTATTGATGGGTAGTGAAGTTGCTCCGCGCAAAGATTTTATTATCGCTGCAGCAAATTCTCTTGATCGCTCAAAAATTGATGCTTAGTTGATACTGCTACCAAGAGCGGTAACTTGGCTGGTCAATTTCTCACCTGTGGAATCTCTATCGGATGGTTCTGGTAACTCAACCGCAGCACCTCGTGAAGTATTTGCCAAAACTGGCCCAGAGCCAACAAATGATAAAACTAAGTTCGCTTCACCTTTACGGAATTTGTGACATCTAATGCCTGTTCCGCCTCGAGTAGTAATAGAAAATTCATCAAGGTTAGTCACTTTTATACTGCTGTGGTTAGCCCCAGGTAGCGCTCCAGCTGCGCCAGCAACAGTCACAACCAAATCATCTTCATGACAAACATAAAAACCAATTAGCCGGCCCTTTGCGCTGGTCTTTATGCCAGATACGCCAGCAGCACCTCTACCCAATGGACGCAAGTCTGAAAGTTCAAACTGAAGTAATCGGGCATCTTCAGTAATTAGCACCCCAAGTGGTTCATCATCTGCAGCAATCCAGCCACATCCAATCACGCTATCGCCAGTTTTCAAACTAATTACTTCAATTGCATCTCTATTTGGCAGATCCGATAAATCAAGACGTTTAACGACTCCCTGCTCGGTTGCTAATACAAGCGAACCGGCAGGATCAACAGCACTGATCCCAACTACGCGTTCACCGCGTTTAAGTGAAACAAGATTGCTCGCCACAACATTGCTGGCAAGACCTGGTTTTGTGCTCACCGGTAAATCCACAACGTTGATTCGATGTAATCTGCCTTCTGAAGTAACAAGCCCTATTTGTGACCTAGATGATGTGATTAGATAGTTAGTAACTGCATCATATTTAACACGAGTATCTGCGGGTGTAATCTGATCAGTCTCGGTTCTGGCTAACAAGCCAGCTTGGGAATACAACACTAAACATGGCTGATCTGGAATCTCAATTTCATCAGCATCAGCAACAACTGGTAATTCATCATCACTTAGAATTGCAGTACGCCGGGGTTTGGCGTGCTTGGTTGCAACTTCGTCTAATTCTCCAGCTAGTGTCTGGTTGAGTTTCTCAGGGTCATTTAGTATCGCTGTTAATTGTTTTATTGTTGACTTAAGTTCGGACTTTTCACTTTCTAATTCAATCACCGAAAACTTGGTTAGCCGCCTAAGTGGCATATCTAGAATGTATTGAGCTTGAATTTCTGAAAGCTCAAACACTTTAGTTAGTTTAAGTTTTGCTTCAGCAGTATCATCACTAGCCCGAATAACTGCAATTACTTCATCGATATCTAGCACAGCAAGCAACAAGCCCTCAACTAGATGCAGCCTGTCTTTGGCTAATTTACGTCGATGTTCGCTACGTCTGCGAATAACTTCAAGTCGATGCGCTATAAATACTTTTAGCAAATCAATAAGGTTGAGCGTCTTGGGCTGTCCATCAACTAATGCAACATTGTTTATACTAAAAGTTTCTTCAAGAGGCGTAGTTTTATAAAGTTTTGCTAATACTGCCAGTGGTTGATAACCAGATTTAATTTCAATCACAAGGCGTAATCCATGGTCGTAATCAGTTAAATCAACTACATTTGCAATCCCTTCAATCTTCTTGCTGGTAATAAGGTCTTTAATTTTTTCGACGACCCGTTCCGGACCGATGTTGTAGGGGAGGGCGGTTATCACAAGGCCTTTGCGCCTTGGATTAACATCCTCAACAGCTACACTTGCACGAATTCGAAAATTACCTCGCCCAGTTTCATAAGCTTCACGAATTCCGTCAACACCAACAATTTGACCGCCACTTGGAAAATCTGGACCGGGTAAAACTTTAATTAATTGTGCCAAAGTGGATTTTGGTTTTGTCAGTAAGAGTTTTGCAGCAGCAATTGTTTCACCCAGATTATGTGGCGCCATAGAAGTTGCCATACCAACGGCAATTCCAGAAGCACCATTCACTAAGAGCGCTGGTACTGCAGCTGGCAACACCTGCGGTTCTTGCTCTCGACCATCGTAGTTTGGCATAAATTCAACAGTGTCTTCGTCTATTGAATCGGTCATTGCAAGTGCTGCTGGTGCAAGACGACATTCGGTATAGCGCATTGCTGCTGGACCATCATCAACTGATCCAAAATTTCCATGTCCATCTAAAAATGGAAGGGACAAAGTAAATGGTTGAGCCATTCTCACTAACGCGTCATAAATTGCTCCATCACCGTGCGGATGCAGTCGACCCATAACTTCACCAACAACACGAGCAGATTTGACGTGGCCCTTTTCTGGACGTAACCCCATCTGTGCCATTTGATAAAGAATGCGTCGCTGAACTGGCTTCAGTCCGTCTCGTGCATCCGGTAGTGCTCTTGAGTAGATAACTGAATAGGCGTATTCCAGAAATGAGTCGCGCATTTCATCTGCGACATCAACATCATAAACCTGCGGCTGGGAAAGCGATGCCTTGGTTGTTGATTTAGCCATACTGGATTTGGCCTCCTGTCTGGGGCATCTTGCCACTAATTAAGCGCAAGATTGGGGATTTCCTGCTTACTGTGTAATTTCAATAGGACTGAATCTGCAATCTGAATCTAGAATCGGGGAAAATCAACGATGTAGGGAGCAAAGTCCGTTGGCTGAATTAGTTTATTTTTCCGGCACGATGGATAGTGGTAAATCCACCCTTGCTCTTCAGACTCACCATAACCACTCAACTGCTGGAAGACGCGGTTTGGTTTTTACTCGCAATGACCGCGCGGGGAAAGCAAAACTTAGTTCTCGATTAGGTCTTGAGACGGTGGCGATTGAAGCAGATGATGCTTTAGATTTTTATTTTTTCATAAAAAATGAAATTGAGTCTGGCAATAAAATCGATTACTTGATATGCGATGAAGTTCAGTTTTATCAACCAAAGCAAATAGAACAATTAGCATCACTGGTAGATGATTTTAGTTTAGATGTGTTTACATTTGGGATTACCGCAGATTTTCGAACTGAGCTATTTCCTGGATCAAAGCGACTATATGAATTAGCAGATCGAATCAATGTTCTTCAGGTAGAGGCACTGTGTTGGTGCGGCAAACGTGCGACACATAATGCTCGTTTGGTAAACGGGCAGATGGTGATTGAGGGTGAACAAGTGGCGGTAGGTGACACTTCACCCAATTCACCGTTTTCAGTCACATATGAAGTGCTTTGCCGGAATCATCATATGAAGTTAATGCCATCTTGCTCTTCAAAAATCAATCAAAAAGATAATTCCTGAATGTTGTGATTAAAAATTCATTCCACTCATCTCGATCAACTGGTTCAGTGGAAATATGATCAATAAATCTGCCAAAAGTGTATGTCTGCAAAAAAGTAGCAAATACTCTTGGACTTACACTTTCTTTGATCAAACCTTTTCTTTTTAACAAGTCAATCATCTCAACAAGTCGATTTGTTGTTTTGGATTGCTGTTGAGACATAACTTTAAAGAATCTCTCGTTATTAAGTACTTTGCCCAGAGTCCTAATTCTTTCTAATCGAATGTTCACGCGTTCATTATCTCTTTCAGACCATTCGACTTTACTTCGCAAGTGGTTCAACAATTCCTCTTTAGATGTTGCTGATTCAATTAGCTGTGTAAATTCGCCAATTGCCTGATCAATGTCACTAATGACTCTTGAAGCTAGAGCCTCTTCAATCACTTCTTCAAACTCGTTAAAGTGGTGATAAAAAGCACCCTTAGAGACAAGAGATTCTGAAATCACCATAATGATTGTCACATCCTCAGGACGGTGATTATCCAGTAGGCGGATTGTCACATCGATTAATCGCTTTCGGGTTGGATGCTTTCCAGGAGCGCTGTGATCCAGCAAATTAATCACGTTGCTACTTTCGTTAGGAAGACGACCGATTTGCCCTTTGTTGCTAATCAGTCAACGCATAAAAATGTATTAGTGAGGTCTGACAAAACAGAATCTATACCTACAGACTATAGGTATGT
>Ga0169931_10008373_pt1 | contig 15108 bp, 18 predicted proteins | sample Kivu_15m_20L_FD_129675 | JGI IMG/M metagenome (GOLD analysis project Ga0169931, IMG submission 129675) | Freshwater microbial communities from Lake Kivu, Western Province, Rwanda to study Microbial Dark Matter (Phase II) - Kivu_15m_20L... | ecosystem: Environmental > Aquatic > Freshwater > Lake... | reverse complement strand
GGGCACATGCACCCGGAACGTGCCATCGGCCTCGAGCGGCACCGGCTGATCGCCGATGAACAGGCTGGCGCTGGGCTCGGTGGCGCCGTAGACGATCAGCTCGGCGTCGGCCACCAGCCAGAACGCGCGGTTGCGTACCAGACCACTGCCCGATTCGTTGCGGCCGCTGGCCCAAAGCCCCACGCCCGAGGCCTGCCCACCGGCGGCATCGGCCTGTTCGTCAGACAAATACAGCTCATGCAACACCTCCGAACCAATGCGCCGGCTGCGGGCGCTGCCGGCGGTGGCCCGCTGATACAGCTGCTCGTGGGCCACACCGCCGCTGCTCTGGGGCAGGGTGGCGGCAGCAGCGCTGGAACCCTCCAGCGAGAAGGGCACGAACACATCGGCCACCACCGCACTGGGCTCATCGGCCGGTACCCGCGCCACCGCCGAGTGGGCCAGCGACAGCCAGCCGCCGCCGCCGAGCCGGTAGCCGAGCTCGACGCGGTAGTCGCGATCCGCCAGCGGGATGGGCAGGTACCACTCGCTGCCCTGGGCATCCACCAGCACCTCCTGCAGGGCGTGCGGATGGCTGGCGCCCTCGGGCAGCCCCGTCACATCGGCCACCCGCAGGCAGAGCAGCGCAGCACCAGCGGCTGCGGCGCGCTGGCGATCGGCGCTGCTGATCTCCCAGAACACATAAGCCCACTGCGGATCCCGCGGCAGAAACACCACCTGGGTGCTGGGGTCTGGCCGCGGGGCAGCAGCCACAGCGAGACTGGGGGCGTCCTGATCCGGCTCGGAATCGCGTTTGATCCCAAGCCGCTGGGCCAGGCCGCTCAGTTTCTGAAGGGTCTTGCCTGCCAGCTCCTGACTCCAGGTCGATGCGCTCATGACTGCAGGACTTTCTTAAGACTTGCCATCGTCTGACACAATCCGCGACAAGAGCCCAACCTGTCAGCAGTTGCTGATGCACCCGAGCACTCCGGGATCGGCTCACCCCGGAGCGGTCTCAGAGTTCCAGTCCTTGTCCGATGCAAGACGTCTCGATTTCTATCCTGGCGTCAGGGGATACACACGCAAGGCGATCCCGGCTGTCACGCTGGATCCGCAGGGGACAGAGGACACGTCGATGGTTCAGGCAGCAGGCACCCCCCCGGCGGGATTGCGGATCGGCGAGCTGGAAGCCCAGTACCCCCAATACTGCAAAGCCATGCGGATGCTCATCCGTGGTGGTGCCGACCTGGCCAAGGTCAAACGCACGGTCTGCTGGGAGCGACTGGCGTTGCTGCACGCCAGCCTGCCGCGCCAATACCGGGATCCGGAACTGCTGTTCCTGCACTTGCGGCGTGAGCTGGGTCTGCAGGGCTCAGCGGCTTAATCGGTCCGCCTACGGTTGCGTGTTCACTGCGGTTTGGCCGGAGCAGCCGCGGGCTTGCTGGTGGCAGGGCTTTTGGCAGCCGCAGGCTTGGCTGTGGTCGTTGGCTTGCTCTGGTTCGGCGTGCTGATCGCGGGCGGCTCGGCCGCGGGCTGGGCATTGGCGCACAGGGCTGCCACCATCAGGTCCTCACCGCCGCTGCTGCTCGATTCGCTGGTGGACAGCGGCAGGCGCCAGCTGCTCCAGGGTTGGTCGCCGCTGCGCGTGCTCACCTTCAGGGTGGCGCAGTGCACGGCCACCGCTTCGCTGACCGGGGGCACCCCACAGTCGCGGTTGGTGGTGCGCACCGCTTCTGGCGCCAGGCGCCAGGCAGTCCAGTCGTAGCGGCAACTGCCAAAGGTGCGCCAGCGGGGGGCCTTGAGGGCGCGGATTTTCTGCAGCAGTGCCTTTTCCTTCTCGGTCAGCGCAGGCGTGTCGGCCGCCGGCTGCTGCTGGGCAGGGCTGGCAGCCTCGGGCTGGGCCAGTGCAGGCGCAACGCCGGACGCCGCCACAACGAGCATCAGGCTGATCGGTGCCAGAAAGGAAGCCATGGTGGAAACGGAGCAGAACGGACTGGCGCGGACTGGGCTCAGGAGGCGGTCGTCTCGACCGGGCCATGGATGCGCTGGAACATGTATCCCATGCCACGGGCGGTGAGGATCAGTTCGGGATTCTCAGGGTCGTCCTCGAGCTTGGCCCGCAAGCGCGAGACATGCACATCCACCACCCGGCTGTCGGAGGCCCGCTCGGGTTTGTACCCCCAGACCTTCTCGAGCATGTCGAGACGGCTGATCGGCTCACCACAGCGGCTGATCAACAGTTCCAGCAGGTTGAACTCCATGCCCGTCAACCGGATGCGCTCGTTGCCGCGGTGGGCCTGGCGCTTGCAGAAGTCCAGGCTCAGGTCACCGACCACCACCACATGGCTGCTGCGGCCACTGCTGCCAGGAACGCTGCCGGGGGCCGTGCTGCTGCGGCGCATCACCGAGCGGATACGGGCCTCGAGCTCTTTGGGACTGAAGGGCTTGACGATGTAGTCGTCGGCGCCCAGCTCGAGGCCCGTGATCCGATCAGCCACCTCATTGAGCGCGGTCAACAAAATGATCGGCACCTCGGATTGGGCCCTGATGCGCTCGGTGACGGCAAAGCCATCGAGCTCGGGCATCATCACGTCGAGCACCACCAGATCCGGCTCAAACCCGCGGAACAACTCCAGCGCCTCGGCACCGTTCTCGGCCATCGCCAGCTCGTGGCCCTGCATCTCAAGCCGGGTCTTGAGAATGCGCCGGATGTTGGCCTCGTCGTCGGCCACCAGAATGCGCAGGGCCTGCGCGCCAGATTCGCTCATCGTCTGTGGGGGATCCGGAGGCCGGTTGTCAGGGGTTGGGGAATTATGCAGCGGCTGCAAGCCCCTGAAGCCGCTCACCCATGACCTGCGGCGCGGGCCAGCAGGGCGCGATCGCTGGGAATGCGCAACGCACCAGCCAGGCCCAGCCAGGCGAGCAGTTGAATGAAACGGTAGGTGGGGTCAGGCAGCAGCACGATCTGTCCGTTGCGCACGCTGATCCCCTGGCGAGCAGATCCGGCAAAAGCGTGATGCAGGTTGTGCCATCCCTCGCCCAGGGTGAGCAGCGCCACCCAGGGGTTGTTGCGGCTGCCATCGCCGGTGGCAAACGGTTGGGAGCCGGACAGGTGGGCAACGGAATTGACACTGGCGACCGCATGAAACAGCACGGTGGTGCTGAGACAGAAGGCGGCCAGCCAGGGCAGCCCCCCGAGCTGCCAGGACAGCCAGGCCAGGGCCAGGGGCGGCAGCAGATGCCCGCGGTCGATCAACCGCAACAGCGGGTCTGCTTCGACATCGGCAGGCAAGCGCTCCGGTTGAAAATCGGGGGTGAGCAACCAGCCCAGCTGTGAATGCCAGAACCCCCGCCATCCCCGCCGGGCGAGCAGCGGTGTGTGGGGATCCCCCTGACCATCGACATGGCGGTGATGCTGCTGGTGGTGGGCTTTCCACCAGCTGGGCCCCATCTGCCCGGCCGAAGCGGCCAGCAAGGAGCCGATCCACCAGACCGGCCGCACGGCCTGATAGCTGCGATGGGCAATCAGACGATGAACCACCGCCGTGATCGCCAGCATCCGCAGAAGGTACAGGGCCACGCCCCAGAGCAGGGCTCCCAGGCCAAGCCCGGTGACCAGCACCAGGCTGCAGCCCAGATGACTGCAGACAATGAACACCGGGCCCAGTGCGTACAGAAAACGACTGGCCGCCCCAGGGACCAGGGCTGGGCTCCGGGTTGGTCGCGATGACAGTGTGTTGGTCAGGACTCTCCTTCCGACAGTCCCTTCTGCCACCGGCGCCGTTGGGCAGAGTCAAGGGGCGAGCTCTCGATGAGACAGGGCTCGGCTGTTGCGCTTGAGAAAGAACGGCAGCGGGTCCAGTCCCTTGGATCCTGCTTGATGCGCTGCCTGATTGATTCGCTACTGATCAAAAAATAGTCCGCTTTGGTCCAGAACGTTTCTCGGACCTGTTGAAACCCTACTCGAGCAGTTCGCCCTGTTGCCGCCACCCGAAGCTCAGACGACGGGAGCCAGTGGTTTGCGAAACAGGCCGTCGAGGTAATGACGGACCACCGCGGGGTCATGGCATCCCTGTTGAAACAGAAAACCGGCCACCGCCGATTGCATCAGGCGGTACTGGTCCCATTGCGGGTGATGCCGGATGAACGCGGTCATCGCCTCATAGAGATCTTCGGGGAACTGGTTTTCCACACTCACGTGCACATCCATGGACTCAGGCACCAGCGACATCCGATCTCCAACCCGTCTGACCCACCCATCAGCTCACACCGATGCCACCGCCGTCAAAAGCCGAAGCCAGGCTGAGTCCAAGGAGTATTGCTTTAAGACAAGACTGCGGTGCAGGCGTTTCAGCGCAATCCTGGCCAGCAGTCCATGCCATCGGCGCCGATCATTGACGGCTGTCAAGCGGAAAACCGTTTTCCCAGCGCGGGGCCACAAGCTCCGTTGCGGCCTGCCGCCTGCGCTTCAAGGCCTGTGGAAAAGCAGCGGAAAACCCACGTGACAGGGGGTCAAAGCCCGCCGTTCACAGCTGCTGATGGCTGGGGGCCGCGGTGGTTGGTGATGGTGATCAGCGCCCGTGAGCCCCCTGGGCCAGGTTGTAGGAGGGTTAAGCGTTTGCACTCATCCTCTGGAGCCTGCGCCTCGCCAGGCTGAAGCCAGCAACCCCCTAGGCGCCATGGCCCAGAGCACCCTTGCCAACAAGAGACAAGCCTTCGGCAGGCAACAGGACCCGATCAGCCTCCGACTGACCCGCCTGGGCCGCTGGCTGATGGATGGTGCCGCCGCCGGTCTCGGCTTCAGCGAGCCCGAGGATCACCCAGCACCACCACCCATCGGCATGCAGCCCTACAGCGGCGGGCGGAGCCGCCATCGCCGGCCTCAACGCCGCTGGCTGTAGTCAGTCTCGGTTTCGGAGCTGTTCTGATGCCCCCGGGGATGCTTGTCGCAGGCCTGGGCCGGCAGCACCTGGAGCGCGACCACGCCACCCAGGAGAACGGCCGCGAGCAGGCGCTTGCTGAATGTCGCCATGGTCTGTCGTGTGCGATCAGCCAGAACCTAGACAAGGCCCCTGCCGCTGTCAGCCCTCAGCTGTGAAACAACAACACAAGCCCTGAGCTGACCTGGTGGAACTCCCGTTCCTCACGACTCAGGTCCAGCCCCACCTGCAGCCCCTCCTTGAGGGCGGCTTCAAAGGGGGGCGCGCCCGGGGGCGTCTCGGCACTCCAGAGCGCGGCAATCCCGACCGGGGTCGCGTGCCAGCGAAAGCAGGCTGTGCTGCCAATCGACGGCTCCTGGAGCGCATCTTCGAGCAACTCGCGAATCGCCATGGCCTTCTGAACCTCGATTCAGCATTGGCAGGGCCGACCGCAGGGGCAATCAACTGAGAGTTTTCGTGACGTTCCCGACCAAGGCGACACCGACCGCCGCCAGCAACCACACCAGGGCCAGCCGGCGCGTGAGCTGCAGCATCTGCAGCACAGCCGCCTGATCGGGAGCCCGACAACCGGCCGCCAGCAGGGGCTTGCTGCGCTCCTGGCCGCCATAGCGGTTGCGCCCCCCCAGCTGCACCCCCAGCGCGTGGGCATAGGCAGCCTGGGAGACCCCAGCATTGGGTGATGGATCCGGGGCCCCATCGACCAGGGCCGGCCCCAGCTGGCCCAGGCTGAAGGCCACCAGCCGGCACGGCAGCCAGACCAGCAGGTCATCGAGCCGGGCGCCGGCTGTGCCCAACCATCGCAGCCTGCCGGTGCGGTACCCGAGCATCGAATCGAGGGTGCTCGCAGCCTTGAAGCCCCAGGCCAGGGCCAGCGGCTGCCCCACCAGCGCACCGATCAGCATCCAGAAGAGGGGCGCAAACAACCCGTCGACGGCGTTTTCACTGGCCGTCTCGGCCAGGGCCCGCAACACGTCGGCTTCGTTGAGCGTCTCGGTGTCACGCCCGACGATCCAGCCCAGCCGGTGGCGTGCGAGCACCAGATCCCCTTGCGCCAGCGCCTTGAGCACCGCCCGCACCGCCAGGGCCAGGCTGCGGCCGGCCAGGGCACTGGCCAGGGCAAGGACCACCCCGGCCTGAGCCAGGCCATGCACGACAGTGCCGGGGGGGGTGGCCTTGGCCAGGGCCACCAACCCCCAGCCTGCTCCACCACTGCCGCCCACCAGCAGCAGGGTGATCAGTCCGCCGGCCAGGCGCAGCCGCCAGGGCCGATCACCAGCCCAGCCCTCGGCTAAGACGCGCAGGCGGGTGATGCACCAGCCCATCACCACAACAGGGTGAGGGCACCAGCGCGGGTCGCCGACCAGGCGGTCGAGACCGCTGGCCAGCAGCACCAGCAGCAGCGGGTGAATCAGGCGGTCTTGAGCCAGCTGAACATCGAACGCAGGCCCTTGCCCACCTGCTCGATCGGATGCTGGGCATCGCGATTGCGGATCTTGGCCATCTCAGGCTTGCCGGCTTCGCACTCAGCCACGAAGTTGCGGGCGAAGGTGCCGTCCTGAATGTCCGCCAGGATGCGCTTCATCTCGGCCTTGGTGTCAGCTGTGATCAGCCGGGGACCGCTCACGTAGTCGCCGTATTCGGCGGTGTTCGAGATCGAGTCGCGCATGGCGGTCAGGCCGCCTTTGACCATCAGATCGACGATCAGCTTGACCTCGTGCAGGCACTCGAAGTAAGCCAGCTCGGGCTGATAGCCCGCTTCCACCAGGGTCTCGAAACCGGCCTTGACCAGCTCGGAGAGCCCCCCGCAGAGCACGGCCTGTTCACCGAACAGGTCGGTCTCGGTCTCCTCCTTGAAGTTGGTCTCGAGAATGCCGGCACGGGTGCCGCCAATGCCCTTGGCATAGGCCATGGCCAACTCGCGGGCCTGGCCGCTGGCGTTTTGCTCGACGGCAAACAGGGCAGGCACCCCCATGCCGTTCTGGTATTCCCAGCGCACGGTGTGACCGGGGCCCTTGGGGGCGATCATCACCACGTCCACATCGGCCGGGGGCTGGATCAGGCCGAAGCGGATGTTGAAACCATGGGCAAAGCTCAGCACCTTGCCGGCGCTCAGGTGCGGCGCGATTTCCTTGTCGTAAACGGCTTTCTGGAATTCATCGGGCAGCAGCACCATGATCCAGTCGGCCTTGGCAGCGGCATCGGCCACGCTCAGCACCTCAAGGCCATCGGCCTTGGCCTTCTCGGCCGAGCGGCTGCCCTCGTAAAGGCCCACGACCACGTTGACGCCGCTGTCCTTGAGGTTCAGGGCATGGGCATGGCCCTGGGAGCCATAGCCGATGATCGCCACGGTCTTGCCGTTGAGCAGGCTGAGATCGGCGTCGGTGTCGTAAAAAAGCTGGGCCATCCGGCTTGAGGCGTGGGCAGGGGCAAGAAGCGAGCTTACGCAAGCGTCTTACCGCTGGCTCAGGCTTCGCTGGGGTGGGCGATGACCCGATCGATCAGGCCGTAGTCCTTGGCTTCCGCGGCGCTCATGAAGTAATCGCGGTCGGTGTCCTTTTCGATCTTGTCGAAAGGCTGGCTGGTCATGTCAGCCATCGCATGGTTGAGCATGTCCTTGATGCGCAGGATCTCCTTGGCTTCGATCTCGATGTCGCTGGCCTGACGCTGGCTGGTGCCGCCCAGGGGCTGGTGGATCATGATTCGGCTGTGGGGCAGGGCCAACCGCTTGCCCTTGGTGCCGGCCCCCAACAGAAAGGCACCCATCGAGGCGGCCAGGCCCACGCAGATGGTGACCACGTCGCTCTTGACGTACTGCATGGTGTCGTAAATCGCCAGCCCTGCGGTCACCGAACCGCCTGGTGAGTTGATGTACAGGTAGATCGGCTTGGAGTTGTCCTCCGAGTCGAGGTACAGCATCTGGGCGACCAACGCATTGGCCACGGCGTCATTGACCTCGGAGCCGAGGAAGAGGATCCGTTCGACGCCCAGGCGGGTGTAGATGTCGACCCAGCGCTCGTACTGGCTGCCGGGCAGGCGGTAGGGGACGCTGGGGGTGCCGATGGGCATGGCTCAGAGGGGTGAAGAGTGACGGGGGGAGGCTGGACGAGGCAGGAGGGGAGGGGGTTGGCCAACATTGTCGAGACAATGTCTCGACGGCTGCTTGCAGGCCTGGTCAGGGTGGTGGGCCGTCACCCGCTCAGCCGATGCCTGCCGGACTGCGATCGCCGGCGACAGCTGCAGCACCACCGCCACCGGGAAGGTCCTTCTGGCTGGTGAGCACCCGATCGATCAGGCCGTACTCCTTGGCCTCCTCGGCGGTGAAGTAGGTCATGCGATCGGAATCGCGCGACAGCTGGTCGACACTTTTGCCGGTGTTGGCCGCCAGCATCTCGAGCATGGTGTGCTTGTTGTGCAACACCTCCTTGGCCCTGATCTGAATGTCGGTGGCCTGCCCGCGGGCACCGCTGCGGGGCTGGTGCAGCACGATCGAGGCATGGGGCAGGGCAGCGCGGTGCCCTTTGGTCCCGGCGCTCAGAATCATGGCGGCGGTGCCCATGGCCTGGCCGATGCAGATCGTGTGCACCGGCGGCTTGATATAGCTGATCGTGTCGGCGATGGCGAAGGCTTCGGTCTCGAAACCGATCGCATCACCCGAGTACCAGCTGGTGCCGGTGGAGTTGATGTAGAAGAAGATCGGCTTGTCGGGGTTGTCGAACTCCAGATACAGGAGCTGGGCAATGATCAGCTCTGTGACATCGATGCCCATCTGGCGCTTGGCATCGTCGTCGCTGAACAGGGGAAGCCCCAGATAGACGATCCGCTCTTTGAGGAGCAGGCTCGGCAGGTCCGGGGGCGGGGTGCGCATCACCGCCGAATCGCCGTAGTAGGGGGCTGACACCGTCATCGGCGAAGCAGCTCGGGCAGAAAGATCGAGCCTAGCGGGGGTTCGCCGTGTCCGGATTGGGGCTGGGGGCGGGCTTGCCGCTGCGGCGGGCCGGGGCCCCATCCAGGCGTCCGAAGACGATGCGACCTGTGGGGTTCTGCAGGGCGCCGGTGATGATCACCGGCAGCCGCTCGCCGATGCGCCCGCGCGCACCCTCGACCACCACCATCGTGCCGTCGTCGAGATAGCCCACCCCCTGGTCGGCCTCCTTGCCGTCACGGGCGATCTTGAGCTGCAGCTCATCACCGGGCTGCACCTCGGGGCGCAGGGCGATCACCAGCTCGCTCAGGTTCATGACCTTGAGGGCCTGGACCTCGGCCACCTTGGCCAGGTTGTAGTCGGCGGTGAGCAGGGTGCCGCCGGTGTCGGCCGAGAGCTTCAGCAACTTGTCGTCAACCCCCTTGCCCTCATAGCGGGTGCTGTTGACCACCAGGCGACGGCCGTATTGCTCGCGCAGCTCGGCCAGCAGCTTGAGACCGCGCCGGCCCTTGCCCCGCTTGTCGGCATTGGCCGAATCAGCCAGGGTCTGCAGTTCATCGATCACACATTGAGCGACGATCACCTGACCCTCGAGCAAGCCCGAATCGAGCAGGCCGCGGATGCGCCCGTCGATGATCACGCTGGTGTCGAGGATCTTGGCGCTGGCCGGCAACAGGACCCCCTCGGCCACCAACAGGGCCTCGGCCCCGGTGGGATTGAACAGGCGCAGCAGGGTGCGGCCATGCACTTCGGCGAGGTTGTAGCCCAGCACGCCGAAAAACACGTTGCTGAGCACCGCCGCCAGCGGTTTGACGAAGATCACCTCCCAGGGCAACGGCAACAGCAGGATCGGCGCCAGCAGCAGATTGGCCACCAACAGACCCAGGATCAGCCCCACCGCACGGCTGACCAGCAGGTCGGTGGGCATGCTGCGCACTTGGGCCATCAGGCGGCGCCTGAGCTGCTGGAACAGCACCCCGGCGATCAGGCCGAAGAAGGCGCCGAAGCCTCCGAGCACGGTCCGCAGACCCTCGGGATTGTTCACCTGAACCAGGAGGGATTCCGGCAACAGGTCCACCCCGAGCCAGCCGGCCGCAGCTCCGGAGAGAACAAACAGGATCAGGATGAAGATGTCGACCATGCCCGCGATGGGGGACAGCGCCATCCCCCCATCAGGAAGCTTGCCTGATTTCAGGCCCGTTGGCCTGCCTGGGTCACCGAACACTGCCATGCCCTCAGCCCGCAGCGCCTATCTGCACATCCCCTTCTGCCATCGGCGCTGCTTTTACTGCGACTTTGCGGTGGTGCCCCTGGGGGATCGGGCCGGGGCCGAGCCCGGCGCGCCGGGCGCTGCATCCATCGCCGCCTATCTGAAGCTGCTGCAACGGGAGATTGCCAGCAGCCCCTGGGGCCCGCCGCTGCACACGGTCTACCTGGGGGGCGGCACACCCTCGCTGCTGAGCCCAGGGCAGGTCAAGGCCTTGCTGCAGGCCCTGGCCCAGCACTTTGGCCTGGCCCCAGGAGCCGAAATCAGCCTCGAACTCGATCCGGCCAGTTTTGACCAACAACGCCTGGGCGGTTACCTGCAAGCCGGGATCAACCGGGTCAGTCTGGGCGGCCAGAGTTTTGATGACCAGGTCCTGGCCAGCCTGGGACGGCGGCACCGCCTGGTCGATCTGCAACAGGCGATCGCCTGGCTGCAGCAGGCCCACCGGCAGGGCGACCTGGGCAGCTGGAGCCTGGATCTGATTCAGGCCGTGCCGGCCCCAGCGGGCCAAGCCGCCGCCCCCGGGCGCGCCCACTGGCAGGGGCAACTGCAGCAGGCGATCGCCAGCGGTGCGCCCCACCTGTCGGTCTACGAACTGACCCTGGAACCGGGCACCGTGTTCGCCAAACGGGCCGAGCGGGACCAGCTCCAGCTGGCCGATGACGACCTGGCCGCCGACCTGTTCGATCTCACCAGCCTCACGCTGCGCGCTGCGGGGTATGGCCGCTACGAGATCTCCAACTACGCCCTGCCGGGCCATGCCTCGCGCCACAACCGCGTCTACTGGGGCGGTGGTGACTGGTGGGGATTCGGCCTGGGGGCCACCAGCTGCCGGGGCGGACAACGCCAGGCCCGGCCGCGCACCCGCGACGCCTATGCCGCCTGGCTGGCTGCCTTGCCAGATAGCGAAACCGCAGCGGTAGCGCCGCCCGGGCTGGCGCTGGACGAGCGGCTGCTGGTGGGGCTGCGCCGGCGCGAGGGGGTCGCCATGGGGGCTGTGCTGACAGCCGCCGGCCTCGAAGAGGAGCAGCTCGAGGCCTTGCAGCAGCTGTTGGCGCCTGAACTCGAGCAGGGCCTGCTGCTGATCGAGGGCCCCCGCTGGCGACTCAGTGAACCAGCGGGGTTGAGGCTCAGCAATGCGGTGCTGCGGAAGCTGCTGGATTGGTGGGAGCACGCTGCACCGCCACCCACTGGCTCAGGGCCTCCAGGGCCTGGAGGCGCAGATTGACCGCCGGTTGGGCAAAGGGCGGCTGGCGCGGGGTCATTCCCAGCAGGTCAGCGGTCACCAGCACCTGCCCGTCGCAATGGGGTCCGGCCCCGATGCCGATCACCGGCAGGGTCAGCTGTTGTTGCAGCCGTTGGGCCAGTGCGGCCGGTACGTGTTCGAGCACCAGGGCGAAGCACCCGGCCGCCTGCAGCGCCTCGGCCTGGGCCACCAGCCGCTGCTGCGCCACCGGATCGGTGGCCTGGCGCCGGTAGCCCAGCTGGTGCACCGACTGGGGGGTGAGACCCAGATGGCCCATCACCGGGATGCCGCTGCGCACCAACCGGTCGATCACCACCAGGGTCTCGGGTTCGGCACCTTCGAGCTTGACTGCCGCGGCCGGCGATTGCTTGAGCGCCCGCCCGGCCGCCGCCACCGCCTCATCGGCGCTGCACTGGTAACTCAGAAACGGCAGATCGCAGATCAGCAGGGGCTGGGCTGCCGGGTCTGCAATCACCGAGGCCACGCCCCGGCCGACCGCGCGGCAGTGGTGCAGCATCTCGTCGAGGGTCACCGGCAGGGTGGTGGCGTGGCCCAGGGCCACCATCGCCAGCGAATCGCCCACCAACACCGCATCCACCCCCGCCGCCGCCACCCAGGCGCCGCTGAGGGCATCCCAGGCGGTCAGCAGCGCCAGGGGAGCACCTTCCTGTTTGCGGCTCAACCAGTCGCCAGGGCGCAACATCGACGCTCTCGAAAGGGCCAGGCACCCTTGCTAGCATCGAGGGGACTCGGACCCACGCGGCCCCGACGCCCAAATCTGGTCAGGACCGGAAGGGAGCAGCCACACGGGATGCTCAGGGCAGGCGTGGATTCCGGGTCACCTTCTTGTCAGAGGCCAGTGCTGAGCTGGCCCCGATCTCATTCGGTCGGCTTGCTCTGACGGTTGAGCAGGAACGGCGGGATCTTGGCCCCCCGTTCCTCGCTCACCTCGCCGAAACCCGTTGCCGTGGCAAAGGATGGGCGCTCGGGGCGGTAGGGAGTCCCGCTGTCAAAGCCGGTGGCGATCACCGTGACGTGGATCTCGCCCTCGAGCCGCTCGTCGACCACCGCACCAACGATGATGTTGGCCTCCGGGTCAACGACGTCATAAATGACCTCAGAGGCCGTGGTCATGTCCTCCAGGGTCATGTCCTTGCCGCCGCTGATGTTGATCACACAGCCCTTGGCGCCATCGATGCGCGCCGACTCGAGCAGGGGGCTGGTCATCGCCGCCTGGGCCGCCTCGCTGGCCCGAGAGCGGCCCGAGCCCACGCCGATCCCCAGCAGGGCTGTGCCGGCATCAGCCATCACCGAGCGCACGTCGGCGAAGTCGACGTTCACCAGGCCCGGCTTGGTGATGATGTCGCTGATGCCTTTGACGCCCATGCGCAGCACGTCATCGGCAGCGCGGAAGGCCTCGTTCAGGGGCGCGCCGGCGATGGCATCGCGCAGCCGGTCATTGGGGATCACGATCAGGGTGTCGACATGCTCGGCCAGGCGAGCGATGCCCTCCTCGGCCTGGCGCATGCGCTTGCGTCCCTCGAAGCCGAAGGGCTTGGTGACAATGCCCACGGTCAGGGCACCCACCTCCTTGGCCACTTCGGCAAGGATCGGCGCCGCACCCGTGCCGGTGCCACCACCCATGCCGGCGGCAATGAAGACCAGATCTGCCCCCTGCAACGACTGCTGCAGCTCGGCACGCGATTCTTCGGCGGCCTTCTGGCCGATCACCGGGTTGCCGCCGGCACCCAGGCCGCGGGTCAGCTTCTGCCCCAGCTGCATGCGCTGCTGAGCCGCCGACTGCAGCAGGGCCTGGGCGTCGGTGTTCAGCACCCGATAGCCCAATCCCTGCAGATCGGAGGTGATCATGCGGTTGACGGCATTGCTGCCGCCGCCGCCGACGCCGATCACCTCAATCCGGGCGGTCTGGCTGGGCACGATTCCCGGATTGCTGGAGGCGGCTTGGGTCATCGGGGCCTCAAGGCCGTTGCGTTGCGGCTGCATTATGTCGTTCAAGGGCCGTCGTGACATTGAGCAATGACACACCTTTGCGCGTTTGCCCCGCCGATGCAACGGCTGGTGTTCAGGGCCTGGCCGACTCGGGCTTGAGCGGCTTGAGCGGACCGGGCAGGTCCAGCTCGGGCTGATCGGGGTCGCTGAGGTCGATCGCCTGCAGACGGCGGCCCTGCAGGCGAGCAGGCAACTCCTTGAGCAGGTGCTCAAGCACTTCGATGCGCTGGGGCAAGCGCTGATCGAGGGGGCCGAAGCGAACCGCCCCCAGGCTGGTGGTGTCCAACCACAGGCTGCCACCGGGTTCAAAGCGGATGGTCAACAGGGCACTGCCCAGCTGTTGCCGGCGGCTGAGCAGCACAGCCAGCGCCTCGCGGTAGCGGGGTTGCCAGCCCTTGATCAACAGGGTCAGCCGTCCCTGGGAGGAATCCAGGCCGACGCCGCTCTGCTGGCGCATGGTCATCCAGTTGCCCAGCTGATCGACAAAACCCTGCTCGGGCCCCCGGGGACCGCGTCGCTCGGCACGGGCCACGGCACGGCGGTCGACCAGCTGCACCCGCAGCCGCGGCGGAGCCATGAGGCGCTGCACCTGCACCTGGTCGACGGGCAGGGCCACCGACAGCTCGCGGGCCAGACGGGTCGGTTGCAGGCTGAGCAGGGTCAGCGGGAAGCGCAGGCCTGCAGCCTGAATCACCTGGTCGCGCTGGACCTGACGGCTGCCGCTGACCTCGACCTGTTCAGGCCCCTGCAACACCCACCCATAGCGCAGCAGGGCGTAACCCAGGCCCAGGGCAACCGCCGTGAACACCACAAACCGCCACACCTGGCGCAAGCGCTCCTGGCGCCGTTGCAGGCGCAGCTGGCGACGCCGATCAGCCTGGGTCACAACTCACAGCGGGAGCGTGCCATCAGCTCCTCGATCCAGCGGCGGGCCCGCTCGGCATCGGCGAACGGCAAATCCTTCTGCAGGCCGCCACCGACCAGCCGCAGGCGGCAGGCGCCCTGGCTTTCTTCGGTGAGGGGAGCTTCGCCCGACCGCAGCGACAGCAACTCGACCAGCTCGAGGTGTTTGATCACAAACGAATCGACAGGCTTGAGCTGCCCAGCCTCAAAGGTGCTCCAGCTCAGCACGCCGTCAACCAATCGGGCGGCCCCCATGCCGTCCAGCTTGGCCAGTTCTGCCCCTTCGGCCCAGTCGCCGAACAGCCGCTGGCGTCGACGCTCCAACCACCCCAGGGCCGTGAGCAGGACGAACACCAGCAACAGAGGCAGCCAGAGCAAACCGTGTGACATGGCTGGTCGTGCAGATCAGGCCGCAGCCCTTAGCTGGTCCCATTCTTGTGCCCCCTGGACCAATTCGTGCAGAAGCGTTTCCAGATCGACGCCAGACGCAGCCCAGAGCATGGGGAACATGCTCAAGCTGGTGAAACCGGGCAGGGTGTTGATCTCATTGAGCCACAGTTCACCACTGGCCTCGCTGTAGAAAAAGTCCACCCGGGCCAGACCCCGGGCAGCCACCGCCTGCACAGCCGCCAGCGCCATCGCCCGGGCCCGCTCGGCAACTGCAGCGGGGACCTGGGCCGGGATCACGGTGTGGCTGCGGCCGTCGCTGTATTTCGTCTCGTAGTCATACCAATCGGCGTCAAAACAGATCTCGCCCAGCACCGAGGCCTCCAGCGGTCTGGCACCACCACCCCGCACCGCGCATTCCAGTTCGCGCGCTGCAACGCCCTGCTCGACCACG
>Ga0169931_10008371_pt1 | contig 15109 bp, 14 predicted proteins | sample Kivu_15m_20L_FD_129675 | JGI IMG/M metagenome (GOLD analysis project Ga0169931, IMG submission 129675) | Freshwater microbial communities from Lake Kivu, Western Province, Rwanda to study Microbial Dark Matter (Phase II) - Kivu_15m_20L... | ecosystem: Environmental > Aquatic > Freshwater > Lake... | reverse complement strand
TTATTTGTAAAAATTTAGCGTTATCTAGTTTTCTAGAATACCGTTAGCGTCATCTAGTTTTTATTTTTGTATAATTCGTTAGCCTCATTTAGTTTTTATTTTTGTATAATTCGTTACCGTCATCTAGTTTTTATTTTTGTATAATTCGTTACCGTCATCTAGTTTTTATTTTTGTATAATTCGTTACCGTCATCTAGTTTTTTAGAATACCGTTAGCGTCATCTAGTTTTTTAGAATACCGTTATCTATTTTCTAGAATACCGTTAGAGTCATCTAGTTTTTATTTGTAATAATTTAGCGTCATCTAGTTTTCTAGAATACCGTTAGCGTCATCTAGTTTTTATTTTTGTATAATTTGTTACCTTCATCAAGTTTCTAGAATACCGTTATCTAGTTTCTAGAATACCGTTACCGTCATCTAGTTTTTATTTGTAATAATTTAGTGTCATCTAGTTTTTATTTTTGTATAATTCGTTAGTGTCATCTAGTTTTTATTTTTGTATAATTCGTTAGTGTCATCTAGTTTTTATTTGTAATAATTTAGAGTCATCTAGTTTTTATTTGTAATAATTTAGAGTCATCTAGTTTCTAGAATACCGTTAGCGTCATCTAGTTTTTATTTTTGTATAATTCGTTAGCGTCATCTAGTTTTTAGAATACCGTTAGTGTCATCTAGTTTCTAGAATACCGTTACCGTCATCTAGTTTTTATTTGTAATAATTTAGTGTCATCTAGTTTTTATTTTTATATAATTCGTTAGAGTCATCTAGTTTTTTATTTTAAAACAATTCAATAAATTATATATGGAAGACCTCTTAAAATTAATATCATTTTTTATCTTCTTTTTATTCGATTTCATATTTTTTTATTCAAAATTAATTAATTTTTATATGGTAATCTTAATAAAAATAAAACAAATAAACCATATATCACTGGTAAAAAATATATATAAAAATTGAATAAAAAAAAGTATTTAAAAAATAATGTATATAATATTATTATGAATAGTCTTTCTAAAAACGAATTATTAAATAAATTGTTAAAATTTTTAGAAGAAAGACGTGTAGGGAAAGGCGAAGAACATACTAATACTAGTATGGCTAATCCTAAAGGGTCTTTTAATATTAGTGATAAAGATTATGATAGATTTTTAAATCTTGTTAATTCTGTCCAAAATGATGAATCTATATGTGCTAATTTTTCTCTTATTGAAAAACATAAAGATATTGGTCCTATTGTTATTGATCTTGATTTTAGATATAATCAAGGAATTAACTCTAGACAATATAATATTGATAATATTAAAAAAATTCTCAAATTATATTACGATTCTATCTCTGATATTTTTAGAATTAAAAAACAAGAATCTCTTATTGCTTTCATTTTTGAAAGAGAAGAACCTTATTTATCTAAAGATGTTTTAAAAGACGGCGTTCATATTATGTTCCCTAAAATTATTTCTTCACCTGATGTTCAATATTATCTTAGAGAATCTGTTCTCAAAAAATATACTGATGAACTTGATAATATTAATATCTCTAATCCTATTATTGACGTTATTGATAGGTCTGTTATTGAAAAAAATGGTTGGTTCCTTTACGGTAGCACCAAATCTGGTCTAAAACCTTATAGTCTTACCAATATTTTTAATTGTAATTTGATTAATATCAATCCTGATGAAGTTGATACTGAAGGTTTAAGTGATAATATGGTTAAATTCTTTAGTATTAGAAGACATGAAATTGAAACACCTGTTAGAGGAGAAATTCAAGATCAATTGTGTAAAATTATTGAAAAAAAAATAATTAAAAAACTTAAGGTTAATAATAAAATTAAAAATTACGATATTGAAAAAATTAAAGAACTTGTATCTATTCTCTCTGATTCTAGAGCTGATAATTACAATACTTGGATCGAAGTCGGTTGGGCTTTACATAATATTAATCCTGATGACCAAGATCTTATTAATATTTGGATTGATTTTAGTAAAAAATCTAATAAATATATTGAAGGAGAATGTGATAAACGTTGGAATGATTTTAAAAATGATGGATTCTCTTTAGCTAGTATTTATTTCTGGGCTAAACAAGATAATATCGATAAATTTATTGAAATTCAACGTAAAGATGTTTGTAGATATATTCAAAAAAGCGTGAATTCTAATAACTATGATATCGCTAAAATTTTATATATTCTATTTGAACATCAATATAAATGTGTTTCTCCTTCTGGTAAATTCGGTTGCTGGTATGAATTCTATAACCATAGATGGCACAAAACTGAACAAGGTATTTCTTTAAGAAGACGTATCTGTGACGAAAATGGTGTATCTCTTGTTAATGAATTTTGCAGATATCTTAGCAATCTTAACTCATTATTATCTAATGATGATCTTGATGATTCTGAAAGACAAAATATCGAAAAAAATATGGAAAAATATACTGGTATCACTGATAGATTAAAATGCACATCTTTTAAAGATAATCTTATGAAAGAATGTATTGAATTATTTTATGATCCTAAATTTGAAGAAAAACTCGATTCTAATCCCTATTTATTAGGTTTTGAAAATGGAGTTTTTGATCTCAAAAATTACGAATTTAGAGATGGAAGACCCGATGATTATATCACTTTTTCTACGAAAATTGATTATTATCCTTTTAATAAACATGATGATCATGTTGATGACATTTTCGCATTTTTTGATCAAATTCAACCTAATAAAAGAATCAGAGACTACCTCATTACTGAATTATCTTCTGTCCTTAAAGGACTTAATGATGAAGAAAAATTCAGAATTTGGACCGGTTCTGGTGGTAATGGTAAATCTAAATTAGTTGAACTTATTACTAACTCATTAGGAGATTATTGTATTAAATTACCTATTACTTTACTTACCGGAAAACGTGAAAATTCTAATGCTGCTTCTCCTGAAGTAGCTGGAACTAAAGGTAAAAGATTCGCTTATTTAGAAGAACCAAATGAAGGTGAAAAAATTAATGCTGGTCGTATGAAAGAATATTCTGGTGGTGATAAAATCAAAGCTAGAGGTCTTTATCAAGACTTTGTTGAATTTAAACCTCAATTTAAAATGTTTCTTCTTACCAATGATTTACCTGAAGCACCCGGTTGTGATCAAGGCGTTTGGAGACGTATGGAAGTCGTTCAATTTATGAGTGATTTCGTTGATGATCCTAAAGAACCTCATCAATTTAAAAAAGATAGTAAATTATCTGAAAAATTAAAGATATGGCCGGAATCTTTTATCAGTATTCTTTTGGAATATTTCCAAAATTATATGAAATATGGTAATCCTGTTCCTATTGAAGTTAAACAACATACTGAAGATTATCATAAAACTTCTGATAATTATATCGAATTTATTATGACTTATCTTAAAGAAACTAAAAATAAACAAGATAAAATTAATCTCGATGAACTTCATGATGAATTTAAATTCTGGTATATTAATGAACATAATGTTAGCAAACATCCTTCTAAGAAAGACTTGAGAAAATATTTAGTCAAACTTTACAAAAAAGATAAAGTTACTGAAAACTATCTCAAAGGATTTATTATGGAAAAACATGTTCCTGGATATATTACTAATGATCATAATGATGACTCTGATTAATTTTATAGTTTATTGTATTTCTCTTTGTTTAATTTAATATACTTTTATAATAAATTACTAAAAATATAAAAAAATATTTTAAAGATTATTTTATATATTATATTATACATTAAAAAAATATATTTATGTTAATCTTTTTAATCTGCTTACCTATATTTATTATATCTTTCCTTTTTTTTACTGAATATAACCTTATTTTAAATAATGATTATAATCCTTTTTTTGAAAAATTTAAATATTTTTATTTCTATATTACTAAAATACGTAATTTTCATACTGATAATCAATTTATTAATGATCTCAACTTAAATTCTGATGATTCTGACAATTCTAACGATTCTGATGATTCTGATGATTCTGACGACTCTGATGATTCTGATTATTCTGATGATTCTATATCAAATGATGATAACAATTCAGTTTCTAATAATATATCTAATTCGGATCTTGTAAATGAATCTAATGAAACCTTTACAAATAATAATAATGTAATATCAAATGATAATTATACTCTATTAAATGATGATAATAATTCTAATCAAATTAATGAAATAAATCTTCCTGAATCTAATCCAATCTTTACAAATATTAATGATAATAATCTTTTAGATAATATTAATCTTTTAGATAATAATAATCAAATTATATTATGATTTAATCATATTTATTTTATAAAAATATAATTTTATATATAAAAAATTATATTATAAAAACATATAATATAATATTATAAGATCATATATAAAAATTTTAAATGAGTATTTTAGAAGATATGAGTTTATATAATTTTCTACAATTAAAATTTAATATTGATGATTATTATGCACATCTTGTTACTAGTATTATTATTATTTTTATTATTTATTTATTTCTAACTATTAGTGGAGAAGGTAATCTTTTAGTATCTCTTATTATTGTTGCTATATTTTTAACTATTTATTTAAATAAAATGGAAAAAGATATTAAACAAAGATTTACTAATAATCTAGAAACTGCTATTCATAGATATTTAGTATTAAATCAAAATAATAATAAAAATAAAAAAGAAATTATTTCTAATAAAAATAATAATAATAATAAACCTTCTGATTCTGAATCTCTTGAAAAAAATATAATTAATAATGATAATAATAATACTGAACAATCTATTTCTAAAACTGTATTAGATTATAATAATAATGATAATGAATTGCAAGATATTTTAAATGAATTTTCAAATAAAAAATAAGAAAATTATTTGAATAAAGTATTGAAATTTTTACCAAAATTTGAATTTCCTGAATTTATTGTATTATTTGATAAACTTTTTATATTCCCAGTATTATTATAATTTTTATTTATTATATTTGATGAATCACCTTTTATACTATATAATATAATTACTGCTATACATATTACTATTGATAATATTAAACCTATTTTTAAATAATAAGCAAAATTATCATTTATATCAAATATTTTTGTATTATGTTCTATTTGTGTTGTTATTGAACTTAAATTATTATTCATATTTTGTATTAATTTATTATTTAAATCTACATTATCTCTCTGAATATTCTCAGTTAATCTTGTTTGATTATATAATTGATTTGTTGTATCATATATATTACTAAACATTGATAAATCATTCTGAGCTTTCATCCTATTTTTAGCTATACTATTCAATCTTGTTGAACTTGCTGCTAATTCATTTTTTGTTCTCTCTTTTTCCATTATTTCATCATATGTTAATGTTGGATTTTCTGATTTTAATAATTCTATATTTAATCCTTTCAATTCATCACCTATATCTTTTTGTCTTGATCTTAAAATTTTTATTTGATCTTCTATTCTTTCTTTTTTTCCATCATTAACTAATATTATTTTATATCTATTATCTGTTTCATTATTCAATTCTGTTGTTTCATTTGCTAATCTCGCAATATCATCACCAAATTCTGATGATCTTGGAACATAACATATATCATCGGTTGAATCATAAACTATATATTTACATCCAGGTCTTGCATTTATATCTTTTCCACATGCTAAATTATTTATTTTTACATTATCTATACAATCTTTTATATTCTGATTACCTAAATTATTCATTATTGATTTATTTATTTCATTCTGTGATGCTACTATAGGAAAATTACTTAAAACCATTTTATATATTATATTAATTATATTATATAATTTTATAGAATATAATCTTTATCTTTTTTATTTATTCTATAATAATCTTATTGCTGGAGCTGTTCCATCATAATATGTTAATATTTTATTATTTCTTCTCAATGTATCATTATTATCTATATTATTTATTTTATTAATTTCTTGGTTTTTATTTTCTTCTGATTCATCATCTTCTTCACATTTACAATTTTCATCTATATATTGAGCTAAATCTTGACCTAATTCTTTTGCACTTTCTTCTATATTAGATCCTATTTTTTCAAATGCTAATCTTACTTTATCTAATTCTGGACTTAATTGTTTTTGAATATCTAGAGAATTAAATTTATATATCGCATATATTACATATATTATTATTATTATAAACATATAATAAAATACATTACTCTTTGATATTAAACCTGTCATTCCTAAAATAAATATTATTAATATTATTAATAATGGTATAAATGATTGCTTTAATACATCTATCCTCTTTGAATTTAAATCATAATAATCATCATTTATTCTTATTAATCTATCACTGAATGATATCTGTTTCTCTAATTTCTTTAAATCATCTATTTGATTATTTAATTCTTCATTCTGAAAATCTAATAATCTTGAATGATTCTGTATTGAATTTAAACCTCTATTATATAATGTTTTTTGCTGTCCATATTCATCTGATAAATTATTTACTATTTCTGATAAATTTTTACTTATATCACTTCGCATATTTGTCGCTGTTGCATTTGCATATTTATTTTCAAAATTTGTATCAAATCCTGTTTCTGAATTTATATAATCTCTAAAAGCTTTCCCATCTATTTTTCTTAATTCATCTAATTTTTTATAAATTTCATTTATTCTTATAAATAAATTGGATGTATTTTTTATCTGTAAATCTGTCATATTACCCTTAAATATATCTTTATTTATTTCATCTACTGTTTTATTATTTATATTTGCTAATAATATTTCTCTATATAAAGGAAAATTATAATCACTATTTATTGATAATCTAGTCTTTAATTCTTCTAAATTTTTTACTATATTTGTTGCCTGTGTTTCTCCTACCATATATTATTATATATATTATAATATTATATATTATATTTTCTATATTTTTTATTTTTTCTTTAATCTTTTTATAGTATTACTTTGGATACTATTTTTTATTTTTATATTTATCTATCCATTCTTTTATTTTTTCTTCATTTATTTCTATATTATTACATCTTTTATATTCTTCTTTTATCTCTTTTATTATTATTTCTTTTTTTTCATTATCTGTTATTTCTGATAAATTATATATTTCATTTGTTATCATGTTATTTGAAATATTTATTCTTATATATGAAATTATCTTTATGTATATTTTTTTAATTTATTATAGAACAATATTCATCTAAATTATTTCTCATTATATTTGAATCTTTCCATTCAGGTAATTTATCTTCTTTTATTTTACATTTCTTTGGACATTTATAATAATCTTTAGGTAATAAATTTATTGCTGTTGCTCTAACTAATCCTCTTGCTGTTTCTTCTGTTAATGAAGTTATATTTGTCTTTATTTTTTTGGATTTATCTGTTGCATTTAAATAAAATACATATATTATTATATATAATATTACAAATATTAATCCATATTTTAAGATAGACTTATTTTTTGTTATCATAAATATTATAAAAAATAATACATACATTATACAACCTATTATACTAGCTTTTAATATACTTAAATAAAAATCATAACTATTAGATTGATGATTATTTATTTCTATTATTTTTGTATTTAAATCTACTTTATCATTCATTTCTTTTAATCTTTTCCATTCTTCACATATTCTTTTATCATAATATTTTTTTGATACATCATCTAATGCATTTGATCTATCATTTATATATGTATTTAATTTTATCATTTCATTTAAATTATCATCTCTCTCTTTTATTGATGCAAATGAATTACTTAATAAAGCTTTACCTGTTCCATTTATCCAATTTAATGTCGCATCTTTACTCTTTTCTTCTAAATTATTTTTTAATATACTTCTTAAATCTGTATCTCTATCTATATCATTTAATTCACTATAAGCTTTACCTATATCTGTATTAAATTTATTATTATCCCTTATTATTTCTATCATATATATTATATTAATATCATTATTTTTTATCTAATTTATTATTAAATATTTATAATTTTTTATAAATATTTTTATTTTTTTTTTATTAATTTTTTTATCTAAATCTTTTACCACCTGTTATTGATTTATTCATCATTTGATTACTTTGCATACCATTTGACCCCCCTTTTCTATTAAAATAATAATATGCACTTACTATCATTAATATAAAAAAACATATTAAAGCAACATAAGTATAAATCATTTTCATTTTATAATTATTTTTATCCATACTTAATTGTAACATTCTCTCTCTTGTTCTTAATAATTCATCTTTTTCTTCAATTAATTTCTTTTGTTGTTGTAATTTCAATACTTTATTTGTTACACTTAAATTACTTTGATTTAATTCATTTTTTAATTTATCCGTTCTATTTTGAACATTTGTTATTAATTTTGATAAATTATCAACTTCTGATGTTACACTATTTATTATTGTATTCATATTATCTACTGTTATTGGTATATTTGAACCTGTTACTCCTTGTTGTTGTCCTGACCTATTAAAAACTATTTGAGTTAATGCTGTTAATTCTTTTGATGCATTATTTAATTGTTCTCTTATTGATGATAATTGTTCTGGTGTAAATGTTTTTAATTGATCTTGAGTCAAACCTGTGAATCTTGTTAATAAATTATTTAAATCTAGTGTTGCTTTTTGTAATGTTGTTAATATCGAATTTGGACCTGTTGGTCCTGTTGATCCTGTTAATCCTGTATTACTTTGAAGACCAGTTGGTCCTGTTAATCCTGTATTACTTTGAAGACCAGTTGGTCCTGTCATACCATTAGTCATATTAATTAATTCTATAATATATTATATTGTAATATATTTTATTTTTTTTTTATAACTTAATATTAAATACTTTTTATTACTAATTTATTTTTTTAATTTAGTATTATTTTTTATATTTGTATTATTTATTTTGAAATTATTTTGTTTAATATTTTTAATTTGTGTTTTATTTTGTGATTCATTTAATTTAACATTTTTATTATTATTTTGTGATTTATTTAATTTAACATTTTTATTTTTAGTTTGTGTTTCATTTTGTTTAATATTTTTATTTTTAGTTTGTGATTCATTTTGTTTAATATTTTGAGATTCATTTAATTTAACATTTTTATTATTATTTTGAGATTTATTTAATTTAACATTATTATTTTGAGATTCATTTAATTTAAGATTTTTATTATTATTTTGAGATTTATTTAATTTAACATTATTATTTTGTGATTCATTTAATTTAATATTATTATTTTGTGATTCATTTAATTTAAGATTTTTATTATTATTTTGTGATTTATTTGATTTAACAATTTTATTTTGTGATTCATTCAATTTAACATTTTTATTTTGTGATTCATTCAATTTAACATTTTTATTTTGTGATTCTTTTAATTTATTATTTTTATTTTGTGATTCATTTGATTTAACAGGTTCATTTTGTGATTCTTTTAATTTAATATTTTTATTTTGTGTTTCATTTAAATTAGAACTTTCATTTTTATTTTTTTTAGTATTATTAGTTTGTGTTTTATTTATAGTATTATTTACAATAGTAGATTTATTTTTATTAAGATTTTGATTTGATGTATTTATTTGATTTAAATTTTGTTGAGTTGGTTCATTTACATAATCATTATTCGATGAACTATTATTAATTGGAATTATTGTATTTTTATTTGAATTTTTTAAATTATTATTTGTTTTTATATCTGATTTTACATTTGATTCTTTAAAATTATTATTCATTGGATTTACTAATGAATTAACTTTAGTATTTACTTGTGGTTTTGCTGATATCAAAAAAGGATTTACTAAATTCATTAATTTTAATATATAATATATATAAAGATATATTAATAATAAATTATTAATCTATAATTTTTTTATGAATAATATACTAATTATTAATAAATTAACTGAACTTTTACATGAATATGAAAATAATATTTCTCTTGTATGGAAAAAAAACGCATTAAATAGAGCTTTATATAATATAAAAAAATATGATGGAAATATTATATCTGGTGATTTTGCTAAAAAAAATATTAAATTAGTTGGAGATGGTATAGCTAAAAGAATAGATGAAATTTTATCAACTAAGAATTTAGAAGAAATTAGTCTTATTGAAAATAAAACTGAATCAAATGTTGCATTAAATGAATTAAAAAAAATAAGTGGAGTTGGAAATATAATTGCTAAAGAATGGATTGAAAAATATAATATTTTATCTATACAAGATTTAAAAAAAGCTATTCAAAATAATATTATCAAACTTAATCATCATTGTTCTATTGGTCTTAAATATGTATTTGATTTTGAACTAAAAATTCCTAGAAATGAAATTGATAATGTCAATGTTTTTTTTACTGATTATTTTAAGAGTTTAGACAATGATATTATTTTTAATATATGTGGTTCATATCGTAGAGGAGAAATGTCTAGTGGCGATATTGATATTTTATTATCTCATAAATCTAATAAAAATTATCTTAAACATATTATTCTTGATTTAACTAATAAAAAATTTTTAATTGATAATATTACTGAAAATGGTGAAAAGAAATATATGGGTGTTTGTAAAACTAATAATATTGCAAGAAGAATTGATATTCGTTTTATTAATTATGAATCTTATTATCCTGCTTTAATTTATTTTACAGGTTCTAAAAATTTTAATCTTCATATTCGTAATCATGCTTTAAAAAAAAATTTATCTTTAAGTGAATATGGTCTAAAAAATAAAGATAATAAAGATCAGATTTATCAAATTAGATCAGAAGAAGAATTATTTGATATTATAGGTTTAGATTATGTTCATCCCCATAATAGAAAACTTTAATTATTTTATTAAACTATTATTTTTATATTTTATTCATTTTTATTATTATATATTTATAATAAAAATTATATATTGTAAAATATTTTTATAATAATTTTTTTAACATATTTTTTATATCAGATATATTAGATCTATTTTTTTTAAATATACATTTAAATAATTCATGATAATTTATATCTAAGTTATTAAAATATTTTTCATTTATGTATCCAATACTATCAAAAAAATCTTTAGGATAATCAGAATAATAATGATAGATAGAATTGAATAAAAATATTGTTATAAATATCATTCCAATCGACCATACATCATTTTCTTTTTTATTTTGTCTCCAAACGTATCCTTGTGTTTCTGATGTGTTTAATGTTTCTGGAGCACAAAATGGTTTTGTTCCACCTGTTCCAGTTGAAATTTTATCTAAACCAGATAAACCATAATCTATTAAATATAAATCATTATGATTGTTAATTAATATATTATTTGGTTTTAAATCACCATGAACTATTTCTTTATTATGCATATATTCTATTATTTTACATAATTCGTAAAAATGTTTTATTAATATTTCATTTGTATATTTTTTTAATTTTACATATTCATCTAATGTTATTGTATTCTTTATATATGGTTGAATACTAAAATCAAAATTTAATTCTTTATTATCTAATTCTACATAATATGGCATAACTATATTTACTTCTTTATTTAATCCTGAACCAAATTTATTTAAACATTCATATTCATTTTTACATTGTGTATCATTACATATTCTTATTATGTAATCTAAAAATAAATAAACTTTTGATCCATTTTCTACATTTCTTAATCTTTTTCCCTTTAATAAACATTTATCTTTATAAATTAATTGTTTTATATTTTCTATATCATTTTTTACATCTAAATCATTTATATCTATTTCATTCTTTATATTTATTATACTTTCTATATTAATTTGATCTTCAATATTTTTTTTTCTTTTATTTTTTATTTTTTTTATTAAACTCTCATTATCCATATTTATTATTTCTTTTATATCATTATCTAAATTTATATCATTTATATTTATTTTATTTACTTTTAAATTATCTATTTTTAATGTATTTTTTTCTTTATTTTCTATATTATTTTCTATTTTTTCTTTATATTTTTCTGGTAATATTTCTAATGTATATATTTTTTTTGTATTTTCTATATTTTTATAAATGATAAATTCTGTTAATATTTTTTCGGTTAATCTTTTTGAAAAATCTTCATAATTTGTTATTATTATTTTTTCATCAAGTATAAATTTATATATTAATTTATATAAATCATCATTTATATTATTATTCATTTTATTCTAATTACTTTAATAATATATTTATTTTTTTAAATGATTTCTCATTATGTATATTAAAAATATTATTAAAACTATTATTGTAATAATTCTTGGAATTCTTATAGTTAAATTTGTTCCTTGAATTTTTATAATTGATTTATTTTTAATATCATCTACTAAATCTTGAATATTTCTATATGTTTCTTTATCTTCATCACTCTCATTATATTCATTATCTTCTTGTTTATCATCATTTTCTTTTTTATCATTTGATATTTGATCTAAATTTTTCATTACATCATTTGTTGATTCCATATTATCCATATTTTCAAATATTAATGGTTGTCCATCTAAATTAAATCCTAATCTATGTGGATGTTCTCTATAATTTTTATTAAATCTTAATTGAAAACCTGGATATGGATAAAATTGTGATTGAAATGTTACAGTCTCAGCATTACCAAAATCTCTATATGGTGATTCTACTGTATATTCTGCTAAATCTTTTATTTCTTTTTCAAAAGGATAAGGAAGACCAAATGTATTACCTCTAACATAGTTAGCATTATTTACTTTATCTTGAACAATTCCTTCTATACCATTTTGATATATATAATATGGATCTTTCTTTTTTTTATATAATTCATCTTTATTTACTGTTTGATTATTTACAGGATCATTCCATGGATCGTTTCTTGGTGCTCCTGGTAAATATTTTTGATTATATAAAACTTCAGGTATTTCTGGATAAGAATATGCAATTGAAGTATTTAAAACATCTTTATCATATCCTTTTATTCTACTATCAGTGCTTGGAAATGGAACAGGAACTATATCAGTATTTAATGGTTGAACTATTTTTACACTATTTAAAGCCATATTTATATTATATTATATTATTATATAATAATATTATTATATAATAATTTTGTTTTATTATTCATTATCTCTTCTTTTTTTATAATTATTTTACTAATCTATATGAAACACTTAAACCTGTTGTAGGTGATGATCTTGTTATTTTAAATATATCTCCACTTTTTACTCCAAAATATCTACTTATTGGATCTGTAATTAATATTTTTGGTAATTGATTTTTACTTATTGAAAATTCTTTTAATAATATTTCTATTTCTTCATCAGACATTACTTCAAATTTAGGCATCATAATATGTTTTGTTATATTTATAACTAATTGGTTTAATATGAAACTTTCTATATAATCGATTCTTAAGATTGCTTGATTTAATTTTTCTCTAGTAACTATTATTATTTTTACTTGTTCATTTTGATATTGGTTAGTTATATTTGACATTAAATTTACTAAATCTTTTTTTTGAAAATTTCTATTATCTAAATGAAAATATACATATATTGATTTATTCTCTTCATCTTTTTTCTTTGTATATATATACATTTCTCCACTATCGTATTGTATCATAAATTCATCTATACTTGTTTTTAAATTTTCTGCTACTATATAACCTCTATCTTTTAATATATCTAATATGGTATTCCTTGCTAAATAAAATTTTTTTCTATCTGTAATATTCATTATATTATACGTATATATATATTTTTATATACTTTTTTTAAACATTTCAATTTTTTATTTCTTTTATTTTTTTTTTATAAACTATAAAACATTTATATATATATTCATTTATTTATAAGAAAAACATTATAAAGATTTTTTATAATATAATATTTATTATTTTGTGATGACTTCTTTTGAATTATTAATTGATAATAGAGAACAATTATTAATTAAACAAATTATAGATTACACTTGTGGTAATTTATTATTTCAACAAAAAAATTTATTAATAGGAGATATTATTTTTAAATTTAATGATATTAATACTGAAATTATTATTGAGAGAAAAACTTTAGAAGATTTATATGCTTCTATAAATGATGGAAGATATAGAGAACAAAAAGCTAGGTTATTAAATTATAAACAAAATAATAAATGTATTATTATTTATCTTTTTGAAGGAGATAATTATACATCAATTGATTTAAGTAAAGATACATTTTTATCTTGTATTACAAATACTATTTTAAGAGATTCTTTATTTGTTTATAAGACTTCAGATATTTTTGAAACTACAGAATTTATTGTTAAATTATATAAAAAATTAAATACTACAGATAATATTGAAAATTATCTATCTAATTCATCTATTATTCCTAATTCTTATTGTGAAAATATTAAAATTAATAAAAAAGATAATGTAACACCTGAATTATGTTTTATAAATACTTTAAGACAAATTCCAGGATGTTCTTTTAATATAGCATCTGAAATTTGTAAAAACTATAGTTCTATAACTAAACTTGTTTTGAAATATGAATCTCTACAAAATGATAAAGAAAAAGAATCTTTATTAGAAAATATTAAAGTCAATAACAGAAAAATTGGTAAGAAATTATCAGCTAAAATTTATAATCTACTTTTTATACAATAATTTTTATCTAAATTATAAAAAAAAGTATTTAAAGACTATTTACTAAGTTTTAATGATTCATCTTTTTTACATATTTTATAAATTTATATAAAATTTATATATAAAACGTATTTAAAGACTATTTACTAAGTTTTAATGATCATCTTTTTTATAAATTACATATTTTATCTAATTTTTCTAAAATTTATATAAAAAAAGTATTTAAAGACTATTTACTAAGTTTTAATGATTCATCTTTTTTATCTAATTTTTATAAAATTTATATAAAAAAAGTATTTAAAGACTATTTACTAAGTTTTAATGATTCATCTTTTTTATAAATTACATATTTTATATAATTTTTATAAAATTTTTATAAAAAACGTATTTAAAGACTATTTACTAAGTTTTAATGATTCATCTTTTTAACAAATTTTATATAATTTTTATAAAATATATAAAATTTATATAAAAAAAGTATTTAAAGACTATTTATTAAGTTTTAA
>Ga0169931_10008369_pt1 | contig 15110 bp, 13 predicted proteins | sample Kivu_15m_20L_FD_129675 | JGI IMG/M metagenome (GOLD analysis project Ga0169931, IMG submission 129675) | Freshwater microbial communities from Lake Kivu, Western Province, Rwanda to study Microbial Dark Matter (Phase II) - Kivu_15m_20L... | ecosystem: Environmental > Aquatic > Freshwater > Lake... | reverse complement strand
GCTCACGGCGGGCTTCAGGTCCTGCTTGCCCTCGGCGGCGGTGGCCAGCCAGTGATCGATGCCGAGCCCGGCCCCCACGGCCCCGGCCACCGGCAGCGTCCACAGCAACTTGCGAGCGTTCATGGAATCTCTCCGGGAGAAAAGTTCACCTCGATTCGGTGATCATACCCGGAAGGACGGCAAGCGGGAGTGGAACTCACTCCCCCGTTACTGCCACGTTACGATGTCGAAAGCGTGGCCAGGGCGAAGGCGGGGGCGCAGGCCGAGACCGCGGGACCGAGGGCGTCGTTCAGCGAGACGATGCGAGGCGAATCGAGCGTGCGGCGGATCAGGAACTCGCCCGCCCCCGAGACGATCGCGACCGGCGCCGCGTGGCGGCCGATCGAAGCGCGAAGATCCTCGCACACGCGGTTGCGGATCGTTTCCGCGAAGCGGACAAGCTGATCGTCCGAATGCGAGTCAATGTCGCCGCCGAGCATGCGGGCGAGGCGGGCCAGGGACTTCGCGCGAGTCAGCGGGCGGCCGTCCGCCGTGTCCGTGTTCGTGGCGTCTTCGGGAATGTCGCCGAGCACGACGAACGCGTCCTGCGTCGTGGCGAAGAGTTCGGCACAAACCTTCTCGTTCAGTACGGCGTGGATCGCAGTCCGGCCGACGCCGCGATAGACGAGTTCGCCGGTGAGCAAGCGTTCCCAGTCGGTGCGGCCCGCGGCGCACGGGCGGCCGTCCTTCAATGGAATGATGTCCGTCGTGGTCGAACCCATGTCCACGAGCAGGGCCGGGCCGCTCGGGGCGAAGCTGGCGGCGAAAGTCGCGAGCGCGTGCCAGTTCGACGCCGCCACCTCCAGATGACTCGCGCGAGCCGCTTCCACGGAGACGAACCGCCCGCTCGTGGCCCAGATGCGAGCCGGGAGGCGAAGCGATTCCACCGCGTCGAGGATCGCGTTCACGCCCTCCCGTTTTGTCTCGTAGCAGTCGCAGAGTTCGCCCGTCATCGTCACGGCGAGTTCGCTCGCCTCGGGGAATCGCGTCACGAGTTGACTCAGCGCGGCAGGCAGTTTTTCCGGATGCTTCCACAGCGGAAACGGAACCGACGCCGCCCGGGGTTCCGTCGTCGCGGCTTTCAGGTTCGCGCCGCCGATGTCGAGGCCGAGAATGGTCATGCGGGTGGGATACATCACTCGAGCGAAACCGCAAGCGGTTCGCGAACCGACCGGCGATCCGCGAAGGTCTATACTGGTGAGATGCCGCGTGTCGTGCTCGCGATGAGTGGTGGGGTGGACAGTTCCGCGTCGGCCGTGCTGCTCAAGCGGCAAGGGTTCGACGTGATCGGCCTTTTCATGCGCACCGGCGTGTCCGAGGGCGCTCACGACGTGCGCCGCGAGAACAAGAAGGGCTGCTGCTCGGCGATCGACGCCGGAGACGCCCGCCGCGTCGCGGATCGACTCGACATCCCGTTCCACGCCCTGAACTTCGAAGAGGAGTTCGGCCGCATCATCGACTACTTCTCGGACGAATACGCTCGAGGCCGCACGCCGAACCCGTGCGTCGTGTGCAACAACTGGTTGAAGTTCGGCCAACTCTGGGAGTTCGGCAAGAAGCTCGATGCGGACTTCATCGCCACCGGTCACTATGCCCGAATCGTGAACGGCGAACTGCACCGCGGCGTCGATCCCGAGAAGGATCAGAGCTACGTGCTGCATGGGATCCGCCAGGAGATTCTGCCGCACCTGCTGTTCCCGGTCGGCGACCGCACGAAGAGCGAGATCCGCGACGTGGCCCGCGAGGCCGGGTTGCTCGGCGTCTCCGAGAAGCCGGACAGCGTGGAGATCTGCTTCGTGCCGAGCGGCCGCCATACGGACGTGGTGCGGTCTCGGCGGCCCGAAGTCGCGGCGGCGGGCGTGATTCGCGAGAAGGACGGCTCCGTTCTCGGCGAGCACGACGGCATCGACCGCTTCACCATCGGCCAGCGGAAGGGGCTGGGCGTGGCCGCGGGTCGCAAGCGCTTCGTCCTCGAGATTCTGCCGGAGAGCCGCGAAGTGATCGTCGGCGATCCCGAGGACCTGCTGGCGAGCGGGCTCGTCGCATCGCGGGTGAACTGGATGGTGGATCCGCCACTCGAGCCGCTCCGCTGTACGGCCCAAATCCGTTATCGCCATTCGGGCGCGGCCGCGAGCGTGATCGCGACACCGGACGGCGGCGCATTCGTGACGTTCGACGAACCCGTTCCCGCGGTCACGCCCGGCCAGGCCGTCGCGTTCTACGACGGCGCTCGCGTCCTCGGCGGAGGCTGGATCGAATCTGCGACGAGAGCCTTCTGAAAGTGGCTGCGGACGCTTGATTTCAGCCCGGAGAGGCCGCATGATGCGTCTTCGGCCGTCACTCCGGAGTTTCACCATGCCTCTCTCCCGTCGTCGTTTCTTGGCCGGGGCCGCCGCCCTCGGCGTGCCCGCGATCATTCCCGCCGCCACGCTCGGCCGTGGCGGTCGACCCGCCGCAAGCGAACGCATCCGCGTCGGCGCCATCGGCTGCGGCAACATGGGCCTCGGCGACATCCGCAGCTTTCTCAACGACCCGCGAGCCCAGGTCGTCGCCGTGTGCGACGTGAACACGGAAAGCGGCGGCTACTGGAACGGCAGCGTCGCCGGCCGCGAGCCCGCCAAACGGCTCGTCGAAGCGAAATACGCCGAGGAGAAGAAGTCCGGCGCCTACAAGGGGTGCGACACGTACGTGGACTTCCGCGAGATCCTCGCCCGCAAAGACATCGACGTCGTGATCGTGAGCACGCCGGATCACTGGCACGCGATCCCGGTGGTCGAAGCCGCGAAAGCCGGCAAGGACATCTACTGCCAGAAGCCGCTCTCGCTGACGATCGCCGAAGGCCGGGCGATGAGCGACGCCGTGAAGAAGCACAAGCGCGTCTTTCAGACCGGCAGCCAGCAGCGTTCGGATTCGAACTTCCGCCGCGCATGCGAACTCGTCCGCAACGGTCGGATCGGCAAGATTCACACGGTGAAGGTCGGATTGCCGCCGGGCCGACCGGACTACGGCAAGAGCGGCGACCGCAAGAAGCCGGAGCCGGTGCCGAAGGGCTTCGAATACGACCTGTGGCTCGGGCCCGCGCCCGAGGCCGCGTACGCCCCGGCCCGCTGCCACGTGAACTTCCGCTGGATCTACGACTACTCCGGCGGGCAGGTCACCGATTGGGGCGGCCACCATCCCGATTGCGCCCAGTGGGGGCTCGGCGCCGAACGCACCGGGCCCGTCGAGATTCGCAACGCGAAAGCCACCTTCCCGAAGGACGAACTCTGGAACACCGCCACGGATTACTCCTTCGAAGCGATCTACGCCGACGGCGTGAAGATGATCGTGAGCAGCAAGGAGAAGATGGGCGTGCGCTGGGAAGGCTCGGACGGCTGGATCTCGGCCGACCGCGGCCGCCACGACGCGAGCGACAAGAAGATTCTCGACTCGAAGATCGGCACGGACGAAATCCATCTCTACGAGAGCAAGAACCACTACGGCAACTTCCTGGACTGCGTGCTCTCGCGGAAGGAGACCGCGGCCCCGGTGGAGACGGCACATCGCTCGATCACGATCTGCCACCTCGGGAACATCGCGATGCGGCTCGGCCGCGAGAAGCTGAAGTGGGACCCGGCGAAGGAACTCATTCTCGACGACGCCGAAGCGAGCAAGATGCTGAGCCGCCCGTATCGCGGCCCATGGAAACTCGAAGTTTGACGCCGCGGCTCAGCCCGCGACGCGGGCCCAGTCCACGTTGTCCTTGTCGATCGTCGGCAGGTTCGGCGTGAGGGCTTCGAGGTATTTCGTGGCGGCGCCGGTGTTGAAGACCACGACGCGTTCGTGCGGCTTCACCTGCCCCGCCGCCACGAGTTTCGCCAGAACGTCGAAGCAGACCGCCGTTTCCGGGCAGACGGAGATCCCTTCCGCGGAACTGGCGCGGACCATCCACGGCGCGATGTTCGCTTCCTCGCCGCACATCGCGAGCCCGCCGCTCTCGCGAATCGCGTCCAGCATCAGGAAATCCCCCACGGCGACGGGCACGCGCAGACCGCTCGCCACCGTGCGGGCGTTCGGGAACAATTCGGCGAATCGCTCGCCCTTCTGGAACGCCGTGACGATCGGCGCGCATCCTTCCGCCTGGCACGAGATCAGCCGGGGGAAGCGAACGTCCGGCGCGAGCCAACCCAGTTCGCGGAGTTCGTGGAAGGCCTTCCACATGCCGATGAGCCCGGTGCCGCCGCCGGTCGGATAGAGGATCACGTCCGGAAGGTTCCATCCGAACTGCTCGGCGAGTTCGAGGCCCATCGTCTTCTTTCCTTCGAGGCGATATGGCTCCTTGAGCGTGGAGAGGTCGAACCAGCCCATGCGGTCCGCGCCGTCCTTCACGATCTTGCCGCAATCGTTGATCAGGCCGTTCACGCGGAAGGCCTTCGCGCCGTGGAGTTCGCACTCGAACTGGTTCACGGTGGGCGTGTCCGCGGGCATGAAGACGAAGCACTCCAGCCCGGCGCGGGCGGCGTAGGCCGCAGCCGCGCCGCCCGCGTTCCCCGCGGTCGGCAACGCGACCCGCTTCACTCCCAGCCACTTCGCCATGCTCACGGCCACGGCCATGCCGCGGCTCTTGAAACTTCCCGTGGGCAGTTGCGATTCGTCCTTCACGAAGAGGTTCGCGAGGCCGAGTCGAGAGCCGAGCCGCGGGCACGGCAACAGTGGCGTCATCCCTTCACCGAGCGTCACCGGCTCGGCCTCGAGCGGCAGCGGCAGGAGTTCGCGATACCGCCAGAGGCTCGGCGCCCGCCGGGCGATGTCCGCCGGAGCGACAGCGGCTCCGAGGCGCCCCAGATCGTAGCGAACGCAGATGGGCCGGCCGTTGTGCAGGTTCGCGAGTTGGCCGAACGGCAGTTTCGTGCCGTCGATCGCGCCTTCGAGGTGGGAAACGAAATGCGTCATGGGGTGGCGTATCCGTGAATGTAGATGTCGTCGCCGGATGGCGTGAAGGTGAGGTCCGCGAGTCGAGACGCGTCCGCGATCGTGGCCGCGCCGTGGCCGCCGACGGGTGGCGTCGCGGTGTGGCCGCCCGCGATCTTCGGCGCGAGGTACACGTGGAACTCGTCGATGGCGCGGGCTTCGTGGAAGGAGCCGAGCACGCCCCCGCCGCCCTCGACGAGCACATTCGTGCAGCGACGTCGACCCAGTTCCAGCAGCAGATCGCGGATCGAATCGCAAGGCAGAACCTCGGCGCCGTCCGCGGCCCAACCTGCGAAGCGGTCCTCGTTGCCGCGTGGGGTCGCGATCAGAACGGGCACGTCGCGTGCGGTCGAACGGAGCCGACCCGTCTCGGGCAGGTCGCGTGCCAGAACGACACGCGTGGCGACTCTTGGCCCCGGCGGGCGGGCCGTGAGCAGCGGATCGTCCGCCTTCACGGTGCCGCCGCCGACGACGATCGCATCCATGTGGCCACGGAGTTCATGGACGCGAGCGCGGGACGTTTCACAACTGATCCACTTCGAGTCGCCGGTGCGGGTGGCGATCTTCCCGTCGAGCGTCATGGCCCACTTCGCGTGGACCCACGGCACACCGGTGCGGAGCAACTTCAGGTACGGGGCGTTGAGTCGCTTCGCCTCGGCTTCGCGAACGCCCATGATCACTTCGAGGCCAGCGGCCCGCAGTTTCGCGATGCCGCGCCCCGCGACCTCGGGGAACGGGTCTTCCATTGCCGCGACCACACGCCTCACACCTGATGCGATGACGGCGTCGACGCACGGCGGAGTCTTCCCGAAGTGCGAACAGGGTTCGAGGGTGACGAACAGCGTGCCGCCGCGGGCACGGTCGCCGGCCGTCTTGAGGGCATTCACCTCGGCATGGGCCTCGCCGAATCGCTCGTGCCAACCTTCGCCCACGACATGGCCCACGGAATCGGACACGATCGCACCGACCATCGGGTTCGGTTCGACGAAACCCCGCCCCCGCGCCGCGAGGGCGAGAGCGGCATCCATCGCGGCTGCGAAATCCGAGGGCGTCATGGCGGCGGCGCGAACCTGGCGGCGGAAACGGCGTCCCATCAGTGTACGCGCGGCTCGTTCGTCTACCGGTCAGGATGCCGCCCTTTCAAGGCGGAGGACGGGGTTCGACTCCCCGACGGGTCATTCAGGTGCAACTGCGTTTCGTGGGTGGTTCGTGTTCAACCACTTCTTGAGTCGTGGGTTCGGCACATTCTCTTGCTGGGCGCGGAGGTGGCGGGTATTTTCAACTGTCCCGCCTGCCGCACTCCTCCGGCCGAAACTCATGAATGTCTTCCGCCTGATCGCGATCGTATTTCTCGCCGCCGCTCCCGCGACCGCCGCGGACGTGACTCCGAAGCAGGTCGAACTGCGGGACGCGTTCGAGGGGCGCCAACTGCTTGTGACGGCGAGCGGCCGCGACGCCACCCGCACGGCACGATTCACGAGCGCGAACCCGGCCATCGCCACCGTGGACGAGAAGGGGTATGTCTCGCCCGTGGCGGACGGCCGCACCGCGATTCTGATTCAAGTGGGAGCCGAGAAGCTGGAAACGCAGGTGATCGTGAGCGGCATCGAGAAGGGGCGTGCCGTCGACTTCCGCACCGAGGTTCAACCGCTGCTCTCGAAGCTCGGTTGCAACGCGGGCGGCTGCCACGGAAAAGCCAGCGGCCAAAACGGCTTCAAGCTCTCGCTCTTCGGTTTCGACACGGAGTTCGACTACGCCGCGATCACGCGGGAAGCCCGGGGTCGTCGCGTGTTCGCCGCCAATCCGGACGAATCGCTCTTCCTCACGAAGGCGACCGGCAAGGTTCCCCACGGCGGCGGCAAACGGCTGAACCCCGCCGGTTCCGATTACCAGGTCATTCGTCGCTGGATCGCCACCGGCGCTCCCTCGACCGCGCCGGACGTGCCCCGCGTGGTCAAGCTTCGCGTCTCGCCCACGGATGCCGTTCTCACCGCCGATCAGCTTCAGCAACTCGCCGTGGTCGCGGAGTATTCGGACGGCTCGACCCGCGACGTGACGCGCCAATCCGAGTTCGCCGGGAATCTGGATGTGGTCGCGATCGTGGAATCGGATGGCCTCGTGACGGCGCGGCAGCAGAGTGGAGAAGCCGCGATCATGGCGCGGCACATGGGCTTCGTCGCCGTGTTCCGCGCGATGGTCCCGCACGGCCCACCGCTCGCGAACATCGAGGGGTTCACACCGAACAACTGGATCGATGAACTCGCGGCGGCGAAATGGAAGAAGCTGGGCCTCAAGCCAAGCCCGCCGTGCGACGACGCCACGTTCATCCGCCGGGTCACGGTCGACCTTTGCGGCCGCCTGCCGACCGTCGCCGAGACCACGACATTCCTCGAAGACAAGGCCGCGGGCAAACGCGAGAAGCTGATCGAGACGCTGCTCGATTCCCCGGACTATCCCGCGTACTTCGCCATGAAGTGGGGCAGCATCCTGCGGAACTCGAACCTCGCGGGGGCGGATCAGGCCGCGGTCGCGTTCCATCGCTGGATCAAGGACATGATCGCCCGCAACCGCCCGTACGACGAGTTCGTGCGCGGGGTCGTGGCCGCGTCCGGCGAATGGCAGGACGCTCCGGCCATCAACTGGCTCTGGCAGAACCGCGACGACCAGCTTCATCAGGTGACGGCGGACGTGGCCCAGATCTTCCTCGGCACACGGCTGCAATGCGCGAAGTGCCACCATCACCCGTACGAACGCTGGGGCCAGGCGGATTACTACGGCCTCGCCGGGTTCTTCACGCGGCTCGGGCGGAAGAGCTTCGGCCAGCCGCCGCCGTACTTCGCCTCCAGTTCCGTGACGACCGGCGAACGCGACCCGCTCACCGGGAAGACTCCGGAGCCGAAGTTCCCGGATGGCCCGCTCGGCAAGTTCACCCCGGACGAAGACCCGAGGCACGCGCTGGTCGATTGGATGGCCAAGCCCGAGAACCCGTTCTTCGCCAAAGTGCTGGTGAACCGCTACTGGGGGCACTTTCTCGGCCGCGGCTTGGTTCACGAGACCGACGACCTCCGCGAGACGAACCCGCCCAGCAACCCTGAACTGCTCGAGGCTCTGGCCAAGGAATTCGTGAAGAACAAGTTCGACACGAAGCGCGTGATCCGGCTGATCCTGAACAGCAAGGTGTACCAGCTTGGCGCGGAGCCCACGGAGTTCAACCGGAACGACCGGCAGAACTTCGCCCGGTACTATGCCCGGCGGTTGCCGGCCGAGGTGTTCCTGGACGCGGTGAACGCGACGTGCGGCACGAAGGGCGGATTCAGCGGCGTGAGCGTGAACGCCCGCGCGGTCGACCTGCCGCACGAAGGCTTCGGTTCGTACTTCCTGGACACGTTCGACCGGCCCAAGCGTGTGAGCGTGTGCGAGTGCGAACGCAGTTCCGCCGCCACGCTCGGTCAGGTGCTGCTTCTCGCCAATTCGGACGAGATCGAGAACAAGATCGCGGACGGTTCCGGCCGCGTGGCGAAGCTGGTGAAGGCGAAGACTCCGCTCCCGGCGATCGTGGACGAGTTGTACTTCGTGGCGTTCTCGCGAAAGCCGACACCCGTCGAGTTCAACCGCGTGAAAGCCTTCGTGGACGCCGCGGACGACAAATCGAAAGCGATCGAGGACTTGCTCTGGACGATGCTCAACAGCAGGGAGTTCTCGTTCAATCACTGATCACTGATTTGGCGAAGCCCAATCTGGGGTGGCCCCGGCTTCCAGCGGGCACTCCTTCCGAGGGTGGCTGACTTCGAAGGAAGTTGCCCCCGACAGGAGCCCCGGCTGGAAGCCGGGGCCACGCACCGGCTAGAAGCCGGGGCCACCCAAGAGCGGCTCCGCCGCCGAAATCTGTCGGCACAATCACTGATCACTGATCGGGAATCCGTTGATCCGCGGCCGGTCGGCATGGTATGCTCAAACATCCATCCCTGCCGGTCCGCCCCGCCGCCTCGCCCGCCCCCGCCCACGACGTTCCCGCCGACGACTGCACGGAACACCACGATGTTCGATCGGATCCCGCCTTGCCCCGGACCCGGCCTTTCGCGCCGGGAGGTTCTTCGCGCCGGAACGTTGGCCCCGCTCGGCCTCGGGTTGTCCACGATTCTCGGACGCCCCGCGTCCGCGGCGGGCAGGCCGAACGCGAAGTCCGTCATTCTGCTGTTCATGTGGGGCGGGCCGAGCCATCTCGACACGTGGGATCCGAAACCGAACGCACCTGCCGAAGTGCGGGGGGCGTTTCAATCGATCGCGACCGCAGTGCCCGGTCTCCGCATCGGCGAACATTTCCCGAAGCTCGCGACCCTGGCGAACAAGTACGCCGTCGTGCGTTCGATGAATCACACCGATCCCGCGCATCTGTCTCCGGTCCATCACCTGATGACGGGGCGGCTCGCGGCGAAGGTGAACTCGGATGCGGACGGTGCGAGCCGGTCCGACGCGCCGTGCCTCGGAGCCGTGGTTCAGAAGTTTCTCCCGACCACGAACGCGATTCCCGCGGCGGTCACGCTGCCGTGGGCGGTCTCGCATCCGTCCGCGCCGGGCGGCACCGCGCCGGGGCAGAACGCGGGTTGGCTCGGAGCCGCCTACGATCCCTTTCTCGTGACCGGCGACCCCAACTCGCCCAAGTTTCAAGTGCCGGGTCTCGCCGCCGCCGCGGACGTCCCCTCGGATCGGCTGCAGGGTCGGGCGGAACTCGCCCGCCGCCTCGGCCGCGACTCGCAGTCGGATCATTCGAATCTTCAAGCCAAGGCCATGGACCTGCTGCTCGCGCCGGCGGTGTCCCGGGCCTTCGATTTGTCCGCGGAGAAGCCGGCGACGCGGGACCGCTACGGTCGCCATCCGCATGGCCAGAGTTGCCTGCTCGCGCGACGGTTGATCGAGGCCGGGACGCGACTGGTCACCGTGAACTGGCCCGACGACGGCCGCGCCTTCTGGGACACCCACGGGGACAACTTCCCCTCGCTGAAGACTCGCCTGATGCCGCCCGCCGATGTCGCGTTCTCGGCCCTGCTCGAGGACTTGAGCGGCCGCGGCCTCCTCGATGAAACGCTGGTCGTGTGGGTCGGAGAATTCGGCCGCACGCCACGAGTGGAGAATGGCGGCCGCCAGCACTGGTCCCAGTGCTACTCCGCGGTTCTGGCCGGCGGAGGAATCCGGGGCGGAGCGGTGTACGGTTCCAGCGACAGAATCGGCGCCCATCCGGCGGAGAAGCCCGTCTCCCCGCCGGACCTCACCGCCACCATCCATCACGCCCTCGGCATCGACCCTGAGACGCCGATCGCCGACCGGCTCGGCCGCGAGTTGCTCCTCACCGAAGGCAAACCGTTGAAGTCGCTCTTCGGTTGAAGTTGCGATTGCACGCCGATTTCGCTTCTGCCTACAATCCGCGGTCCGACTGCCCCGCACCGCCTAGGGAAGGACCCCGAATGGCCCTGGCAGTCCCGCCGGATGGCGGGCCCACGACATCGCCGGCCGCGACCCCGGAGCCGATTCGGTCGCGGTTTCTCCGTTCGCCCGCGCCGTCGCGTTCTCCCGAACTCAGCGTCGTGATCGTGAACTTCTGCCAGTGGCGGAACACCGCGCGGCTGGCGCGTCAGCTTCGACGCTCGCTCGCCGTTCGCACCGGCTTCGCCGAGATCGTGATCGTCGACAATCATTCCCCGTTTCACCCCGTGGTTCGCCGATTGAAGCGACTCCGCGGGGTCACCGTGCGCGCGTTCAATCGCAACCACGGGTTCGCCAAGGCCGTGAACCGCGGCAGCCGCCTCGGAAAAGGGAAGTGGCTGCTCCTGCTGAATCCGGACGTCACGGTCGAGGACGGCTTTTTGGACGACGCGATCGCCGCGATCGAACGCATGGAGGAGAGCGGCCCGCACGCCGGGGTCGTCGGTTTCCGCCTGAAGAATTCGGACGGCACGAATCAGGCCTCGGCCGGCCCGTTCCCGAGCTTCCTGAACACCGTCGCGGGTTTGTTCCGTCCGCGATCGCGGCGCAAGTGTCGCCATCAGCAGGCGGAAGAGTATCGCGCCGTGGACTGGGTCACGGGCGGGTGCCTGCTCGTGCGTCGGGATTGCTTCGCGAAGTTGGGCGGGCTCGACGAGTCGTTCTTCCTCTACTACGAGGACGTGGACTTTTGCCGCCGGGCCGCGAACGCCGGCTGGAGCGTGTGGTACGACCCCGGGTTGGAAGTGACGCACCACTGGCCGCTGCACGCGCGCCGCGTGCCGGCTCCATTGCGGCTCATGACGCGGCACGCGTTGCTCACATACGCTCGCAAGCATTGGTCGCGGTGGCAGGCGGGCGGACTCGCCGGGATGCTCTGGGCCGAGGCCGGGATGCGGCAGGCGTGGGCCGCCGTTCGCGGCGACCGCGACTCGGCCCGCTGCTACGGCGAACTCCGACGCCTGATCAGCGACGTGAGCCAGAGCCGCACGTCCGAAGTGCGAAAGCGCATCCGAACCGCCGCCGCTTTCCTTCATCCCATCGCCGCCGAACAGGACGCCCGCTGAGCCTCGTCATTCGATTTGACCCGGCTCGATCCCGTCGCGACAATCCTCACCAGAACGCACTCGCACAGGATGCCACTCCCATGCACTCACGCGCAATCGCTCTCGCGGTTCTGCTCGTCGTGTCCGCCGCCGGCCAGGCACGGACCCCGAACATCGTCTTCATCCTGGCGGACGATCTCGGTTCCGCGGACCTCAGTTGTTGCGGTCAGAAGAAGTTTCGGACGCCGAACATCGATCGCATCGCGAACGAGGGCATGCGGCTCACTCGGCACTACTCCGGGTGCAACGTCTGTGCGCCGTCGCGGTGCGTGCTCATGTCCGGCTTGCACACCGGGCACTCGTACATCCGGGACAATCGCCAGGCCGCGGGCTTCCCCGAAGGGCAGACGCCGGTGCCCGCCGATTCGCTCCCGCTTCCCGAACTGCTCAAGAAGAACGGCTACACGATCGGCGGGTTCGGCAAGTGGGGGCTCGGTCCGGTCGGAAGCACGGGCGACCCGCTGAAGCACGGCTTCGACCGCTGGTTCGGGTACAACTGCCAGGCCGTCGCCCACAACTACTATCCGGAGAAGTTGTGGGACAACGACAGGCCGTTCCCGCTGAAGAACCCGAAGTTCGCCTCGAATCAGAAACTGCCGGACGGCTCCGACCCGAACGACCCGAAGAGCTACGAGCGATACTCGGGCACGGAGTACGCGCCGGACGTGATCGGCGAGAAGGCCCGCGACTTCCTCCGCGAGAACAAAGCCCGGCCGTTCCTGCTCTACTACCCGACCACGGTTCCACACCTCGCCTTGCAGGCGCCCGCGGATTCGCTGAAGGAGTTCATCGGGAAGTTCCCCGAGGTTCCGTACCCCGGCGGGAAGGGCTACCTCCCGCAGATGCACCCGCGAGCCGCGTACGCCGCGATGATCACGCGCATGGATCGCGACGTGGGCCGCCTCCTCGATCTGCTCCGCGAGTTGAAACTGGACGAGAACACGATCGTCGTCTTCACCAGCGACAACGGCCCGCTTTACGACAAACTCGGCGGCACGGACGACGTCTTCTTCGACAGCGCGGGCGGGCTTCGCGGTCGCAAGGGATCCTACTACGAGGGCGGGTTCCGCGTGCCGTGTCTGGTTCGTTGGCCGGGCCGGATCGCGGCGGGATCCACCTCCGACCGCGTGACTGGTTTCGAGGATTGGCTGCCCACATTGTTCGAACTCGCGGGGCTGGAGAAGCACGTCCCGCCGAAACGGGACGGCATCTCGTTCGCCCCCACGCTGCTGGGCAAGAACCAGGAGCCTCGCGAGTTCCTCTACCGCGAGGCGCCCGGCTACGGCGGGCAGCAGTGCGTCATCGCCGGCGAGTGGAAGGGATACCGCAAGAACCTGCATCCTCCGGCCAAGGCCAAGAACGACGCCCCCGGCGCACTCGAAGTCTATCACCTCGCCACCGATCCGAACGAAACGACCGACGTGGCCAAGAAGCGCCCCGAAATCGCGGCGAAGTTGCAGGCCCTGCTCGATCGCGAGCACGTGAAGTCCAACCTGTTCCCGATCCGCGCTTTGGACAAGTGAGCGAGAGGAAGCGGTCACCGGCCCTCGGCGCCGGGCGGCTCGTAGCGGTACGTCAAGGAACATCCCAGCGACCAACCGCCCGGCATGGTCGCGGCGTCGCCCAACTTCAACGTCAACTGCCTCGCTTGCCCGTCGGCCACGGCGGCCGTCACGTTCCCGACCGCGACGCGGTAGAAGTACTCGCGTTCCGCGAGGGTCAGGTCCGATCCGCGCAGCCGCACGATGTGGGACTTGATCATGCGATAGAGCCGGTTGATGGAGCAGTTCTGCCAGCGGTCCTTGTTCTCGTAATGGCGGACGCGTTCGTCGTCGTCGTGCGGCAGATGTTGAAGCAGCGAGGCCGGGTAGCTCCGGCGCTTCACCCCGCCCCGTTCGAGGGCTTCGTAGAAGTCCACGTCGGCGTCGCCCCAGCCTTGAAAGACCTCGTCGAACCCGCCGACGCGTTCGAAGTCCGCCTTGCGGCAAAGGAACGTGCCCCAGGTTCCCGCGTCGTCGAGCGGCTCCGCCCGGTAATAGTGGCCGGGTTCTAGGAGGGGGAGAACGGCCGAGGTGAAGGTCGGCGCGAGAAGGATGTCCGCATCGATGAAGCACAGCCACTCGGCCGAAGCGGCGCGAGCGCCGAGGTTGCGGGCCCGGCACTGGTTGTAAGTCGCGTGGCCCGGCTCGCGAACGACCCGCACTCCTGGATACGCGGCATCGACCCACTCGCCGGCGCCGTCCGGACAGGAATAGTCCACGACGACGACGGAACACCCGGCCTGCCCCGCGATCGCTCCGAGCGTCCGCTTGAGGAACCGCAGCCGCCCCATGCAACACGTGATGAAGCCGAGCGCGTTCACCCGGCGGGCCCTTCGTGACCCTTGTCCGAAGATCCGGACGCCTTCTTCACGATCCAGACGACGAGGCCCACAACCCCGCCGACGATGGCTCCGATCAATGCGCCTTCGAGCATGTCTGTCTCTTGATCGCTGTTCCGCGTCAGCGGGATGGGTGGCGGACGCGGCGGCTTCGGCGGCGGTCGCGGGAACGAGTTCGGGAACATGCCGAAGTCCGGCAGCATGGAAGTTTCGGGAACGACAATGGGCCTCGAGTCGCTCCCCGGCGTGTTCGCGTTCCTGCTGACTGTCGGTGCGGGGGTGACGTACTTCCTGCCCAAACGCCTCCTCGTCCTCATCAGCACCGGCGTGGCCATCCTGCTGCTCTTCGTGATACTGGGCAGCTTCCTGTACGGCCCCTCGGTGGACGAGGCGAGTTCGGTCGGCGGCAAGGGGTTCGGGGCTGCCGCGTCAGCGAAGGCGGGATCGTCGTGGGGGCAGTTCGTGAGCCTGCTTGGGAACCTCACGTTCTTGTCGGCAGGCGTGCTGACGCTCCTCGGGATTCCTGCCGCCACCAATGCGGTGAAGACTCGGCGCCGGCAACCCGAACCCGAGTTCGAGTGATTACCGAGCCATTGGCCGTGGGAGCGTGTCCCATTTGGGCATCCGCTGTTCCCGCGAGGACGAGACATGAGCGTGGTGGCGATCCCCCGGCGTCGGTTCGACTGGCCGGCGTTCTCAACGGCGATCACGACGTTCGCCGTGACGCACGGCTTGGACGGCGACTGCGAGGTCGAAGCTGTGGTCGAGGCGGGCTTGGTCGAGGTGCCGATGCTCCGTTTCATCGAGACGTTCTGCAAGCGGGTGGGGAATGCTGTGGTCATCTGAGCGCTAATACCTGCCCGGTGCCGAGAACCAGCACGGGCAGGCTATTACCGGCCAAGTCAAACTGTGATCCCCCTCCTACACCTCTCCCAATCCACGGAATTATTACCCGGTCGTCCGGCAGGGTAGTCAAGTCCTCCACGCCGTGCTGGGAAGTCGGCGAGCAAAAGAAAACCGTGGACAGGCGAAGGACGCCGAGGTGGATCTCACCTACGACGCGGTCATCGCGCAGGAGAAGAACGGCAGGCCGTTCGCCATCGCCGCCCTGCGCCCCATCCAGCTATCGAAGCGGGACGTGCTGTCGGCTCTGTACG
>Ga0169931_10008368_pt1 | contig 15111 bp, 9 predicted proteins | sample Kivu_15m_20L_FD_129675 | JGI IMG/M metagenome (GOLD analysis project Ga0169931, IMG submission 129675) | Freshwater microbial communities from Lake Kivu, Western Province, Rwanda to study Microbial Dark Matter (Phase II) - Kivu_15m_20L... | ecosystem: Environmental > Aquatic > Freshwater > Lake ... | reverse complement strand
TGTTAGAATGATATAGTATTTCGAATCTCACATACCTATGTAGGTTTCGTGTAGAGTAGTGACCACTGCTCTCGATTACATTTTCTTTTATTATAGTTTCATCCTTTTACACTCTCTAGATTACATTCTAGCCTAGTTTACACATTCCGAGTCCTCGGACCTCGCCTCTCTCGTATCTTCGGATCTCGCCTCTCGTGTCCTCGGACCCCGCATCACGCCTTCGGGCATCACACCGATTTGTCATCTCCCGCACGATTCGACAGTCTACCGAATCATGGTAATCTTCTGTATGAAGTGACAACTACTCGTAGTCGGCTTTGAAGTCATAATTACAGATTAACTTGGAGAGAGAGGCCAATATGTGCTTACGATAACCAGGAGGTAGTGCATCTCATATACTTTAGTCGTTTACGACACCACCTACAAAAACAACAGAAAGGTGAAAGTCGCAGTCAAATCGAAAAATTGATGGTTGTAAGTTATTACAGCGTCATCACGGGCACCGCCTATGTACATAGCTACGCCGCTACACCCAGGATGGGAAAACGTTTTCCATGAGACATGGAATCAACTACAGTATTTATTCGCCAACAAAAGTAATGAAACATCTTTTAGAGAATAGTTTAAACTACCTCTTCCTTTACAGTTAACACTGCTTCGACCGTTATCTCTTTCATTACATAATTCGATTCATCCTCTGAATCATAGCCATCGAGCAGAGCCACCCTCTCGGCACGGCGATTGTTTCGAATGGCTCGAAGATGGGCCAATCGCGCACGGAATGCATTTCGTAAGGCTCTCTTTCCTTTCGTTTCTTCCAAATATCGTGCACGCGATAATTCTTTATCCGCCTGATCAAATTGTTTCTCATATTTTTTCAGATTCTTGATCACAACAGCGGTCTCCTCTTTACTCAGAAGAGTCTCTCGAGGTCGCCATTGTAGCTGGTAAAACGTTTCAAATGACTGCGCACACAATTGCTTTCCATAAAAGCTCCATAGGATGTATCCATTGTCCATGGCGAACTTGAACTGTCCTCCAGTAATGGGTTGGGTGACTGTCGTAGCTACAGTTCGACCAGATGGATCCCACAAGACTTGACTCGCCCGATAATGTTCCTTTACTACCAACGACTTGGTCTCGACATCATAAAACTCCAGAGTTCCACTAGCAGCTTCACCCAAACTTGCTAGAATGATATTTTTCCCCGCTGGACTCCAGAAAAAGCAGTTGCATTGTTTACCCTCTAATGTTTCTACCTTATTCACCTCTGCAACGACTGTCATTTCAGTTTTCTTTGCTTTCGATGTAAGAGATGGAGTCACCTCCACAACTTTATTCATGTCATAAAAACTAACATTGACTTTTGTTGAACTAGGATTTTCAGCATGGATCATGGCAAATCGAGATCCTTTTGGCTCCCATGCAAAGGCCATGACAGCATCTTTAATATCAAGCATTTCCACAGGGATACCCGGTTCATGGACACGGAATAATTCCAAGTTGTTAAAGAGAGTCTTTTTAGACTTTGTATGACGTGTTACCTTGACCCCTAAAAAGGCACCCTCACTTTGCCAAACCATACTACATTTTGTCACGTTGAATAAATTCTTTTGACGTAACTTATTCCTGGAGGGTAATTCAATTATATCCACATGAGCTGGAGCATTCCCATGTTCCGGAGCCCAATAAGCAAGGATATTGGCACGGGGTGAGAATTGGAATTCTCGAATCCCATCTGTAATGAGCGATCGTTGATCTAATAATTTCATCGAGGGTGTTTCGTAGATGGATATAATATCGGTACCCATACGCGCTAGATACCGATCATCATAACTCCATTGAAACGCGGGGGGTGAGATTTGTTGCAGTTCATCCTTGGTAGCATTTTCTGGTAAGAATTTAGGTGGGAAGAGTGGAAAGGATCGTAGTAATTTACCCGATTCGATACTAAACACTTTGATAGCAGCTGGATCATCCCGTCGATTGTTCGAAATCAGGATATAATTTTCTTGTGGGCTGAACAAAACATGTTCTACATCTGGTGCGGGGAATCGACCCAACTTTTCATAGGTAGATCCACCCCATAAAATCACACCCCTAGCTGGTACAAGTGTGGCCAGGTAGGACCCTTGAGGTGACCATTGTACATAATATTCACACCAAGCTACCCCCGCCTCCTTTTCTCTAGATCCATCATAATCTACAACGGGGTCTAATCTAGAATCAGACCAATATACAACAGTTTCACGTCCATGTCGTACAACGAATTGATCTCGTTGGAAATTATCTAATAACCAAGTCGATGTATTGACTTTCTCCTCAAAGGGTGCTGGTTCCGGTTCTTTAAATTCCTCATTCTCTTTTACTGTTTGTAGTTGTATAGCTCTTTCATATGGTATAACAGTAAGTGTATGATTCTTATCAAAGGCAAAGCCATGTAATGCTTCCACAGCTTGAGTAGCTGATTCTGTGGACTCATATTCAACAAAGGCAAATCCCATGGTTGTACCCATTTCTGTATTATATGGCATAGATAAACCTGAAAATACATTTCCTCCTTCTCCCTCGTCTTCTTTACCAATCAAAGGTCCAAATTTTAATACAAGTTTCATAACAAATTTTGTTAATTTATCCAACTTGGTCTCGGGAACCTATAATGTTGTTGTATTGAATTGAGTGAATAAAAAACGATGAGACACTTGTGTGTGTATCTATATAAAGAGTGTAAGAAAAGAAACCAACCTTGGGTAAATTTAAAATAATAATAGATGTATCAAAAGTCTTTTTAAGTTCTGGATATTTGGGTTTAGGATTTAAAGGAGTGTCACTAAAGTATCCCTCCACCTCTGCAGATTCTTTTTCTAATAAATCAATGTCTGGAGCTGTCATGATATATGTGAAAGAAGAGCAAGAAGATGGATAGATTTGAGCTGACACAATCAGTGTGTACTCTTTGTATGGGGTTGATGAAACGAAGGACTTGTTGCGATATACAGTATCGATTAAGAAGGAGAGAGCGGATTTGTTGTTGTTACCTGTTGTTGTGTGGTTCAGATGTGTGGACTTCGTTTGTACTAGTGCAGTACGTAGAGCGACGAATGGCAGAGTACTACAGTACTGTATGTACGTAAAGGCTAGCTACAGCATACAGTATGATTTCACGCTTGAATGACCGTCTGCCGGTCTGCCGGCTCTGCAACTTGCAAAGCCTGTGTGTGATTGAGTGATTGATATGTAGAGAATGTAGGACTGTACATTGTACATAGCCTATACTCATGATCAAAGCCACTTCCAATTGCTAGTGTACATACAGCACAGCAAGCAGGCTTTTGCAATTCCGGTGAGAGAGAATGATATTATGTAGTCCCTACCATGCAGATGGAGATAGATCCGATATTTTTCAAACTTGGAAAGAGGTCCATTTTATCCTAATTCCTATTTGTAGGGACATGGGATACACCAATATTCCAAATCAATAAAGCTTGACATTTTTTTAAAACAATCATCACATTTAGACTATACTCCTTAACAACACAAAGAAAAATGTCCACACCTGTATTCATAAAGACCAATGGCAGAAGTAGTAGTGTTACATCCAATCCTACATTTCGGGATATGGCAATAAATACTGTTGCTATTGTACCACTCTTGTCCAACAATAAGCAGGATCATCAAACAAAAATGAAAGATAATAGTAATTTTTCCATGAAAAGCTTTGATATACTCATGGAATGTTTAGAACGATATGCCTTACAAAGAGTGGGAGGACAAGATTTCACACTTACTACTACCTCATCATCATCCCATAATATACCTACCATTGAGGAATTACATACTTCAACATCCTCCCCACATCAGCAACAAGAACCTCATAAGGATATTCATATTCTTATACCTAATGAACAATTAACAAGACCTGGTGATTGGAAATATGATACTACACCTTTACGTAGTCATGCTTGGAATAGTGGATGTCAACGAATGATTTGTTTTGATGGACGTGACTTTACTACGATAGTAGATGATAATGAAACTACAAGTTCATCCTATTTTCATGATGCCAGTTGTTATGCTACAGATCGATTATCTAAAAATCCATTATATCAAGCTTTTGCTGATTTGTATCCCTGTCGTGGAACATCTGCTGTCATTGGAGTTATGAGTATACGTGATTGTATATCCATGGATACTTTAGTAGAGGCTGATAAAGAACTTACGAAATGGGTGGAGAGATATACATTAAAATCATTTCGGAATCAAATGGGATTTAATTTTATTCAAGGATATGGTGGTGGTGGAGGAGGAGATCAGGAGGGTTCTGCTACTACATCATCCATTTATGAAGAAAAAATTCATAAAGTCATTCGTCGTATATTTATCTTTGATTCTTTTGAAGAGGAGGAAGAAGATGTTACAACAGCAAGTCGTCCAAGACAACGAATTGATTTATCAAAAACAACTATGTTTAAATCGGGCGAATTAATAGCCTTTCCACCTATTGGAACCAACATGATGGATTTACATTTAAATGTTGTTTTAAATGATCTTGCTGTGGCAATATTTCTTCAATTAGAAGATCGAATACGATTATTATGTAATGGCAGTGGTAGTAGTAGTAGTGGTGGAGGTGGAGGAGGAAAGAATCATAAACCTTCCTTAATATCATCATCGTCTTCTTCTCAAGCATCATCCTTGTCGAGAAAAGGATCTTCTTCATCCATAAAAAGTATTCATGATGAACCAGTGGGTCCATCAGAGAAATTAGGTATATCCAATTTGGTCAATTTAGTTGGATCTGGAAATAATACTAATTTAGATGGAACGTCACGGATAGATGAGGATGATATAACAGTCGCAACATATGGTAGTGCGAGTGGAAGTACTGGTGTCGGAGCAACAGGAGTAGGAGGAGGTATTGGATTATTTAGCTCTGCTATGAAAGCTTTAACCAATTCAAAAGGGCAGGAATCATCCGAATATCTTTTATTTACCCCAGTCGATACAAAGTTTACACTAGATAAACTATCTTCCAAAGAGTTGGAATACTTGATCCGGAGGAATCAGGGTAGAAGAGAAAAGTATGCAGGCGACCTTTGCCTCCTAGCAGGATCTCCCATGGATGCCTTTGAAAGATACACTCGAGCGACGGAATTAAGCAAACGTGATCATGATCCACTCTTTTATGCTGCATCCCTTGAAGGCTGCGCAGCATCCTTTGTTGCCATGTCAGATACTGGTGGACATGGCGTAGATGAATACCTTGAGGAAAATTTCCAGTATCCCGATGATGTCATGGGAATCCTGATATCCAATCAATCAGGTGTTGATACAAAGTTAGACAAAACGAAAACAACTATGCCCGCTGCAATCTTTGCACTCATGGAAGAAGCATTGTCTGTGGTTCGTTGCCATATTCAATTAGCATCCATTCATTCGGAAATGCTCCTTAAAATGGCTTGGTATATATCTGAACTCGAAGGAAGTCACTTACGTTGCCGATGGGGCGAAGGATGCTACGAAGGTGTGGACACTAATCGAATTAACCAGCCGAAGCGATGGCAAAAAACAAGTGTCTCAAAACTTTCTCCAGATGGAAACAAAGGGCTACTAGATCCCCTAATTAGTGCAAAGTATTTTACACAGTGTCAGAAATTTTGTGAGCTGTTGCATAAAGCAACGTTCAATGGGGGTATAGACTTATTCACTAGGTCAGCTGTCGCTTTAAGAAGTGCCAAGTTATGCTCATCAGGTATCAAAACCGTAAATTGGTCCGGATCGCTCAAGGGTAACAGTTTTTCTTTTGCACCCTTTCCTAGAAAATCGGCGTTTTACGCTTACATCGCAGCCGAATCCCTGGCGCTTTCGAAAGTAATGAATTCTAGTTTATCAAATCATTTATGGCTTTACGCCTTTTCTATGTACTCATTAGAGGAAAACATGCTCGGCTCATCGGATAGATACGGTTGGTCGTCAATCAGAGCGATTTTGCTCCATGCTGTTATTCAAAGAACTAAATTCACTTCCGCCGAGAATGGTACGATACGAGTTCACATATTCTATTTTATTAAAAGATCCATGGGATCTCTCAACATCTGCTTTTCCAATTCTAGCCGTGTTGTGCCTTCTCAATTTGATCAGTGAAATTTCCGGGATTCATCTGTCTTTGCCTGCAAATGAGTCCTCCTCCTTAATCGATGTTGGAAGCTTGAAAAACCAAGGTAGTTTATCTGAAACAGATGTTGAGATACCCGACACTTTAAATAAATTGAGCAAGAAAGATGCTATATCTCGTAGGAGTAATCCTACCCGAAGTCGCTTTTCAGTTCAAGGCGTGACGTCTTTTGCATTTCTTCAGAGCAAGTGGCTCGATGATGAGCCTGTACCTGTGATAAGTGTACCTTTTATTGACCCATCTTTTATTGCGAGACTTTGTAAAGATGAGCTCAGGTCGCATCCGTACGTTAAGGACCTTGTGCTTTCAGTAAATCGTCTCCCTTCGTACCCATCCATGAATTGCGTTTTACCATTCAAACTCAGTGAATGCTTATTTATGTCTGAAGATTGCACAAAATATCTCGAAAAAAAATCCTCGCATGATTTTGAGAGTCATCCTCTAAAATCGTCAGTTGCTCTAATCCACGAATCTCCCGTCATCATTTCATCCGTTGCATTAGTTCTTCCTGAGCCTCACCTTTCTTTTGAGCGCGTGAAAGTTGACTCCAGTGGAAAGCAGTCATCGTACGTTGCGACGAAGGCTGTTTTCTTCAATACCTTTGCTAAACAGAATAGTACAACAAAAACAGCTTTGGAGAACTTGATTGCCGAAGGTGAGGAACGAATTATTGAAATAGTGTTTGAGAACCGATTTTTGGTTTCACTGTCCATCCAAAACTGCAACTTAATGTTTGACTGTAATGGAAAATATCGGATTGAGTCTATCCCACAATCATTTGTCTTACCTCCTAGATCTATGCATTTTGTTGTCAAATTTCCTTTCTCGCTTCTTCCGAGCCATGCTGGAGAAGTGCCATCTGCGTCCAATCAAGCAGGGAACGAGTCTGTAACACTCTCCGGATTGACACTATCATACCTTCAAAAATCACGTATCATTCAGTTTGCGTCCAAAGCTGTTTCTGAAACTCGTTCGCGGTCACTACAAGTAGCTGACCCAGTAAGTATTTATAGGCGAAGTGCGCATAATTATAAACCTAAGGATAAGGCTGTGATGAACATGTTGGTGGAAACTCTCCCTCCTCAACCTTGCATCACCCTTAGAATGACTTCCTATGTTGGTAATGAAATACCAAATGGTTTCCTGATACCTGTAGAAATGTCCGATGGTGAAATTTACACCGTTCCTGATATACAGATTATAAACGGCCCTGGCTGTGGTAAAATTGGACGCCTTCAAATTTATACACTTTCATCCTCAGACGTACCAGATCAGTATTTATATGATTCCTGTAGCGAAGAAACGTCTTCTTCTTCCAACGGAGATAGCATCATCCAAGAGACAGGGAAAAATCTACGGCGTGTCCTTACTAGTCACATGGATGAGATAAGCAAAGCGCAAAGTGTACAACTTGAGATTGTAAATAGTTGCATTTCGCTAGATTCACTAAACAATGGAGATGACATTTCTACCATCTCATGCATCATTCGTGTCACATCAGTTGGTGCACTTGGACAATATGATGGAGCTATTGTTAAGATTAGATTCCGATATAAAGGTACATCTCATATAAATGGGCTAGAGTATTGGAGAAAGAAAGATATCAGTTTTCGTACTATAAAAGCCAAGGGACCAAGAATATCAGCTGTTACATTAAGGCCTGATCTTTCTTGGACCGGATCTTATTGTTGGCTTGGCAGTATGAAGAAGAAGCAGAGCGATGCTACGGTTTATCATATTGCCAATGACGGAGTCATAGCGGTTATTGAAGTTGTTAACGAATCGTCATCTGATATCATCTTGACGAATCGAAGCGGTGAAATTCGCAGTCTACAAGGAGGAACTTTGCCTCCTGTAAGGATGTCATCCGATGCCATTGTCCAATTACCAATAATATTGCCACGGTCGTCTTATTCGGATAAAGACAAATATCTTTCATTGACAATGGCACAGATATCTCAAATGACTTTATTCGATTGGTCATCGGAATCTGTGCAAAATAAAAATGTGCCTGTTAAGCAAGTGACACGCGATCGACGTGGAGTACTGCAACTTTCAGAGGCAGTCTTAAGGGCCATCGTTGAACAGCGTCAGCTCATCGGTAACCCTCCGGTAGAAATGATGGTTAGCGTTGATCATCAGGACCTTTTGCACCCTGGAGATACGATTCATGTTAATGTCAGAGTGAAAGTATCTGGTAAGGCGATATTTTGAAAGCTTTACAACCTTATTCTACTCTAACACTGACAATTTTCCCTCTATCGCTAGGGTGGGCGATACACGGTGTACTTCCAGACTGCCTCATATCAATCGAACTACTTTGTTATAAAAAGGACTCCGCTGATCCATTTACTACATCAAATGACTTTTTTTGGTGTGGACAAAATAGGATAGCTCAACAGCTAGCTAAGGGGGTTCATTCACTATCTCACGAAGCCCGCCTGTGCTTTCTTAATCCTGGATGCTATGCCGTCACTGCATTCACTTATTTTGCTAAGAATACTAATTGCTCTATCAACGATCGCTGGCTTGCTAAAGACGCGTGTACTATAGAAATTAAGGACTTCAACTAAGGCAGATACCATTTCCATTGCTTAAATATATTATTCGTTATGTGCGACCTCGAACCAACGAGATAATACTTGCCGGATAAGGTTATATGCCCGTCCTACTGTAAACAGTTGCTGAATGAAAAGTCGAAAGACCGAAATGAATGAATCATGTTTGGGCGAAGAAAAACTAAGTATGATGACTGTCACTAAATGTGTTTTGTGAGGCTGATCAAACGTGACGTCCTATCCCGCAATTGAATTTTCTCACGACAATGCCTTACGATCTTCTATTGGTTGTAATTGATAGTAGCAACCGTTGATCTGGCTATGCGTTGACAGTAATGATACTTTTCTTTTCCAAAACCTAAAATAAGGAAAAAGGTCGGGCTTAGCAAGATGAGAAGGATATATTCTTTGTAATACATCGCTTACAAACTCAGCTCGGAATGATTAACCGATCAAAATCGCCATCATTTTGCATTACGAACGTTTCCGTATTGACGGGATCGTTCATCAGCAGAACACAGAATAGTAGATGGCAAGAGATCGCAGAGACTTACATAACCTCTCGAATCTATTGAAATAAAGCTCCCGCTGTTTCGGTGGCGGTTATTGTATGATTCTTCTAGGATCAGGAACCTGCATGTGCTTTTGATTTCGATCTGAAGTTACCGAAGACATTTACTTACTGCGGAAAACTACGATGGCTGTGGCTTGAAAAGTACGAGGTAATCAATTATTTTCACGAAATAAATAGTCCATCGTACACTAAAGCAATAGATTGTTAGACGCTGCAGCTTGTCAATGCCTGAACTATTAGAACAGAGCGAGTATCGTTATCGTGAACTGCATTATCCTCCTCTTCCATCTTATAGTCATCTTTTCTTCGTAATACTATGTCTGCTGTTTCTACTATGATTACACTGTCATCCATAATAATCTCATCATTATCACCAATAAGACTTATGTCACAAGCAAATGCTTCATCATTTCTCCTTTCAGTCACTACTGCTTCATAAAGTTCGATGGATTCCAATGTATTACTAGGTATGGCTTCTGTAGACTCACGTTTTGTTATTCAGTTGCGGGCGCCGCATGAATAGCCTTTACGAAAGAACGTTAGAAATGTGGGATTTATTTACCCTTTTGGGCTTGATGCTTATATCGGAGAATGGAACCTTAAGGAGTCCCCGAATATCCAAGTCCGAGAGAAAAAGAAACAAGGAATATTTAAAGAAGAGAAATAGAAAGAAAGAAAAAGAGAACTGAAAACAAAAAAGTAGCCACGACAGTAAAAAAATGTTTCATCTTTGTACACATACACCGTTTATTTATTGCATCGTACAGGTACCCAATACTTCTTAGCCATATCAGTTAACATTATTGTTTCTTGTCCTCCGGATATACTACCTCTTGAAAAACATGCTCTGCATCACTTGCAACTTGTTGTTTTCTAGGTTTTTGTTGCCATTCCTTGAATTCTTTTAACCAACCACGATATTGCTTTGTTGGGATGGGTTGTGATACCTGTTGCTGTTGTTGCATGGATGCGTCTTCCACTAGAGTTGTAGATGGATATGAAGGATAACCCTGCTCTATCGTCATATCTTTTCCTATCACTTCTCCTCCAGTCTCTTGATGTTCATTACTTAAAAAAGTATGATCTGTCAAGGGTATCGAGGGCGGCATTTCTTCCAATGGTGCAAAATCATTAGCCTTCATCATAAGTTCAATCATTTCTTCTTTATGTTCACGTTTACGATAACAAAAGTAATACGACGGTATAGCTACTAGATTAAAAGTCAAAAAGGATATATTCAAAGCAAATTTTGGTTTTGAACCCATACGTAATCGATGTAAACCCATGGTCGTTCCTGTAGCTATACCCCACATAAAACTCTTGGAAAAAATACATAGAAGTCAGATGAATACATACAAACGACGAGTACATGTGATAAAAAGAAAAAGAATGAAAGAAAGAGCTGAGAAAAAGCATACTCTTGATTCATTTGTTGGTATCTTTAAAAACGTATTTTGTACCTCACGAGCACACCAACGAAAGGGTGTTGTTTCAAACATTTCACGTATACCCAAAGCTTGTGGTAGATACTTTGTCCAAGTTCCAGATACTATAGCGGATGAAGAGTCGGATGATGATGACGACGACACCGATTCAGGGGAAGAAGAATGACCATTATTCATCTTCTTGTCGTCGTGTGGGATATATGTCCTTATTGAATAAACGATGATAAATTGATACATAGTAAACTACTACATACTACATGTATGTACTTACTATCCTTAATAAAATTAAACACGATTAATAATAAGAAAAGCACGACTGGGCATGTTTCAGTAAATCTGCTGAGAAAAGTGAACTTTTGGTCGTGCCAGATTTGAATCCAGTCGTGCCAGACATGAGTGCTGGACAGCGCGGTAGAGGCTGACCAAGAGTAAAGAAGCGTCAGGGCCAATGAAAGAGATCGATCACGTTTGTAATCACGTTTGGTACCAATGACGATGGAGAGTAGTTTAGAAGTAATTCATATTTTAATATTACGAGGATTAGATACTACTATTGGAGAGTAATAGGGAGGGTATTCAGTATTCATCTTATATCAGCGCTATCAGGAGTTTGAGAAGCTGACGAACATCGTAAATTTCAACGTTTTTTAAAAACAAAATCTGCTGAAGGAAGTGAAACTTTGGTCGTGCCAGATTTGAATCCAGTCGTACAGAACAAGCGTAATTGAATACGGGAGACCGTATGTAGACCGTGAAGATAAACGGTAGAATGATGATTAGAGTCGCTGACGAAGCGATGTGAGATCTTTGGCATTGACGATCTAGATAGACTTTAAGATCATGTTTTAATATTACGAAGATTAGATACTACTATTGGAGATTAATAGGGAGGGTATTCATCTTATATCAGCGTTATCAGGAGATGGAGAGGCTGACGAAGAGCGCAAAAATACTACAAAACGTAGCAAAATCAACTGCGGAAAAAAATCACACAGTGGCACAACGGGCGAGGGCACTGAAGGCCATTGATACGAGGTGGGACGGGAAGAGCACATTGAGGAAGGTCTCAAGGGACGGAGTCCTTTTCTTCTTGAACTCGGGTTTGCACGGTGCGAGGAACTGGGACCGCTTGATACGGGTATGCTCCAGTCTTCGCAAACGCAAATAGATCACCGAACTCGTAGATGACCGCTTCCTCTAACTCTTTCTCGAACTTCGTAAACTTACTGTACGCCCTCGAGTCGAACTTAAGAATGCAAATGTTGTGTTTCTTGGTCGTTGTTGTTGTTGTTGCTGCCGTCCTCTAACCTCAGTAGTAAAAGCGTAAGAAAGCCAAGGATAATATGACTTTAGCTGATGATTCATCCTCTGATTCATCGTCAAAGTCATCGAAAATAAAACTGGATCTTTCTTTATTCCTACTAGTATAGCCAGTACTGGGAATTCCCAGTACTGGTGAGACTACTTCTGCCCTAGCACCTGGTGCCCCTCCTTGTAAAGGTCCTGGTACTCCTTCTTGCACAGCTCCTCCTGCCCCTCCTGCTAAAGTTCCTTCTGCTCATCCTGGCATAATAGCTTCTCCTGCTCCTCCTTGCAAAGGTCCTGGTGCTTCACCAGGCATAGCTTCTTCTGCCTCTTCTGGTAAAGGTGCTGGTGCTGCTCCTAGTATAGCTCCTATTGCTCCTCGTGGTAAAGTTCCTCCATCTCCACCAGATAAAGCTCCTGGTGCTCTTCCTGATGCTTCTCCTTGTGATAGTTCTTGTAAAGCTTCTATTAGTCCTCCTGGTAAAGCTGAATGTTCTTCTTCGGATAGATCTCTTTGTACTCCTGTAAAAAATATTCTATACTAGTAGGAATAAAGAAAGATCCAGTTTTGTTTTCGATGACTTTGACGATGAATCAGAGGATGAATCATCAGCTGAATTCATATTATTCTTCGAATAAACGCAACCAGAGGATGAATCAGAGGTTGAATAATTGTCAGCTGTAGTGTGGTTACAATAAATTGCTCCACGACGAGACGAAATGGATTGTGTTATACCAGCATCATCTTTGCAATCCATTGTTGGTGACAGCAGGATTCTATTATTACGGTTATCTGCAATATGTTGTGCACGCTGTTTCTCTTCTCTCAACCGCCAATTACGAACCCAATGTGTAACTTGTTGTTAATCGATATTTCGGTCTAGAATGGAAGGACATTCTACAGTACAAATAGTAGCCCAGCCATGTAAGAGATGAATGTAAGGACAGTTTGAAAAAAATGTTGAATTTCAACGGGGTGAATTTGGAGGTTTCCGTTACTGTCACACGCTTGTGATAAAGGATGAATGGGCTCTTCTCGTGCTTGTTTATAACGAAGTTGTATGTCTCTGTCGTATCTTTCAAGTTGCCAAAAGTGATGAAAAGTAGCACAAAGCTTCAACTTACTTCCCTTTCTTTGTAACTGAGTGGCTACGTCGATAGATCCATACAGTAGATATGAAAGAATTTGCCATTTCGTGTAATTTTGGCACGGGGCAAGGCGATCTGATCCAGCAGCTACATAGTCCTTCATGCCGTAAATTTATTTGGCCCATCGAGATAACAAATCCGGCTTGGCCTGATTGATTTCCTCCATCATATCTTCCAACTCATAACTTCGAATATTAAGATTTTGTCTTTTTGGAATCTGTTTCAATTCTCTTAGGTCACTGATTTTTGTGCATTCACGTTTTTTTCTGTGAGAAGAAGCAATTGCGAGAGAGCAACTGTGGAGATCAAATGTGAAATGAGTCCTAATCTTTTGACTGAAAGTCTTCGAAGTATCACTAATTGGCTCGAAAAGTTGATAGAGAAATCGTCCCATTTTATCGCGCTGCATTCCAGATAAAAGTGACAAAAGTCTAGGCTTGTAAAAATGGAGATAGTCTTGACGACGTGGGTATGAATGTAATTGAAAATGTTTGTGGACAGCAATGACTATCGTGTCCTCAAAATCGTCTTTTTTCTCGTTCCTTTTTGAATGGAAGTTAGGACGGCGGAGACTAAATCAAAGTTTTCGTTAAAGTATATATCATCAGGATATGGTAGGGTGACAAGTCTGCTACGGCCAATGTCTCTCAGACCTGATGCAAGTAATCGCAATTGGTTCAAATCAAAATTTGTAGGATCGGACATTAAAGATGATGCAATAGGGATGTTGAGACTTGTTGGGAGAGTGTTCCAACGAGAATAGGTAAAATGAGAGCTGAGATTTCCTTCGTTGTTTATATCGTAATTAGTATGTGCCACTGAGCTTCCTTTACGCCTAGCCATCAACGAATTTCGATCAGCTGTTGAGAGTCCGTATCGCTCCATTATGAGATGAGCTTCGATTGTTGCACCTCAGAGCTCAGCGGCGTAAAGAATACTGAATGTTGTTGGCTAGCAACGTGTATTTTCACAGCAACCAGATCAGTCTTGCTTGTCGGAACGGAGAAGCCTGCCGATGTCGATCGAACAGCAAAGTAATGTAGAACCTCCTCATGTTAGGAATACCTACGTACGTACCCGACGCAGCTAAAGAAAACTTAGTACTACCGTACCCATACTTACATCTCAAACGTATCACTGGCAAGGTACAAAACAAGGTTCACGTTGAAAGAGATAATATGTCCACTATATAATGACTGATCATGGAATAATAAGTCACGTACATTTCGACTGACATAAATTCTGAACTGACGTGGAGCGAGAATTCCGAGGAGCTAGAATTCCGAGGCTCGCAAAAAGAATTCTGTAACGATGGATTGATGCTAGATTTATTTACAAGTAGATTCATAATTCTCAGACTTGTAACCTTTTAGAACAAAATTACAATTCACTGTATATTATTAACATAAAAGGTTATCAGTGCAAAACAAAATGTCAACCCTACCGAAGGAAATCAAACAATTCAATTGGATGTCAGAGACAGCAGCAAAGGCTGAATACGACGAATGGTACGCATTACTCACTCGGCATTTGGGTACTAACAAAGCTCTCTTTTGTCTTGATGTAGATGCTATGAGAACCAGAAATCCATGGCTAATAATGACTAAGCCAGAAGAAACTGCCTCTGAAGAAACCAAATCCGAATATCGCAGATATCAAGCACGATATGAAGAGTCTCTAATTGTCTTTCACGAGAGATGCGATACTGCCCTCGGGATATTAAGGTCCACTTTCAAGTTCGACTGCAAAGCATCAAATGACCTGGAGACTGCCGTTTCTACGATCCCCCTTAAGGAAGATGGATCTACCAAGTACACATCACGTCAATGGACCTCTGATAGGAAGTTTACTGCCGCTATGGAGAAACTCAAGGCATATGCACCACAAGACTCTGCGGACGTTGCA
>Ga0169931_10008367_pt1 | contig 15112 bp, 15 predicted proteins | sample Kivu_15m_20L_FD_129675 | JGI IMG/M metagenome (GOLD analysis project Ga0169931, IMG submission 129675) | Freshwater microbial communities from Lake Kivu, Western Province, Rwanda to study Microbial Dark Matter (Phase II) - Kivu_15m_20L... | ecosystem: Environmental > Aquatic > Freshwater > Lake... | reverse complement strand
TGTGTATACAATCAGTATTATATTTTCACTTTTTAATCTTTTACCTAATTATGTTTTATGAATACTGAGTGTATTGCATATTCACTAGCAAATAGATCCCAGGATATAGGTTTATTCGCAACGGACGTGTGAGGCATACGTGGATAAAGAACAATGTGTGTGAGACCAGAGAACAAAGGACATGTTTATCACTTTGAAGTTCATAATTTATTAAACAGCAAAAGATTACATCACCTGTCATTGATGAAGAATATATGAAGACTCACGGTAGTGATCAATACAATCGATCAGTAGATGATACGAAGTGTATACATGTGACAGGTGATGTAATCTTTTGATGTTTAATAAATTATGAACTACAAAGTGATAAACATGACCTTTGTTCTCTGGTCTCACACACATTGTTCTTTGTCCACGTATGCCTCACACGTCACTCGCCATATTCTTAAACCTTTCTTCCTTCAACTCCTCGCAGCCTTCGTACTGGATCTCCTCTTACTTGCTCCACCGTGTGTCCTTTGATTGATGTCAACCTTCTTCAAGTTGCAGTATCAGGTCCGGGTCGTCACGATGGTCGACAAAATCTCGATCTGAGTCCAGTGCATCTCGTACGAACTATCTTTACATAAATACGTCATAGTGTAGTAATGTCAACACGCTCCCGCAGATTGAGATGTTTATTCTCGTTTTGTCCTGCAAGTTCGTCGATATGACCTAGTAGTACTAAACGTGCTGTCCATCGGAGTAAACTAGCTTGTAACACTTTATTCATTAGGTCAGCAATCATCCAAGTGGTGTGTATATCTTATCAATCAATATCTTATTGTCTCTGGATTTCATCTGCAACGTATAATGTCCTCGCTTTTAGATGTCTTGTTCGGTGTGAGAAATTTCTCGAGGTGAGTAACTTGATGACACTTTCATTATCTTGATGAATTACCGGTACCGCTGAAACTATTCCTATTTCCTTTAGACATTCATGTAGCTGCATTATCCAAGTATAGTAGTCTCAGAGGGCGATAAATTCACTTTCTGTTGACGATTTACTGACCATGCCTTGCTTTTAGTGCTCTTTGTGGCGATCGTACCGCCATAATTAACGTACCCCAAGTCGGAATTGTACATACAGTAAAAGTAATGCTTTCCTACCAGAAGCTCCTACATACTGTAGCTACCGTTACGTACATTCGTAGCCTGCAGCGCAAAAGAAACACGTCGATGCATCATCATCATCACTGTCGTTGTGTCATCGTTGTGGTGGTTTTCATCAAGACCACACATATGCATGCTATATGCAGATGTAAAAATTCAACATCTCATGTTTATCTAGTGTTTGTATACCCTTTCTTTCTTTTTTATCTCCTCCCCCAAAAAAGAATCATGAACGACTCCATTTCGATGGAAATCATGTTTATTCCTTGGATCCATGACAAGATACTCCTGATTGTGATATCTTTCCTTTTGGGTATTGTATTTGATCGACTTGTTCGGATATGGGCTATTCAATACCATGTGACAAAACGTCCATCATCATCATCAAACCGCCCTACAGCAGAGTATCAACCGTACAGTTGGAATCATGAATTATCATCCATGAAGGATAGTGATATTCAATCATCATCGGATGATAGTATAAGTCTGAATATGTATCCAGATCGAGAAGACATACATTCCTCCAACTCATCATCTACAAGTTGTGATGTAACGATGACAGATCTACGGTTACATACTCGAGATTTGATGACAATCTCCCCTTGTACGGATGTACCCTTATCCAACGAGAACGAAAATGAAACAGATATGGATCCTCCTAGAATGAATCATGAATGGTCTATTCTTCATGGAGCTATAAAATTATGTTTTCAACAATGGGAAAAAGATTATGGAAGAAAACACAATATCCAACAGATTCATGGATGTGATAATCACCAATCTTCAACAACAACAGCAACACAGGATAATACCAAGGTTGTTCATTTCCTTACTCCACAACAAGTTATTTCAACCTTATTTACACCGTCCTCCGATATACACATAGAAAACAACAACAACAACAACAACAACAATATAAACGATGAAATCATACATGATACACACTCGAATTCTCTTGATAAAACACTTAGTCTTCGACGAAGACGACGGAGAAAACATATAGTATCGAAATCATCAACAATAACAACAACAACAACAACATGCTCGTCTCAACAATCAAGGGATGAACAACATCAACATCAGCAACAACAAAAACAACAACAAGATGATGAGTATTATCCTATACCCATTCAAAGTATGCTACATATATTTCAACAAATACAAAAATATTCCGTTCATACATCCCATCAATATTTCTTTAATCAAATGTTTGGTACATTAGATCCTATAGCACTTGCAGCTGAACTTATTGCACAAAGTGTTCATACCAGTGTATATACCTTTGAAACGGCACCTATCTTTACTATGATTGAAAGAGAAGTTATTTCAACCTTGGGTAGATTGATTTTTCATCAACAAGATGAGTATGTAGAAGAAGAAGAAGTTGTGGATCCTACCATGAAATATCTAGAACAAGACATATCCTATGATGGATTAATGCTTCCTGGTGGATCTATATCCAATCTTACTGCTTTACATGTAGCAAGATACATGACTACAAAAGCTTTATTACAACATGAAAAGGATGAGATGATGAAATTTCATTCAGATGTATCCATGGATGTATCACAACAACAGGTACAAGATTATCCGACAAATCTTGTTGCATTTGTCTCTCAAGAGGCACATTATTCTTTTAGTAAAGCTGTTGCTATTACAGGTTTAGGTTTATCCAATTTAATTATTGTTCCAACCTTAGATCATGGTCCTATGGATATACAAGCGTTGGATGAATTGATAGGTAAGGCACGACAGGAAGGAAAAATTCCTTTCTTTGTGGCTGTGACAGCTGGTAGTACTGTACGTGGATCCTTTGATGATATTGAAGGTATATCCAAGGTTTGTTATAAACATGAACAACATAGGAATTACTATCCTAAGATTTGGATTCATGTCGATGGTGCATGGGGTGGTACTGCCATTTTTTCAAAAAGACCTGAAATATATAATCTTGTACGTGGTGTACATCAAGTAGATAGTTTTACATTCAATCCACATAAAATGTTGGGTGCATCACAACAAACTACAGCGTTTGTTACACGTCATAATGTACGTATTTCGATGTGTTTTTTTTGTCTTCATCCAGGGACGATTTAACAAGTATGGAATAATTCTTTTTAAAAAAAATATTTTACACTTTTGTTTTCCTCATTACGTTAATAGGGCATTATGAAAGAATCGAATGCATTAGGAGCTAAATATTTATTTGATAATCGAAGAGTCGGAGCATCGTTTGATTTGGGTGATAATATCTTTACTTGTGGTCGTAGAAGCGATGCCATTAAATTATGGGCCATGTGGAAGTATTATGGATCGGATGGGTTGGGAACGATGGTTGATTCCCGAGTCGATTTCTTATCGAAATTTACCCTTGCCATTCAAGATCATGATGCATTCATTTTAGCATGTGAACCATGGCCCTTTAATGTCAATTTCTTTTATATTCCTCATCGCTTACGTTCAATGGTTGAAATTAACGGTGTGGATGTAAAATCTAGAAACCCCAACATACCAGACGATGTATCCATGGAATTGGGTAAAGTATCTGTTCAATTAAAACTCCGCTTACAACAGAGTGGTGAAATGCTCATCCCCTACCAACCGCTGAGTTCTCAACAAGGGGAATGTTTTCGATTGGTTATTGCTGGTAATAAAACCTTGGAGGAAGGTGATATTGTCAAAATAATGAATCTGATGGATAAGTACGGTTATGATTTATAACTATGAACTACATAGAAGTTAAAAGCTACAAAATATACGAATTTTAGTGATTTTATTTCATGACTGTAGAATTTAATAGCATATGATATTCGGTTTCCCGTAAGGGTCTCCATTTTCCTTCTGGTAAATCTTCCAAATGAATATTTCCTATACGTACACGAACTAATTTTGTCACATGCAATCCCAATATTTCTCGACACATGCGTCGTATTTGATGTTTCTTCCCCTCTTGTAAAACTAATCGTAATATACCCTTCCAATGACCACGAATGGACGTTGATGTGGATGAATGATGCTTGTCATCTATGGATGTATTATTATTATTATGGTTGGAGCGATGACAATGAATCGTACTAGTCTCTTCGTCGACAATATCCTTCTGTGATAGCCATTCAGCTACAAGGAGTGGTTTTAAAGGTTTTGGATCATTCCATAATCGTGTACCCCCTTTTAAAAATAGTGATAAGTCAGTTGTAGGATGAGGTATCCCACGTAGTTGTAATGATTCTCGTTCATACCGTGTTATACTTTGTACAGGTTCCACCCAAACTCTGTATTCCTTTTCTATACTTTTTCTATACTGTTTGTTTTTTTTACTTGTACTGGAAGATATAGTCGTCATCATGGTTAGTTTCTTAGCCATGACACCACATTTTGTAAAAATTAATAGTCCTGATGAATCTAAATCGAGTCGTCCCGCTGGTACATATCCTTTTAATGTAGATGATATGGAAGACGACGAAGATGATGACGCTGTTGTTGTCGTTGTTGACCTTGCATGAAAATGTAAATATTTTCCCAATGATAGAGTTTGTTGAATTTCTTCATTCGTATCCTTAGACGGGATATACAAATTAGCTCGAGTTAATAACCGTACAGCGGGTATATGACCATGATCTTTCTCTGGTTGACCTGAAACATACCCTATAGGTTTATGTAAGACAATGGTATCTCCCCGTCTTCTGTTCCAATCACCACTACTCGTCGTTTCATCATTATGATTTTCTTTCGATTCATTCCTTGGTTGATTTCTATCCATATTGTAATCAATACGAATATTCATTTCATTCTTGTTAACCTTTTGACCCAGTATAGGTGGAACACGTCTCCCCTGAATGAAAACTCTATTTTGAGTAATGTATTCATCCGCTTCTCTACGTGAACATAAATCCAGTTCACTCATACGTTTAGATAAACGGATCATTTTTATAGCTGTATCATGATTCTTGTTTGATTGAATGTTTTTTGGAGATATGGAGAAATATCGTTCCACGTGATGAAAGAAAGGAAAAGATAGTTGACGACCATGGCTATGACTTACAACACGTTTGGAATAAGAGCTTGTGGATACATTCAACAAATATACGGAAGAGGAACAGGAAAATACATTCATCATTATTTTACTCTTTGGCTGAAAAACTCATTTTATAGAAGCAGTATTAGTTTATCGATTATCGAGATAGATCGCACAGACTTCTCTGTTCGTAGCCTTACTCACGCTTGCAAAAGTCAGTACTGAACTTAGTATGCTTCCCGCGACAAAGAACACCTGATGTTGTGTAAAGATTTTGTCCCCACAAAAATATTAAATCCACAAACATCATCATCATCATCATCATCATCTTGACACTTCTTGTTTCCCCCCTTCGTAGAAAGAAAAATTCATTCATCGCTTACAAACACTCATCAACAACAAGGGATGGATGAAAAGATTTTATTCACACAAACGGGTCCATGTTTAGACCCAGTGGTATGTGTAACTCCTTTTATTATTGTTAAATTTCTGGACTACTAAACTACTATTTACAAATCTACACTCTTTTTGTTCTATTCTCTGTATATAAACACTCCTTTTGTTATATGTAAAACCATGTATATATATATATATATCGGTTTCATAGGGATATCTTCAATCGTTTGTACAACACAATATTCGTCCAGATGGTCGATCATTGCATAACGCACGTCCAACGACCATTACTACAAATATCATTTCTAGGAATAGTTATGGATCCTCTCTTGTACAGATTGGATCCACAAAAGTGTTAACTGCAATTACACTGTTGGTTGGACATCCTAGTGCATCACATCCCTATCAGGGAGATATAGATATACATGTACATTTCTCACCTCTATGTTCGAATCGATATACTATAGCAGGTCGGATTGTACATTCCGAAGAAGTGAGTTTAGGTAGTTCCTATTCCAAGATACCTTTGAAGAATACTACGACGACGACTACTACGACTACTACTACTACTACTACTACTACTACTCCCATCTCGAATCCATATACACACATTTCCACACCAATCATTACTTTAGCAGCCTTAAGTTTAGCCGATCCACAATCGACGGAATCATATATTCGTAGAACTATACAATCATGTAATATCATAAACTTGAATGATTTATGTATCGAACCTGGAAAGTGTGCATGGAAAATTCAATGTACTTGTATTGTGTTAAATCATGATGGGAATGTTGTAGATGCAGCTATAGTAGGATGTGTTTCTGCATTGATGGATGTACATATACCACCCACAAAGGTTGTGATGGATCCTAGAACAGGGCAATCGATTGTACGTATTATCGAGCCTCCTAATACAACAACAACAACAACAACAACAACCACTACGAATAGGGGTACAAGGAATGGAACACGTCTACGAATACACACAATTCCTATACCTGTATCTTTTGTAATGTTGAAAAATCAATTACTATTGATGGATCCAACTCTTGCAGAAGAAGCTGTATGTGATGGATCGATAACAATTGTGGTAGATGCAGCAAATATGCAAGTTACGAAAATGAATGATAATGATGATGGATGTATTACTTGGATGAATGGACCTATACTTAGTTTCCAAAAATTAGGTGGAGGTGTTTCGATAAACTTGGATTCATTCGAATTGTGTACACAATTAGCCTTTGGACGAGTCAAAGAATTACAACCTTTATTACAATCCTTATCACCACTTCAGGATGGATTGGTAAAGGAATAAGGATACGCTTAAAAGTGAATAAACCAATGTGAAATCTCTTTTTACTTTTTAAATTTTTTCCATTCAAAGAAAAAAAAAACTTCTCTTTATTTTCATTTATTCCACCTGTCCAATTTCTTTCAATAATTCTTGGAACCAAGCTTGGGAGGGATCAAAGGGTTTACCACCCTTGATTCTAGAGAATTCAATGGGTCGGATTGGACAACCTTCGATACCTTCGTCTTCTCCCATACAACCACTAACACCTGCAATCGCAGCGTCGACACCCTCAGCTGCACATTTACCAATCAATGCTTTATCAAACTCATTGGCTGCAGCAGATCGAGCAAAGTATCCACTCTTTTGTACCAAGGTCTTTTCAGCTTGGACAAGAGAGGCTAGACGTTTCGAAAAGTATACACCAGGATTGATTAACGCTAAGGCTACATGACCAAATGCATCACGTGGCACAGCTTCTCCATTGGCTTCCATTTCAGCCACAATTTCATGAACACCAGATCCTTCGCAAATGAATACATTGACACATCCATATTTATCCATGATAGCCTTAAGACGTGCACCTTCCTTGACAATATCCAGAGACATTTCTGGAATCCAAATAGCATGTATGTCTCGTGTCTCCATCGATGTCATAAAATGAGGTACAAATTTCTTAGACTTTAATCGTTGACGATATTCCTTCGCAGTTGCGGCTGTTAGATATCCAGAATCACGCCCCATACATTCGTGTAAGATCAACATACGAGGGTTGGCAGTACTCTCTGAAACAACATTTTCAAAGAAGATAGCACCTTGATTGGCAGCTGTATCTGCACCAAATGTTTGACGAATAGGATATACATCATTATCAATTGTTTTGGGCATACCCACAACAATGACTTTCCCACCATGTGTTTCTAGAAGATATCGTGAGAGTTCGGCAGCTTGGGTATTTGTATCATCCCCACCAATAGTATGAATGACATTGATTTCATCCTTGAGTAATTGCTGAGATGCTACCTCTAAAGGTGTTGTACCCTCTGGAATGAAACCACGAGCTAAGCAGTCTTTTATATTCGTTAGCTACAAAGCAAAATGATGAGAGATATTATAATCATCGTCCATGTACCCGTTTAGAACCGTATTTCGTATCATTTAGCTTACCTTGACTCGTGAATTTCCAATAGGGCTTCCACCTAGATCTTGAAGGACAACACAGTCTCCCCAAATATCTTGAGGTACTAAGAAGGAATCCCCTGTAAGTAGACCCTTGTATCCATCACGATACATGCGAATCGTAAGGCCTGCAATCTTTCCGTTTTTCAACGCTTCACTCCAAAAATGAATTAAATGAGCCACAGCTGACGAGAGACATGGGGCTAAGCCTCCAGAAGTTAGCATTGCAACATTGTATGTGCTCATGATGAGAGAAACGTCTATAGATGCTTGGTTTAAAAGCAAAAAGTATAAATGATTATGAAACGAAAGCAGTGATGCTCAGAAATAAATTGATCTGTATCTGTATATATCCAAAATCTTTGCGCTCGCAAATGGCGAAAGATTCGAGGCAAGGGTTCCTGTATTTAGTAGCTTCGATGGCAGTCAAGGGTGCGCGCACGTTCTGTTTTACGCATTTTCCACACGCGTAATAACTAACATTACTATAGTAGGTAAAGATGATCATCTTATGAAAGGCTTCATCATACAGGCAATATCGATTTTTAAAAGGACTGAAGTACACGAATCACATCGGAGCTGACGTTCCCATGGCCGCATCATGGATATGTAATGACCTGTGATGGAAGTTTCCTCGATTTAGGTCACGAGAATGCTAAATGCATGTTCGATGAAATAAAAGCATTCGTCAGAGTCACCCGTGATTATGTGCACTCTAAGATTAGACGCCGAACGAAAAACTGACACTTCATACTCGTTGAACCGGATCTTCAAATACGACCTCAAATAAGTGGGCAATACAAAATAATTAACACTTATTTTAGAAATGTTCATCATTTTTCGTGATTACATACAACGATTCGTAAATTTGGACGTAACGTTGATGACAATTTCAGCAGAACGTATTTTGAGTTCTTAGTACTTATCCGTCAAAGTGGTTTTACCTTGACTACTGAAATGAAAATATTCTCGTTTCTAATATTTCAACACGCTATATAATACTATTTGATTAAAATATATCCATTCCAGTAGTTCCATATACTTAATCAGCCTTGAGTTGAAAGGTAGTTTTGGTAATTCCATCCTTTCGAAGGATGTAAATTTCTACTGCATCACCAGTATAAATATCACGCTCACCTGCTGTAACAAAAGCATCCTTGACAATTTCAACCACTTCTTCTGCAGGGATATGCACTTGTTCTGACGACAAGATATCATTCCGATTCTTGGCTGTAATCAGATTATCCATGAGAGGGATTAAAAAACTTTGTCCACTACCTGATGCACTAAAGGGAGTACGTTCAAATGAACCAATCGCGTCATAACTATACACAGCACCTTTACCCTCGGAATCAATACCCGCAAGGACATTGAAAGCGTAGTATGGGAAGAATCGTTTGTAATACAAGGTATTAGACAGCATCTGCGCGACATTGGTCACAGTTAATTCCTTACGATGATCATGACGATACATCTTGGCGTTGATATCTAAAACAGAACGCAATTGATCTACGTCTGTTTTACATCCCGCAGAAGCTAAGACACAATTCGATGTAATGGCATGTAATTTCGATACATTCCGACTCAGAATCTCATATCCTGTACTTAACCGAGTATCGGCTGCAACAATAGCATAATCAGGTCCAGATATAGCCAAAGTTGTCCCACCATTGAAGTCGTACGGTGAAAAGTTACGTTCGTATGGTGCTTGTGTAACACCGTGATCAATATGATCTAGCGATGGAGAAGTAAGGATTCCATCACGTGAAGATGACGGTGCAATAGATGCATAGCCCTCCGAATTGTGAATTGGAATTTCCATACGATAAGTGTTGTAGGCGGAAGAAGAGTACATGGTTTCTTGAGCACTGACTTTTAAGAGTTCCTCTTTTGAAGAGAGAGTAGAGAGAGTCAAAATTCGGAGCGTTTCAGCAAAGTTCTTCCACAGCATTATTTGTACTGTTGGACAGTTGGACACGATCGGGCGATGGCTGTCTTGCTGCTGGGATGATAAAGTCAAGCCCGGACCGGACAATAATAAATGGTCGACCGGGACCGGGTATTAGGAGAAGATACTTCAACACGATCAAAAGTAAAATGTTCAATACTGTACTGATGATGGGATGATCATCGGAGTATTGATTGCATCAAGGAACTTTTATCGATCGCTGCTATCAAACAATACTATCATTATACTAATTTCGATATGGGAGGGGGTAAATCATTAGATGATATGTCACGGAGAATGTTTTGTGGTGGAATCGCAGGTATGATTGCGAAGGTAAGATCAATCTTGATTTCATGGTCTGATTTAGCCATTATATCTCCTTTACTCTATGAATGATTTATTTTTCCATTTAGACAGCCACAAATCCTTTTGAAAGAATAAAAATACTATCGCAAACGGGGGAACATGGTATGGCTATGGGAAACCAAACGATTCTAGGTCTGTATCGATCGATAATACAAAATGAAGGTATTTTAGGACTTTGGACAGGTAATACAGCCAATTTAATAAGAGTATTCCCCTCCAAGGCAATTGTGTTCTCTTCCAATGATTTGTACGGAAGTTTACTTAAATCTTTAGTAGGGATTCCAATAGACAAATCACTGTCCGTACATTATGATTTTATTGCGGGTGGGTTGGCTGGAATGACTGCAACAGTACGTTTATAACATTACGGAACTCAGATTTTTCTCTTTGTATAGAAACAAGAATCTCATTCACATTCCGTCTATACTTAATACTTTATCTTAGATTTTAACCTATCCATTAGACTTTGCACGAGGAAGAATTTCAGGAAAAATGGGGTCCGATTATAAAGGAACATTTCAAACGATTTCTCTTACACTAAGAGAGGAAGGATTGTTGGCTTTATATAAAGGCGTAACTCCTACAGTCTTGGGTGCTTTACCTTATGAAGGTATCAAATTCGGTACTGTAGGTTTGATGCGAAAAATATTTCCTAACTCGGATGATTCATCGTCTGTTTTACTAAAAAATTTACTCTTTGGTGGAATGGGTGGTATATTAGCTGCCGTAATTACGTATCCCAATGATACCGTGCGAAGAATGCTACAATTACAAGGCAGTCGAGGGACTATTCAACAATATAAGGGATATTGGGATTGCGTTCGACAAGTTTATACTGAATTTGGAATCATACGCTTTTATCGTGGCCTAACCATCAATATCATACGCATGGCACCAAATACCGCTGTACAATTTGGCAGTTACGAGTTTCTGAAAAGATATTTACTCTAAGTTTTTACAAGTTTTTCATTATCAGGAAATGGAGAGGTCTTCGGAGTAAATTCGATGAAGGACTCGAACCTTATATAGTTGTACGTTGATTATTGTACAACATTCTTCGTACAAAAATGCGACCAACAACATATTAAAATGAACATCTCGTCACATGATAGAAAAAATTCATCTCAAGTGTAGAATGGACATACCTCGTACTTCGTTCAAAAGATTTTCCATACTTAATAGTAAATTCTTATCTGTCCGAGTATCTGCCTTAAATTGACCATATTTCCGTTTGATTTGTTTTTGATCTACTAAACATAAAGCAGCAGCATTTTCCCAAGCTGCATGTAAGATTCTAATCAACTGAGTAGTATTCATATACGGATAGCATTTTGAATAATCTTGCGCCAACTCTAGAGCAACAACATTCTGATGCGTTGCTATTAACAAACGTCCAGTATTGACTTGTATATTTTGTATTATCACGGCGCGATTCCGTTGATGCATGTAATCCATCCCACATACTGTGCTCAAATGATTTCGTAACATTTGAATACTAGATTTGTTTTGGAAGAGAAAAATTTAATATAAATATGTGTCAATATGAGTGAGGAAGAGACGAACCTCTTTACATACCTGGTCTCAGGAACACCAGCGTCTTTCAAAAAATCATGGAGCATTTGATGTGACTCTTTACACGCACTTTTGGCGTCATCTAATATTGATGACATTATGCCAAGATTATACTCAACTCGAATCGAAATGAGTTTTATTGGCGGCAGTTTCTCAAAAACTGGAATTGCATAAGAGACCGCAGGCGGCATGCATGACTGAGAATCCCAGTAGAACGACCGTGATGTATTACGTATTACGTTGCCAAAGTACAGAACTCGGTACTATGTTTTTTTAATAATGTACAGTACATAGTCACTCGTTACGAAAAAAAAGTGTCGGGGGGTTCATAGGAAAAGCATATTTTATATCTATCTCATCATCAAAAAGCTGTAATTATCAGTTTTGGAGGAATATACCTCTAGTGATGGAATGATTACTGATAGTGGCGTTGAGCGAATGGACTATACGGTTGAACAACAACAAACAGACGTAAGGGGGAATCAGCAACCAAAGTATGATATTATGTCATCTTCAAGTAGAGCACCATTAGTAGTGGCGTTAAGCGAGGAAGACGCCAAGCAGGTTATTGATATGCTTCGCTCAGATGATATGGGGGCTCGGGTTGCTGCAGCACACAGATTAGATCTTGTTGCGGTAACTTTAGGAGAGCAACGAACTCGCGAGGTACGAGTCGCTAATGCAGTTATCTCTCATTCACCCCTTCTTTGAATTCCGACTGACAAGATATCCCATTTTTATGATGCACTAGGAACTTTTACCTTTCCTTGTAGATGGATTTGATGACGATGATGTAGCTCTTTCTGTAATCGCTGTGGCGATAGGATCCTTACTCCCATATGTAGGGGGTATTAATTATGCGTATACGTTACTACCACCGTTGGAAACTCTTCTGGCAGTCGGTATGTTGTTTTAGTCCATCATAGCTTTTGTAGTCTTACATATTGATTTTCTCATTTCTTCTTCGTCTTTTTACTTGTAACATGATAGAGGAACCAACGGTTCGGGATAATGCAGCACAAAGCGCAAGCAATATTTGCAGATCTTCTATACAATGTTCATCCTTCCATTCCCAATATATAGCTATGCTTAATCGACTTTCTAGTCGCGAATGGTATACCGCTCGTGGATCAGCCAGTGTTCTTATCTCAAACACATTCGATCTCTTCAGTCAAGATGAACAGCGAAGTTTCGTCTCCAAATATGAAATCTTATGCAAAGATGAGGCTCCAATGGTCCGGCGATTAGCCGCAAAACATTTAGGTACAATTATTACCAAATACATATCAGGCAAAGGTCTATTATCATTACAAGATGGTGACGCCTTGCTTACAACGTTTATTCCATTATGTGAAGAATTGGCATCCAATCGACAACCGGATTGTGTAACACTTCAAATTGTGCAAAATTGTATTGCTTTAGGAGAGGCCATATCGACCATTCTTGAAATCAATGTAGAGAATCAGACAAATACCAATAAAATATTTCAAACAAAAGATGGAAGGAGAGCTACTCTACTGATTGGGGAACGAATTTTACCGCTGGTAATATCCTTAGTGGATGCAACTTCTTGGCGCATTCGTTGGACTGTAGCATCACGTTACACTGAATTTGTTGCTACATTTTCAATATTTACAGGAGCATTAGCCCTACTCATGCCAACTTTTGAAAGACTTTTGAGTGATGTAGAACCTGAGGTAGGTTGAAGTCTATCAATAGTTACACGATAAATATGGTAACGGACGTATTCATGTCCTTTATATCAATGTCTGTAGGTGAAAACGGCTGCCGTTGTAAACTTATCCAAAGTTGTAAAGCATGTGCATCACTTTACCCATGAAGACTTTGACGGTCAAGTGACTGCGTTGCAACTAGCTAAGCGAGTGTATCCTCTTGCAGAAGATGAAAATGAGACAGTACGAGGAGCTTTGGCTATGGTCGTTACGGATATGGCACCTATTTTGCAAAAAGATGATTGTATCAGCTTACTAATGCCTGCAATTTTAATCTTGTTCAAGGATATATCTGCAGAAGTCCGCTTGAATATAATATCTTCGCTAGATCCATTGAATAAAACAATCGGTGCAGAACTTCTGTCCCAATCGTTATATCCATCTATTGTTGACTTAGCCAATGACGGAAAATGGAGGTACGTGAGATTCTCATGCTATGATGTATTTCACTTTCACAGGTATCAATTATTCACAAACATGTAATGGGTTACTTGCAGAATTCGGTTGGCAATCATGCAGCATATACCCTTGCTTGCGAAACATTTTGGTCAAGACTATTTTACCGAAAAACTGTTGCCTCTATGCTTAGCATGGCTCAGTGATAGTATATGTCGTGTTAGAGAGGCTTCCTCTATAAATATCAAGGTGAGTGAGCTATGAACAAACATCAAATTACATAACATGAAAGAAACTGATTGTCGCGTTCACATGGCTGAATACTATCATAGGAACTGTGCCAAATATTTGGCTCTGAATGGGCTATTACTTGCCTTATCCCAGAATTAGACAAACTTCGTCATCACTCATCCTACCTTCTTCGATTCGCGGCACTTCAATCCTTCATACAAATGGCCCATTCTATGGAATCAACCAATATTGTTAACTTTATACTACCAACAGTTTTAGAAATGGCAGCGGACGATGTAAGTATCTGGATCGTCATCACCCATAAATATTCGTACCAGTTATCTAATCTTCATCGATATCTTTCCTTAGGTTCCAAACATACGATTTACCGTTGCTAAGGGCTTGGGGTCATTGGCCAAAATATGCGGTCCCAATATCCGTTCATCGCATCTAAGACCTGTATTAGATATTTTATGTACAGATTATGATAAAGATGTTCAGTATTACTCTCTGAAAGCTTTAAAAAGTCTTGACACTTGGGATGAAGTAAAAGAGTCAAATGAGCATGAATAGTAACATAATTTTACTGCATTTAGTAAAGTCTTTTTTCCTTTTCTTCATAAAATTTATCATTTTATTCGTCGAAATTTATTTCGATCATATCATCTAAGTCTATAATCTATGTCAGCTTAACGGAATATTCTAGAGGACGCTTTCCATAACTAAGAAAAAACCTTGAAGAAACTGTATGGATCTATTCGAGATAAAATGAACAAAAGTGTGACACTTCCAGGGAAGTTCCGTGGACTATATACATGATCATTGATAAC